>C688J18823_10000160_pt1 | contig 36733 bp, 38 predicted proteins | sample HopSoiMetagenom1_FD_18823 | JGI IMG/M metagenome (IMG submission 18823) | reverse complement strand
GGGGGGGGTGGCTCGCTTAACGTCGCCTCCCGCCCCCCCAGGTCCCTCGACTACGCTCGGGATGACGTTCGGCTCGCGGATGTGCCACTTGTTCAGCAGCGCGCGAATGTGCGGATCGAATGCGCCTTCGGTCTCGCGCTTGTAGTCGTTCGCGATCGCGAGCACCGACGCGAGCTCCGCGGACGGCGTCGCGCCGCGATTCACGCGCGAGAGCTCGCTGTCGTCGCGCCACGTCGAGATCATCGACTCGATCCGCGCGCACTCCGCGAACGCCGCGCCGGCGGATACATCCGCGTCGATTTCGCACACCGTCCCCATCAGGTACTGAGCCCGTGTGAGGAAGGCGGCGAAAAGCGCGGCGATGATGGCCGCGCGCGTCATCTGACTTTCACCGCGACGTGATGATGATTGCGGAAGCGATCCACCAGCGAGACACCCATCAGCCACGCCGCGCAGAATGCGACCATGCCGACGGAGAACCACTTTCCGTACAGCCCCTGCGGCGAATAGATCTCCGTCGCGTTGTGAATCGCTTCACTGTTCGGCAGCAGTCCGGCTTCGGAGAACTCGTGGATCGAGTAGAAGACGATCTGGATGGTGAAGAGGAGGAGGAAGAGTCCGGTGACCTGGAAGAAGCGGCGGATGTTGATGCGATGGCCGTAATGCGCCCACGCCCACGACATCGCCGCGGCGGCCACGATACCGATCAGCGAGCCGGCGATGAAGTCGCGCTGCGCGACCTGGATCATCATCAGCGCCGTCTCCATCCCTTCGCGCGTCACCATCAGCACGGTGAATCCGAAGATGCCGAGCACCGCGAGCGCGCGCGACTGATTCGATGCCTGCTGTTCGACGTGCTGCTCGAGGTTGCGCTTGATGCGCGGCGCGGTGCGCCAGACGTGAATGACGAACGTGGCGACGAGCAGCGCCGCGACGAGTCCGAGCACGCCTTCCCACAGCGGCTGATTCACACTGCGGAGCAGGTAGCCGAGGCCGAACGATGCGGCGATCGAAACGGCGATGCCCCAGTAGACCGCGGGACGGAGCCAGTCGCGGCCGGTCTTGCGCAGGTAGGCGAAGATGATGGCGACGGTGAGGAAGGCTTCGAAACCTTCGCGAAAGATGATGATCAGTGCGTTGAGCATGGGGTCCTATTTCCGGAGCTGAAGTGCGCCCGCGGCGATCATCTGCACGCGGTCGGGTGAATCGGGTTGCTGCCCTTTTTTCCTGCAGTCGGCGCAGACGCCGAGGATCTGCAGGTTGTGGAACGTGGGAGTGAAGCGCTTGCGCTCGCAGATCTCGCGCTGGCGTTTTTCGAGCTCGTCGTCGTGGAACTCGATCACCGCGCCGCACGTGGTGCAGATGAGGTGATCGTGGTGCGAGTTTCCGGCGACGTGCTCGTAGTGGTAGTGGTCTTCGCCGAGGTGGACGCGGCGGACCATGCCGGACTTCACGAGCAGCTCGAGCGTGCGGTAGACCGTCGCGCGAGAGATCTTCAGGCCTTTCTCCTTCATCTTGAAGAGGAGCTCGTCGGCCTCGAAGTGGTAATGCGTGGCGAAGATCTCGCGGACCAGCGCGGTGCGTTCGGTGGTGAGCTTCAGCCCCTGCAACTGCAGGAAGTCGCCGAAGCGGCCGATCTCTTTTGCTGTGCGTGGACTGTGTGGCATCTCTCTCGGTTCAACAATTGAGACTGAGTCTCAATTGCAACTATTTTATCGGGAGAGATGTGACCGGTCAAGTGACGGCGGACACAGGCAGGAGTGCGGCAGCTTGCTGCCGCTCTCGAAGAAAAGAAGGACTACAACCGCGCTTGCGCCGCGTCCACCGCGGCGTGGATCTGCGGCTGATGCGGATCGATCGCCAGCGAGCGGTTCCAGAAATCGAGCGCGCGGCCGTAGTCCTTGTTCTTCACGAAAAACGCGCCGAGGTTGTTCAGCACCTGCGTCGATGAAGGCTGCATGCCGAGCGCGCGCTGCAGCTCCGGCAGTCCGTCCGTGTAGCGCTCGTTCGCCACCAGCAGCGCGCCGAGGTTCGACGCAATCGGGAACGACTGCGGGAAGAGCCCCCGCCCTTTGTACAGCAGCGCGATCGCCCGCGTCGGCATGTTCCGCGTGCGATACAGCGCCGCGAAATCGACGAACCACTTGTCCGGCTCCGGCAGTCCGCGCTCCACCGCCTTCACGAACATGTCGTCCGCCATCGTGTACTGCTGCTTCTCGAACAGCGTCATCGCCTCATTGAGATACGGAATCGGACGGGTCGGATTGATGTCGATCGCGCGATCGAACGCATCGACCGCATCCTGCGTCTTCCCCTGCTTCTTCAGCTCGATGCCGAGATTGTTGAAGTACGCGTAAAGGCCCCAGCGCTGCGGCGAGACCGGCGCGTTCGCTTTCGGCATCTCGTCTTCATCGAGCATCGGGATCTGGCTGCGCGTCGGATCGTTGAGATGTCCGACCGCCTGCAGCAGCGCCTGGTAGAGCTTCGCGTCGAGCTGCACCGGTGTCGGTATCGGGCGAATATCCAGGAACTCGCTGTAGCTCACCACCTTCACCGTCTCCACCGGCTGCACGTCGCGCAGCGCCCACGTCGCGACATGTCCCTGCATCTCCGCCGATTGCGGCAGCCCGAGGATGGCGAGCACGGTCGGCGTGAGATCGAACACGGAGAACGGATGCATCGCGCCGCCGTGCAGCACGTGATTGCCGTACGCGATGAACACGCCCGGATTGCGATGATGGTTCAGTGATGCGACGCCGTTCGGCATCTGCCACGGACGATTCTTTCCCCAGCGGAAGCCGTGCGCCGACATCACGATCACCGTCGTGTCGGGAGGGAGGATCGTCATCCACTCGCCGATCAGGCGATCGATCTCCATGTAGTAATTGGTCACCGCGGGCCAGTACTTGCGGTAGCCGTCCTGACTGATTCCTTCGCGATACGGCGGGTGATACGGCGCGAAGAGGTGATTGACGACGTCGGTGCCGCCGTACTCCATCATGAAGAGGGTCGGCGACTGTTCGCGATAGAGCGCGATCGCCGCGCGATGATCGCTCCACGTTTTCGCCAGCACGTTGCGGAAGACGTTGACCGGATCCGCCGGCCCGCCTTTCGTCACCGAGCGGTCGAATTCGTCGGGCGTGATGTTGAGGAAGCGGCGGATCTGCGGATAGCCGACCGTCGACACCGGCACGATCATCGGCTGCAGCTTCGCGTCGAGCGCTGCCGGCGCGACCGCGTGATCGAGCAGCTCGACCGGCGCATCGAACACGGTGACGCCGGAGCTCGTCGGCGGCCACGCAGTCCACCAGTTCACGACCGCGGCGTGACGTCCGAACGCTTCCGCGATGTCCCAAAGCGCGGGGGCGTGCCGCGAGTACGACTGCACCGGCGCATTGCGCGCGTGATCGACGAAATCGATGACACCGTGGCGATCGGGGGTGAGTCCGGTCGCGGCCGTCGTCCAGAGCAGCGGCGCGACCGTCGGCTCGATCGTCTGCGTCGCGCCGGTGACGCCGCCGCGCGACAGCGCGCGGATGTTCGGCAGATGCTCGTCATTCGCGAGCTCGCTCAGCAGCTCCCAATCGGCGCCGTCGATCGCGAAGACCGCGACGCGTCCTGCAACGCCGCGTGCTTCGCGGCGCAGATCCATCTTCTTGCGCTGCAGCAGCGCGAGCTTGTCGACATCGATGCGCGCGATCTCGAACGCGGTGACTTTCAATCCGCTCTTCGATAGATAGTTCGCCACCGCACTCCGCAGCGTGTTGCGCTGCGCGGTGTTGAACTGCGAGTTCGGCGAGAGCAGGTCCTCGATCGGGACCTGGCGCGTGACCGCGTCGACCGCTTCCGCCACGCGCGCGCCGACCCAGGCGGTCCATCCCTGCGCGACGAGCGTCCGCGCATCGGGGAGACGATTGCCCGCGATTCCGAAGCGGAGCCGGTAGGTGATCGTCACCGGCACCTGCTCCTGCGACATGATGCGGATGATGCCGTCGCGCTGCGCCCATCCCGAGCGCCGCTCGAAATCGAGCCGGTAGAACTGCATCGGCGGAAGGAACGTGACGTGGTTCTCGACCACGCGCACCTCGCCCGTTTTCTTATTGACGCCGAAGATCAATCGGCGCGACGACGGCAGGTAGAGACTGGCGAGAATGTAGAGGATCGCGCCCATGCCGGCGAGCATGGCGAGCACTTTGAAAAGGCGACTGCGAAGCATGCGGGGTGGGGAGTTGCAAAGGTGCTGCTAGGTCACTTTTTGCGCTTCACCAGCTGCTTCACTTCGTCGTTCCCGATCGGGCTCTGCGCCGAGATGATCACGGCCGCGGTTCCTTCGCGGAACGCCGGAATCGTGCAGCGGATGATGGCCGTGCCGTCGCCGGCGGTCTTGCCGCGGAAGACGACGCGCGGCGGCTCGACAGTCGAGATGACCTTGACTTCGATCGCGGCGGCGGGGATCGGATTCTGCGACAAGCTCTTGCGTGCCGCGACGCGTACTTCGACCGCCGCGCCGGCATAGAAATCGACGGTATTGAGCAGCGCCAGCTCGAGATGCTCGCTCTCCGCCTCGGACGCGAGGTAGTCGATGATGACCTGATCGAGCGTCTTCTCTTCGTTGATCGACGCCATCGTGGTCGATGCCGGCTTCGCGACATCGCCCGCAACCGTCGACCCGCCCGGCGCGGCCGCCGCCTGCAATCCGCTCTTCGTTCCCTCGGCCGGTCCATCGAAACGGCCGCGCTTGATTGCGGCGATCATCGTCCGATGCTGCTGCTCCATCAGACCGCCGATCCACTTCTCGTCGGCGCCGTCTTTGGCCTGCTCCGCATACGACGTTTTCTTCGACGCCAGGATCTCGCCACCGACGTACACGAGCGACTCAATGTACGGATTCGACAGGCCTTTATCCTCGGTCTGGATGTGGTAGACCTTGTCGTTGTGACGAATGTCCGTGTTGAAGCCGGTGATCACGCCAGAGCTCTCGTACGAGGATGCGGAAGTGTAATCAATTTTGATCGATCCACGCGCGCAAGTACGCGATCTGCTCGCGGATCCGCGTGATGTCATCCGCGTGCGGCTGCAACGATAGATATCGCTCCAGACATTCGATCGCGACGTTGTATGCGTGCATCTGCATGGCGAGCGCCGCGCGGTCCTTCAACTCGAACGGATCGCGGTCATCGAGGATGAGCAGACGATCGGCCGAGGCTGCTGCGCGGGCGAGATCGTGGCGGGAGAGATAGGCGGATTTCAGGTGCGCGAGCTCGCGCGCGACGATCTCTCGCCGCGTCAGCGAGCGCAGGTGATGCTCGCGCAGACGCACGCCGCCGCCGTAGACACCGTCGAGGATCTTCTGCAGCTCCATCGTCGAGAGGATGCGTCCGCCGTCGTACGGATCGACGACGATCTGTCCGAAGTCGCCGCTGAATTTGACGAGGAATCGTCCCGGCAGCGACACGCCCACGGCTTCGAAGCCAACGCGCCGCGTGATCTCGAGATAGAGAATCGACAACGTGATCGGCGAGCCCGCGTGCGTGTCGAGGAGCGCGTTGAGCAGCGCACTGCGCGGGTCGTAATAGTCCTCATCCTCGCCGTGGAATCCTTCTTCATCGAAGAGGATGCGATTGATCGACGTCACGATCCGCTCGACGTCACCTGGTGTAGGGCAAGCTCTCCAGCTTGCCCGGTCAACCTGAGAGGTTGTCCTACGCGAAAGAGTCTCGACTTCATCGAGGTAATGACTGATTTCGAGTGCGGGATTGTCCTCGAGCGCGATCACCAGCGACGCTTCGACGAGATCGAGTTGTTCTTCAGGAAGCTCCGCGATCTGGCGGAACCGTTGGCGAGCTAACGTTGGATGAGTGAACAATCTCATCGCGAGGCCAGCACCTTCTGACGCAAATCGTCATCGATCATGACTTTTTGTTGTCGCTCCCAGTCATAGAGAACGACCACAACTCGTCCTGTAGCAGCAATTTGCCGGCCATCGTCGCGCCGGATCTCGGTGAGGAATTCGATCGATGTGTTGCGCAGCTCTCCGATGCGCGTGCAGATCTCGATCGGCTCGATGTTGAGCTGCTGTTTGAAATCGCACTCAGCGCGCGCGACGATGAAGCCGATGTCGCGCGGCACGCCGGCGAAGCCGTTCAGCGCGAACCAGAGGCGCGCGCGGCCCCACTCGAAGTAGGTGAAGAAGGTGGCGTTGTTGACGTGGCCGAATGCGTCGAGATCGCGAAAGATGACCTGCCACGGGACGATGTACCAGCCGTCCGACCAACCCTCACGAGTCACGACTCATTGTAGCCGGAGTGCGGCGGCCATGCCGCCGCTGGTGTCGGGACGCGCGGCCATGCCGCGCGAGGGGGCTTACTGAACCGCCGCGCCGGCCGTCGCAAACGGGAGCGTCCCCTTCGTGCACGCCTGCAGCACACGCCCCGGCAGCGGATGATCGAGATACGGCGCGATGATCGACGACGCCTTCACGAGCAGCTTGAGATCGACGCCCGTATCGATTCCCATCCGATCGAGCATGTACACCAGATCCTCGGTCGCGAGATTGCCCGATGCACCCGGTGCGTACGGACAACCGCCGAGGCCGCCCGACGATGCATCGAACGTCGCGACCCCCATCTCCAGCGCGGCCAGCGTGTTCGCGAGCGCGGTGCCGCGCGTGTCGTGGAAGTGCATCGCCAGCTTTCCGGCAGGCACGACCTGCAGAAGGAAGCCGATCACGCCCTGCACCTGCATCGGCGTGCCGACTCCGATCGTGTCGCCGACCGAGACTTCGTAGCATCCGAGGTCGAGGAGGCGGGCGACGACTTCGAGCACGCGCTCCGGCGCGATGTCGCCTTCGTACGGACAGCCGAATGCAGTCGACACGTAGCCGCGAACGCGAATCCCTTCCGCTCGCGCGCGCACCGCGACCGGCGCGTAATTCGCGAACGATTCATCGATCGTCATGTTGATGTTGCGTTTATTGAACGTGTCGGAGGCCGCGGTGAAGATCGCGATCGACTTCACGCCCGCTTCGATCGCGCGATCGAGTCCCTTCTCGTTCGGCACGAGCACCGGAAAATCGACGCCCGGATCTTTCGGGATGTTCGCGTAGACCTCGGCGCTGTCGGCCATCTGCGGCACCCACTTCGGCGAGACGAACGCGCCCGCTTCGATCGTGCGCAGACCGGCGTCGCTCAGCGCCGTGATGTAGTCGATCTTCGCCTGCGTCGGGATCGTGACCTTTTCGTTCTGCAGACCGTCGCGCGGACCGACTTCGACGATCTTGGCGGTATCAACCAGGATTCTCATTCAGTGTCACCAGCTCCACGCCCGGCTGCACAAGCTCTCCCTCCGTGCAATTGATGGAAGCGACCGTGCCGTCGCGCGGCGCGTTGATCGTGTGCTCCATCTTCATCGCCTCGAGGATCAGCAGCGGGGCGCCTTTTGCAACAACATCGCCCGGCTTGACCAGAATTTTCGTGACCACGCCCGGCATCGGCGCACCCATCGAATGATCGCGATGCTTCGCCCGCGTGCGCGAGCCTTTCTCCGCGACATCGGCCGTGTAGATCTCGCCGCCGAACGCGAAGCTGACCTGCGAGCCCTGCACGACGTACGGCACGGAGTGCGTGCGTCCGTCGACCAGCAGCTCCGCGATGTGATTGCGGATCGAGACGACTTCGATGACGTGCTCGCCCGCGCGGAACTTCGCACCGTCGCGCTCGATCTCGAGCTCGCGCGTTTCGCCGCCGATGGTGATGGTCTTCTCGCTCATCTGCCTCTTTCCGTCATCCCGAGCGTAGTCGAGGGACCTGGGGGCGTGGGCGGCGCGCCACCTCCCGCCCGGGTCCCTCGACTACGCTCGGGATGACGGCTCATTTGGAAAAGCGCGAGCCCGGCGCATCGAGCGGAATGTTATTCGCGCACGACGGACACGCCGCTTCATCGTATGTTTCGAGCGCCAACGACATCAGCGCGGCGTACGGCGCATCGAACGGATTCTCTTTTCCGCTGCGATTGAGAATCGATGCGAATCCGGCGACCTTGCCGCCGCATTGCTCGATCACCGCCGCCGTCTCGCGCGTCGATTTCCCGGTCGTCACGACGTCTTCAACGATGATCACCGGCTCGCCGGACGCAATCGCAAATCCACGCCGCAGCGTCATCGCCCCATCTTTCCGCTCGGTGAAAATCGACGGCACATCGAGCGCCTCGGCCACCGTGTATCCGATGATCACGCCGCCCAGCGCAGGTGCGACGACCTTCGTCGCGCCGAACGATTTCACGCGCTCGCCGAGGGCCGCGCCGATCGCTTTCGCGTTGCGCGGATGCTCCAGCAGCTTCGCGCACTGCACGTAATTCGGGCTGTGCAATCCGGAGGATAGACGGAAGTGTCCGCTGAGAAGCGCGCCGGTCTCCGCGAGCAGTGCGGGGAGGTCGAGGGGCATGGCGGCCGAGAATAGAATGGCGCCTCAGGAGAACGCAAATGGGTGCTTTGAGTGACAAAGTCCGCGCCGACCTCACCGAGTCGATGAAGGCGCGCAGCGCCGAGCGGACATCGGTCCTGCGCATGCTGCAGGCCGCGATTAAGTACGAACAGATCAGCGTCCAGCACGAGTTGTCGGACGAAGAAGCGCTGGCGGTCATCCGCAAAGCGGTCAAGCAGCGGCACGATTCGATCGAGCAGTACACGAAAGGAAATCGCCCCGATCTCGCGGCGAAGGAACAGTCGGAGCTCGAGATTCTGAAGACGTATATGCCGCCCGAGCTGTCGGATGAGGAGATCGAGTCGGGCGTGCGCGAGATCATCGCCTCGACCGGCGCGCAGTCGAAGAAGGACATGGGCAAAGTGATGAAGGAAGCGACGGCGCGCTACAAAGGGCGGGCGGACGGGAAAAAGATCCAGGAAATCGTGCAGCGATTGCTCCCGTGACCCGCTACTCGCGCCAGATCGCACTGCCGGAATTCGGCGAAGAAGGCCAGCGCCGGCTGGCCGCCGGCTCGGTCGCGATCGTCGGCGCGGGCGGACTCGGCTCACCGGCCGCGCTCTACCTCGCGGCGGCAGGCGTCGGCCGCATCGGGCTGATCGATTTCGATGCAGTCGATGAATCGAACCTGCATCGCCAAGTGCTTTACACCACAAAGGATGTCGGACGCGCGAAGCTCGACGCGGCGCGCGATCGACTGTCAGACACGAACATCGAAACGCACAACACCGCGCTCACCTCGGACAACGCGCTGGAGCTGCTCGGCAGGTACGACGTCGTCATCGACGGCACCGACAACTTCCCGACACGCTATCTCGTCAACGACGCCTGCATCCTCCTCGGTAAGCCGAACGTCTACGGCTCCGTCTTCCGCTTCGAAGGACAGCTCTCCGTCTTCGATGCGCGCGTCGGTCCGTGCTACCGCTGCCTCTATCCCGATCCGCCGCCGCCGCAGCTCGTGCCGAACTGCGCGGAAGCGGGCGTGCTCGGCGTACTGCCCGGCATCATCGGAACGATGCAGGCGAGCGAGGCGATCAAGCTGCTTGCGGGAATCGGAGAGCCGCTGATCGGACGTTTACTGTTGTTCGACGCGCTGCGCGCGACGTGGCGCGAAATGAAACTGCGCAAACAATGCGATCGGCACGCAGCAGTCACGCGGCTGATCGATTACGAAGGATTCTGTGAACCTATGAATGAACTCGACATCACACCCGATCAACTCGCCGAGATTCTCGAGACCGTGACGCTGCTCGACGTACGCGAGCCGTACGAATGGGAAGTCAGCCGGCTCGAAGGCGCGATTCACATTCCCTTGCAGCAGCTTCCGCGACGACTCGCCGAAGTGCCGCGCGACAAGGAGATCATCGTGTATTGCCGCGTCGGCGGACGCAGCGCACACGCGCAGCACTACATGCTGCAGCAGGGTTTCGAGCGCGTGAGGAATCTCGTCGGCGGGCTTATGGCCTGGGCAAAACAACGCGATCCGAAGATGCCTGTAGCCTGATTTCATTAACCAACGGACGTCCGAAGAGCACGACGATCGAGCGTCCCGTGCCGCGGCCTTTGGTCGAGCCGTCGATGATCGCGACGCCGCAATCCTGATAGAGCGGATTGAGGATGTTGTCGCGATGTCCCGGCGATTCCATCCACGAATCCATCAGCACTTCCGCCGTTTCGAATCCGGCCGCGAGGTTCTCGCCGGCGTTCGAATAGTTGTAGCCGTGCGGTTTGAGCCAGACGAACGGCGGACGGCCGTCAGGCGAGACATGCGCGAAGTAGCCGAGGTCTTCCATGTCCTTCATCCGATCCTCGGCGGCCGCGTCGAGACGTCCATCTTCGTGCAGCGGAGCGAGTCCCGCCCCGGCACGTGCGCGATTCATCTGCGCGAGAACCGAGGCGCGCGTGATCTCGGTGCGCGTCTGAGCGACGAGCGGCAACGCAACTGCCAGGATGAAGAGGAGTTTGCGCATGGTTTATCGCGCGCCATCCGGCCGCACGCGCAAAAAGAACGTGCACGCCTTTCCTGTCTTCGACTCTACCCACACCGAGCCCGCATGCGCCACCGCGAATTCGCGCGCGCGGAACAGGCTGCGGCCGGTGCGCTCGGGCGACGACGGACTCCAGACGTACTCCGGTTCGAAGATCGCCTGGCGCAGGTTCTCCGGAACCATCGCACCGTTGTCCATCACGAAGAAGAGCAGCAGCGGCTTCCCTTTGTGCTCCATCCAGCGCACGCCGACCACCACCTGTCCGCCCGCGGGAACGTAGTGCATCGCGTTGTCCATCAGGATGCTGAGCGCGTCGGCGAGCTGATCGTGATCGTCGAAACGCTCTTCCAGCTCCTGCGCATCGACCTGCAGCTGCACATTCTTCAGATCGGCGAAGGGCACGAAGCGATCGGCCACGCGGCGCACGACATCGGTCACCGTCAGCTGACGTCCTGCCGTTGCCGGCTCTTCCACTTCCGGCGCGAGCTCGAGCGCGCCGAGGATCTGTTCGACGGTGTCGGCCAAATCGGCCAGGAACGGATCGTTGCTCCGCATGCGTGACGCCGCGAGCAGCGAATCGTGCAGACCGCGCAGCGGACCGAACACCGTCTCGCGCACGTACGTCGCGAACGACGCGTGTGACTCCGCCGCGGGACGGAACACGAGCACCGCGCCGCTCGCGCCGCCGGAGAGCGGGACGAGCGAGTAGAGGACATTGCGTCCGCCGATGTGAATGCCGGCGGTGGTCGGCACCGACAACTCGCCGACGTTCATCCCGATCTGCTGCTCGATGTACTTCAGCGACTTCATGTCGGACGGCGCCGCGTTGAAGAGCTTGGTCGCGTCTTCGCTGACGAACTTCACGCTGCGATCCGCTGCGAGAAGCACCGACGGCACGGCGGCCGCGATGAGCAGGCTAACGACGCTCGTCAGTGCAGGCGACGCGGACTCGACCGGGAACGGCAGCAGCGGCGCTTTCGGGAATGCATCTTCGAGCGCGACCGCAGTCGCGGCCGCAGGCGTTGCGGCGGGAGTTGATTTCGGTGTGGGCCGCGGTACAGGAGGAGGAGCGGCAGATGGCTCAGGAGTTTCCTCGACCTTGATGGCGATCGATTTTCCTTTGCGCGGTTTGTCGCATTTCTCGCAGAGGATTCCCTGCTGAATCTGCGCACCGCACATGAAGCATTTCTGGGGCATAACCGGCGCTCCGGACCGAGGATGTTACCCGCGTTCCCCGGGCTCTGCAAAGCTGATATAGATTCGCGCCACTATGGAACAGATTGTTGTCATCGGCGGCGGCACCATGGGAAACGGCATCGCCCACACCGCCGCCGCGAGCGGCTTCGCCACCACACTCATCGACGTATCGGATGAATTTCTGCAGCGCGCGATGAAAACGATTTCAGGAAATCTTCAGCGCGGCGTCGACAAAGGAAAGATGACCCCCGAGGAGAAGGAGACGGTCCTCGGACGAATCACCGCGTCGACCGATCTCGATGCCGCCGTCGCGAATGCAGACATCGTCGTCGAAGCGATCATGGAGAACCTCAGCGCGAAGGTTCAGCTTTTCGAGAAGCTCGACAAGCTCACGAAACCGGAGTGCATCCTCGCGTCGAACACATCATCGATCTCCATCACGAAAATGGCCGCCGCGACGAAGCGCCCCGACAAAGTCATCGGCATGCACTTCATGAATCCTGTGCCGGTGATGACGCTCGTCGAAGTCATCCGCGGCATCGCCACGTCCGACGACACGTATCAGCGCGTCGAAGATCTGTCGAAGCGCATGGGCAAGACGCCGATCGAAGTGAACGACTATCCCGGCTTCATCGCCAACCGCGTGCTGATGCCGATGATCAATGAAGCGATCTTCGCGTTGTACGAAGGTGTCGCAACGCCGGACTCGATCGATGGCGTGATGAAGCTCGGGATGAATCATCCGATGGGTCCGCTCACACTGGCCGACTTCATCGGACTCGACGTCTGCCTCGCGATCCTGCGCGTGCTCGAAGACGGCTTCGGCGATCCGAAGTACCGGCCGTGTCCGCTGCTCGTAAAGATGGTCGACGCAGGCTGGCTCGGTCGAAAGAGCGGACGCGGCTTCTACGACTATCGGAAGTGAGCACCGCCGCAACGTGTTTTAATCCGCACAACAATGCTCTGTCAGACCTGCAGTGCCTATAACGACGACGATCGCGAGTACTGCTTTCGCTGTCAGAACAAGCTCATGGTTCTGTCCGGCGTCACCTCGTTCGAAGAGGACGACGTCGAGGATTACGAAGAGGAAGAAGACCTTTCGCTCGACGAGCACCTGCTCGAGCGCGTGTCGGCAATTGAAGAGATCGTCAAGCGCTCCGCCGACACGCTCCGCACGCTCGTCGATGCCGTGCAGAAGCACGAGCGCGCGATCTTCATCAATCAAACCGGCCTGCTCTCGGTCAAAGAGCTGCTCGAGAAGAAGAACCTCGTTTCATCCGACGAGCTCGTCGAATTGTGGGAATCGAAGATGGGCGAGCAGATGCTCGCTCTCGAAAAGAAGCAGCGCTTCATCGATCGCCGCGACCGCATCGTGTCGCTCTTCCACGGTGAGAAGAAAGAGCGCTTCCAGCAGCTGATCGCCGAAGCCGAAGCCGCGATCGATTCATTCGATCCGGAGCGCGGGATGAAAGCGCTCGAGGAAGGTTTCAAGCTCGACCGCGACAACTACGAGCTCTCGTTCTTCCTCGGCGAGATGTTCTTCAACGGCGGCGATCTCGATCGCGCCAAGACGTACCTCGAGCGCACGCTGGAAGTGCTGCCCGATCATTTCGACGCAGCCGTGTTCTACGGCGTGCTGCTGCACGAGCGTCAGGACCTGAAAGGCGCGGAGCGCTGGCTGCGCCGCGCGATCCAGATCTCGCAGGAGTCGTTCCTCCCGTACTTCTCACTCGGCGCGATCTACGCGCGCAAAGGCAAACTCCTCCGCGCGCAGAAGTTCCTCGAAAAAGCGATCCAGCTCGAAGCGATCCCGCAGGCGCACTTCCTCCTCGGCACGATCTTTTACGAAAAGGGCCAGCTGGAGCGCGCGATCCGCTCGTTCCAGGCCGCGCTGAAGCTCGATCCCGATTACGAAGAAGCGATCTACCACCTCGGACTCTGCTACCTCGATCGCAACTGGAACCGCAAAGCGATTCAGTGCTTCCAGGAGGCGCTGGAGCTCAATCCGAACAAGATGGAGTACCAGCAGGCCGTCAAGATTTATGAAGGGATCTCCGGACATGTGCCGCCCGAGGGTCCGGCGGCCGAGGCGTTCAAGGAAGCGGAGGGGCTGGTCAGTCAGGGCAGCTACAAGGAAGCGCTCGATCTGTACCGGCGCGCGTCCCAGAACGATCCGGAAAACGTCAGCATCCTGATGCCGTATGCGCTGCTCTGCTCGCATCTCGACATGAACGGCGAAGCGATCGCCGTCGCGCGGCGCATTCTCAAAGAGCATCCGACGGAAGTCGTTGCCTCGGCTGCGTACACCACGCTCGTCGAAGCGCTGCGCGCCGAGGGCAATTTCAAGGAAGCGAATCGCGCGCTCGAAGAAATGCTGCGCGACTATCACTCGAATTACGCGAAATCGATCGCGTACTACGAGAAGGCGTACAACTACGCGGAGATGGAAGAGAACCTCGATGAGGCTCTCGAATCGGCGCAGCTCGCATTGCGCTACTCGCCGAAAGAGCTGAAGCAATTCCCGCTTGCGGCCCTCGGCTGGGTCTACTTCAAGCGCCGTGATTTCGGGAACGCCGTCGATTTCCTCAGCAAGTCCGCCGACCTCGGTCCGACCGCGACGAACCTCATGCACCTCGGCATGGCGCTGCTCGAAAGCGGCCAGAAGGATCGCGCCCGCGCCGTGTTCCGCCGCGCGAAGTCGTTCTCGATGAAAGGCTCGGGACTGGAAGAAAAGATCCTCGAGCAGGTGCGGTCGACCACGAAACTGATGGACCGGCTGCACGCAAGACGCCGGCGGCAAGCGAAGCCGTAACGCCGATGCGCGTGATGTACGACAACCTCTCAGGTTGTCGCCCCCGATACGTGACCTAAACGAACTCCAACGAAGCGGCGTATCACGCGACATGATCACGGTCGTCTTCGCTGTGTTGTTCGCCCTCGCAATCGGTCCGGAGACTCCGCTGTCGGCGCCATCGATCGAGGCCGCGGCCGGCGATCAGACGAAGCCGTCGCTCGCCTGGTACGGCGATTCGCTCGCCGCCGCATGGATCGATCGGCGTGAAAACGAATTCCCCGAGGTTCGCATCGCGCAACTCGATGCACTCGGCCGTCCGAAGGGTCCCGCCGTGCGCGCGTACGGCGACGTGGCCGACACGCGCCTCGCGGCGAACGGCGCAGCGACGCCGCTGATCGCAACGTGCAGCGGCAATTTCAATCCGACCGCCGTCGGCGCGGCAGGCACGTCGGGGCGCTATGTCGCCGGATTTCTCGACGATCTCGTGACCGATGGCTCGACTTACCTGCTGCTGACGACGCAGTGGGCCGCGCACCCGGAGATCGTCTATTGGCCGTGGGTTCACGCAGAAGTCCTTGATTCGAAGGGTTACGTAATCGCGACGGCGAATTTCGGCGAGCGTGTCTCCGGCGTCATCGCCGTTCCGTTTGGCGGCGCGTATCACGTCATTTATAGGCAGAGCGACGAGCTCTACGACACGATCGTGCAGACCGACGGCACCGTCTCCAGTCAGCTCATCGCGAACGGATTGCCGTTGGAGACGCCGGTCTCCGTGGTCTCCGCCGCAGCAGGCGACCGGCTGCTGATCGCGTGGAACACGCCGGCGTCGATCGAATTGCGGATGTTCACATCGTCGCGCACGCTCCTCATGCGCAGATCGCTGCTGGTCAGCGCAACACGCCTGTTCGCGGGCAGCGACGGCAACGAGTTCCTCATCGCATGGAACGACACGGAATCGCTGAAGGCGACGCGCGCGAACGCCGACGGCGTTGCAGTGGGCGAGACATTCACGCTCGGCTCACAACTCGCGGGCGATCTCGACTTCGCACGCACGCCGCAGGGTGTCGTGCTCGCGTGGAGCGACGGGCAGCCGCGCAACATCTTCACGCGCGGCGCGGCGAGCTTCGCCGGCATCGCCGCCGCACCAACAACGCTCGCGAGCGTCGGCTACGCGCAGCAGGACGAGCTCTCACTCGACGGCATGCCGGTGTGGGTCGAAGGCGAGGCGCACACGCGTATCACATCGGCTGCAGGCCCGATCGCGGAGGCGGCGAGCGGACACCGGCTCCGGCAGCCGGTCGCGGCACGCGGCGCAGGCTCCACGCTCGTCGCCTGGCGCGATGTCGGTCCCGACGGACATGCGAAAGCGATGGCAAAGTTCAACGACGATGCACCGATCGTCATCAGCGACACATTCGCCGCCGATCTCGACGTCGTCTTCGACGGCTCGAGCTTTCTCGTCTTCTGGACGGACGACAATCTCCATCGCACGCGCTTCACCACGGGCGGCGCGCAACTGGAGACGTCGACGATCGCCACGACCGGCCGCGTCAGCGCGCTGAGCGCCGCGCGGATCGGCGACAAAGCGGCCGTCGCGTGGATCGACAACTTCACGCTGTTCTACGAGGGACGCCCGGTCACCACACTCAGCTCGAAGCCGCAGCTCGCCGCCGACGATCGCAATCAACCGTTTCTGGCATGGGCCGAAGGGAACTGCGTGAAGATCGCGCATCGCGTGGACGATGCGCTGTTCGTCGTGCAGTCGCTGTACTGCAACAGCCGCACGTTCGTGGGCTCGGCAGCGGTCGCGTGGAACGGCACGGAGTTCGTCATCGCGTGGTACGACACGCCCGAAGAGCACTATCGCAACGTTCATTACATGCGCACCGAGCGCAATGGCGCACCACTCGACAAAGAGCCGCTCGACGTCAGCGGGCGCTTCCGCGACACGTTCGCGCCGTCGCTCGTTCCTTCTGCCGCCGGCGTCACCCTCGGCTACGCACGCACGGCATCCGAGGTACCGTTCGATGATGTGAGCCGGGTGTTCGCGCGAACCATTGAACGGCTCGGAATGACGCCGCGCGAGCGTGCGATCGGCCGCTGACTAAACGAACCGCAACGAAGCGTCGTATCACGTTGACATGATCCCGGCTGCCCTCGGACTCCTTCTCTCGACCCTCGTTCATCTCGGCCCCGAAGTTCCGGTCGGCACACGCATATCGGGCGCGGCGGCCTCGGCACAAACATCTCCTTCCGCCGCATGGAACGGCCACGCCGGACTGATGGTGTGGATCGATCAACGCGGCAGCTATCCCGCCGATCGTCCGCCGCGCAACATCGCGCCGCAGATGCTGCGCGTTTCGCCGATGCGCGCCGACGGCTCGCTCGTCAATCCGGAAGGCACGGCACTTTTCCCAGCGTTTACCGCACACATCGCGGCGAACGGCACGTCGTTCATGCTGGCGTACGCGAGCAACAGCGGCGTCTACACGGTGCCGCTGAACGAGAGCGGCGCGACCGACGGCGTCACCACGAAAATGCTCGACGGCTGGTTCGATTACGACATCGTCTCGAACCAGCACACATTCCTCTTCGTCGCGACGCTCCCCGGCACGAACGAGTTCGAGACCGTCGGGCTGCAACCGAGCGGCGTACCGTTCGCCGTGAAGACGTTCAGCAGCGGCGCCTATTCACCGTTCCTCCCTGCGATCACCACGATCAACGGCGTTTTCGCGATCGCGTATCGCACCACGCCCTGTCCCGTCTGTTCGCCGGAAATTCATCTGGCTCTGATGGCCGACGATTCCGCGACGACCGACGTCGAGATCGCCGATGGTCCCGACCTCGGTCTGGAGATGTCGCTCGCAGCAAGCGACGATCGGCTGATGCTTTCGGTGCTCACTACCGAGGGCGTCAAAACGATGATCGTCAGCCGCGACATGAAGGTGCTCACACCGCTAACGGTCATCGCTTCACCGGCGGTCGCCCAGCACGCGCCGATTCTCTGGGACGGACAAAGCTTCCTCGTCACGTGGCAGGAGACACCGCAGGACTACAACGCCGAGACGCAATGGAAAGCGATTCGCGTCTCGCCGGAGAATGTCGCGCTCGACGCCGCGCCGGTCGTGATCGCGCGGACCTATCCAACCGATCTCGAAGCTCACGCGCACGACCGACGGCATCGTTGCGACCTGGGCCACGTTCGACGATGTCCTGCGCCGCACGTTCCTGTCGAATGCCGATCTCTTCACGCAATCCGAAACACCGGCTGCAGATGTGCTCAGCCTGCACGCGCAATCCGCGGCGTCATCGTCTTCGTACGGCGTCGGACCATTGCGCGTCTGGCGCGAAGGCTCGCTCGACGCGCACATCATGCTGGCGATCGGTGACCGGACGATCGACGTCGCTTCGTCGACGGAGCGCGATGTACGCGATCCATCGGTCGCCGCCGGCGGCGATGTGATTCTCGTGGTCTGGCGCGATCTTCCGCGAGCGCTCTCTTTCTGGCTGTTCGTGCCGGACTATCGCGTCTATGCACGCCGCTTCGCGCACGACGGCACCGCACTCGACGCGCAGCCGATCCTCCTCGAAGCAGCCGGCTCCGATTACGTCGAGATCGAGCTCGGCACCGCGACCGCCTTCGACGGCCGCAACTTCGTCGCGTTCTGGGGCGGCAGCTCGTTCGCCGGCGAGCGCCAGCAGCTTCCCGTGCATGTACTGCGCATCTCGCCCACCGGCACGCTGGTCGACAGTTCCGCGATGCTCATCGCCGGCGTCAAGAACTTCGGCTACAACAGCGGCTTCCGCGTGGTGAATACCGGCGGCGAGCTGCTCGTCGCATGGTCGACATGGGACGACTACCGCTACATTCGCGGCATCAGTCCTCCTCCCAGTCCGGTCACGGCGATCGAAGTCGTGCGCCTCGACACGCGCAGCACTTCGATGAGCGTCATCGACGAGCGCGAGCTGTGGAGCGACGCCGATCTCTCCAAACAGGTCGGCCTCGCATGGAACGGATCGAACGCGCTGCTCGCGTCGGTGCGTCGCGGCTGCGTCCTGGCCACGCTGCTCGATGCGAAGCTGGCGACGGTTGCCGAAAAGACGAAGGTCGAATGCGGATCGAACGAGCATCCCGCAGTGGCGTGGAACGGCGGCGAATTCGCCGTCGCGTGGTCCGCAGACGCTGTGCACGCGATCCGTTTCGATCGCGCGCTGCAGCCGCTCGATGACGCGCCGTTCGCGGTCGGCCCGCCGGGCATCGCGTCGCACGAGCCGTCGCTCGCGGCATCGGCGTCCGGCGTCGCGATCACCTACGAGCATCTCGATGACGAGGTTCCGCGCCTCTTCACCCGCGAGCTCGACAGCCTCGGGAGAACGCCTAGACGCGCGTCAGCTTCGCGTACTTCGCAATGAATTTCTTCGATCCGACGCGATCGAAGTACACCGTCAGCTTCGCCTCGGCTCCGGCGCCTTCCATCGTCAGGATCGTCCCCTCGCCGAACTGTTCGTGACGCACGCGCGCGCCGCGCTTGAGCTCCGCCGGCGGACCGGCCGGCTTCGCGGCATGCACCGCGGACGGATCGAATTGCACCGGCGCGTTGCCAAAGAACGACGAGATGCTCTTCACCGCATCGGCGTTCGCGCGTGCACGCGTCGGCGGCAGCGGCCGATCGCGCCATGACGGCTGCTGCTGCGGCCTCATTTGCTGTTGCGGCGCGCCGTACGAGCTCCGTCCGCCGACCCGCACGAATTCCTTCACTTCTTCAGGGATTTCCGCCAGGAACGGCGACGGGCTCTGCTCGCGGAACCGTCCGTGCAGACGGCGCTCGTACGTGTGCAGGCAGTACAGCTGCTCGCGAGCGCGCGTCATGCCGACGTAGCAGAGACGCCGCTCTTCTTCGACATCGTCTTCGTCTTCGCTGGAGATCGAGTGCGGCAGAATGCCTTCCTCCATCCCCGCGAGGAACACGACTTTGAACTCCAGGCCCTTCGCCGAATGGAGCGTCATCAGCGTGACGCCCTTCTCTGTTTCGTACTTGTCGAGGTCCGACATCAGCGTGACGGAATCCAAATAGTCAGAAATGGATCCGCCCTGGTTCTGCTCCCAGAACTCACGCGTGGAGTTGAGCAACTCTTCGAGGTTCTGCAGGCGCGATTCGTCCTGGATGTCGCGCGATTCGCTGAGCATGCGGCGATATCCCGTGCGCAACAGCAGGTAGTCGAGGATGTCGGGCAGCGGATTCGATGCGGCGCGGTGCAGGTCGTGAATGATCTCGCGGAACTCCTTCACCGACTTCGATGCGCGCGACGGCAGGAACGCGAGATCGCCTTCGATGATCGTCCAGAGCGAGACGTCCTGCGCCGCGGCTTGTTCGTTCAGCGCGCTGAGCGTCGTGTCGCCGATGCCGCGCGACGGCACGTTGATCACGCGCTCGACCGAGGGCGTGTCGTGCGGCCGCACGGTCAGGCGCAGGAACGAGAGCGCGTCCTTGATCTCCGCGCGCTCGTAGAACTTCACGCCGCCGACCACCGAGTACGGCGTGTTCGCGCGGAGTAGCTCTTCTTCGAACGGCCGCGACTGCGCGTTCGTGCGGAACAGCACCGCGATGTCGGTCAGCTTGTAGCGCGAGCGCAGCGCGACGAGCTTGTTCATCACGAACTGCGCTTCCTCCCGCTCGTTGCCGCACGTCACGATGCGCACCGGCTCGCCCTTGCCGGAGTCGGTGAAGAGCGTCTTTCCCTTGCGTGCGACGTTGTTCGAGACGACACCGGTGGCCGCGTCGAGGATGTTGCCGGTGGAGCGGTAGTTCTGCTCCAGCTTCACGATTTTTGCGCCTGGAAAATCACGCTCAAAATTGAGGATGTTATTGATGTCCGCGCCGCGGAAACGATAAATGCTCTGATCTTCGTCGCCCACTGCGACCACGTTCCCATGCTTCCCCGCCAGCAGCTTCACCAGTACGTACTGCGCGCGGTTCGTGTCCTGGTACTCGTCGATCAGCAGGTGCTGAAAACGATCGTGCAGCTCCTGGCGCACGTCCTCGTGCTGCTCCAGCAGTTGCACGTAGTTGCCGATCAGATCGTCGAAGTCCATCGCGTCGAATTCCTTCAGACGCTGCTGGTACTTGCGATAGATCTCCGCCACGCGCGCGCCGAAGAAATCGAGGGTGGTCTTCTCGTACTCCGCCGGTCCCATCAGCTCGTTCTTCGCATGCGAGATGCGCGAGAGCACGGAGCGCGGGGGGAACGCTTCGTCGTTGACGTTCAGCTCGCGCATGCAGCGCTTGACGAGCGTCAGCTGATCGGATGTGTCGTAGACCGCGAACGATTTGGTGAATCCGAGGCGGTCGGCGTAGCGGCGGAGGATGCGGAGCGAGGTCGAATGGAAGGTGCCGATCCACGGGCGATATCCGCCGGCCGGCACGAGGCGGTCGACGCGCTCGAGCATCTCGTTCGCCGCTTTGTTGGTGAACGTGACGGCGAGGATCTTCGACGGATGCACGCCCATTTCGCTGATGAGCCACGCGATGCGATAGGTGATGACGCGCGTCTTGCCCGAGCCTGCGCCGGCGAGGACGAGGAGCGGTCCTTCGCCATGGGTCACGGCTTCGCGCTGTTGAGGGTTGAGTCCGGTGAGATCGATCATTTCGAGGCGCGGATAGTAACAGCCGTCACAACCGGAAGTTCACATCGCACATTGCTGTTCGATGGCTTGCGATACACTTCGTCCTGCGTCTTTGGGGGAAGGCGACAACGCTCTCGGAGGCTTCATGTTTGGACTTGGATTCCCGGAACTTCTTCTCATTCTGATCATCGTCGTCGTGCTCTTCGGCGCGGGCAAACTTCCGCAGCTCGGACGCGGCCTTGGAGAGGGTATCTCCAACTTTCGTAATGGCCTCAAGGGTCAGGACGACAAGCCGGCGATCGAAGAGAAGAAGCAGTCGTAACGTCCTGCCGGAGCAAGGCGAGTGAGCTCGTCGAACGAACATTCTCCTTCCCCCGTCCCGCAATATCAGACGGACCTCGCGCAGACTCCTCTGCCCGAGATCCTTTTCACCATTCACCGGCATCGCGCGCCCGGCATGCTCGAATGCCGTCATGGCGATGAGACCAAGAAGATCTTCTTCGACAACGGTCAGGTGATCTTCGCCTCCTCCTCCAACATCGCCGACTCCCTCGGCGACAAGCTCCTGCGCGACGGCAAGATCACGCGCGAGCAGTACGACGAAAGCGTGCGCCGCCTGAAAACGACCGGCAAGCGGCAGGGAACAATCCTCGCGGAGATGAAACTGCTCGAGCCGAAGGAGCTCTTCGTCTCGGTACGCGAGCAGATCCAGTCGATCGTCTGGTCGATCTTCGGATGGGACAGCGGTACGGTCGCCTTCACGCCGGGACGCGACAAGCACCTCGAGTTCGTGAAGCTGCAGATCCCGATTCCGCAGGCGGTGCTGCAAGGCGTCCGCCGCATGCCTGATGCCCGCGCGCTCGTCGCACGCCTCGGCAGTCGCGCCACGATTCTGCAGAAGAGCAACGTGCCGGTCGATGAACTGCATCTCGGCGGCGATGAACAGCGCCTCCTCGATGCGGTCGACGGCAAGCGCGTGCTCTCCGATCTCGTCAACACGCCGCCGCTCGCGCCGGGCGAGAACGCGCGCATTCTCTACGCGCTGTTCGCACTCGGTGTCGTCACCGTGAAGCGTCCGACGGGACAGATCAAGGTGCAGCTCAAAGTAGGGACGCCGGGCGAGTGAAGTGGCTCATTACCGGCGCCGCCGGCATGGTCGGCACCGATCTTCGGAACGAGCTCCAGTCGCGCGGCGAGCCGGTGGTCGCGCTGGCCAAAGCGGATCTCGACATCACGAATCGCGATGACGTGGTGCGCTTCGTGTCCGAGGCGCGGCCTGATGTCATCGTCAACTGCGCGGCGTACACGAAGGTCGATCTCGCGGAGACGGAGGAGTTGCTCGCGAATGCGATCAACGGCTCGGCGGTCGAGTTTCTCGTCTCTGCGGCCGATCAGATTTCCGCGCATCTCATCCAGCTCTCGACCGACTTCGTGTTCGATGGCTCCTCGACGCGGCCGTACGACGTGAACGATGTGACCCGTCCTTTGTCCGTCTATGGCAGTTCCAAGCTCATCGGCGAGCACGCCGCCGCGCATCACACCGTGCTGCGCACGTCGTGGCTCTTCGGCATTCACGGACCGAATTTCGTCGAAGCGATTCGCAACCAGATCCGCAAGGGAACGAATCCGCTGCGCGTGGTGAACGATCAGCGCGGGCGGCCGACCTACACGCCGCATCTCGCCAACGCGATCATCCGCATTGCCAACCTCGGCGCGCGCGGGATCGTGCATTACGCGGACGAGGCGGAGTGCACGTGGTTCGACTTTGCGTGCGCGGTCAACGAGGAGCTCGGGTCTTCCGTGCGCGTTGAACCCGTGACCGCGGATCAGTTCCCGCGGCCGGCAAAACGTCCCGCGTATTCGGTGCTGTCGACCGAGCGCTACGAACGACTCACAGGCGTCAGTCCGGAGTCGTGGAGAGACGGCCTTCGGGAGTACCTGTCGTTGCGTACATGAGGAACTCCACGTTCCCCTCCGCGCCCTTCACCGGACTCTCGATCACGCCCTTCACATCGAGCCCGAGCTCGCGCGCGAACGTCACGACCGACTCGACCGCTTCGCTGCGCTTCGCTTCATCGCGCACGATCCCGCCTTTGCCGACATCCTTCTTTCCGACTTCGAACTGAGGCTTGATCAACGCGACGAGCTCGCCGTCGAGAAACTTCACCACCGCGGGCAGGATCAGTTTCAGCGAGATGAATGACACATCGATCGACACGAGCTCGATCCGTTCGTCGAAATCGCTCGCCTCGAGATGCCTTGCATTGATTTTTTCGCGATTGATCACCCGCGGATCGTTTCTCAACGACACATCGAGCTGCCCGTAGCCGACATCGATCGCATAAACCTTGCGCGCGCCGTTCTTCAGCATCACATCGGTGAAGCCGCCGGTCGATGCGCCGATGTCCGCACACGTCTTCCCATCGACGCCGATCCCGAACTCCCGCAGCGCGTGCGCCAGCTTCATCCCGCCGCGTCCCACCCACGGATGCTCGAGCTCCTCCACGCGCAGCTCGTCGTCGCCCGCGACGCCGGCTCCCGCTTTGTCAACATGTTGACCGTTGACCAGAATCCGCCGCGCCATGATCAACGACTGCGCCTTCGACCGCGTCTCCACCAGCCCGCGTTCGACGAGAGCGACGTCGAGGCGCTGCTTGCTCATTCGTTGACGAGGACGAAGCCTTCCTGCTGGAAGTGATGGTCGTTGGTGAGGATGTGGGTGAGGCCGAGATCGCGCATCACGAGCATGGACATGCAGTCGACCAGCGAGTAGTGCTTATCGAGTCGCTTGCCGTACAAATCGACAGCTCGCGAAAACAACCGGCGATCTGCCTCTACAACCGTCATACGGCGCATGACGTCGCGCACGATGCGTACGGCAGCCGCGCGTTGCTCCTCATCGCCACGTGAAACTGCCGCAAGGAACTCGGTCAGCACTCCGTCATGTGAGATGAGGTCAGCACTGCCGACTGCCCGCTCGAGCCGAAGCGCCTGCCGGTGATGCGAATCGAATGGATCGAATTGCGCGACGAAAAACCAGGTATCGATGAAATACGGCCACATTACTTGGCAGTGACGTGGCGGCGGATTCCATACACCGCCTCATCGATCTCGGTCGAATCGGGCAGCTTTCGCATCGATTCCTCAGGTATGTCCTTCGTAACCTCACGAATGAGCTCACCAAGCTCGCCGAGCGTCATCGGCGTGTTCAGATCGAACGCCTCCCGCGCCCGTTTCGCGATCCCCTCCGTATGCAGGTCGTACTGCGCGCGAAGCACGTCCTGTGCGCCGTGGTGCACGTACTCGTCGGGAATACCGATGCGGTGGAACTGCACGTTCGTGAGGCCGAGTTGCTCGCAGCGCTCCATGACCGCGGAGCCGAAGCCGCCTGCCAGAGAGCCCTCTTCGACGGTGATGATCTTCGCGCCCCGTTTGCAGAAACGCCGGATCAGCTCATCGTCGAGTGGCTTGATGAAGCGCGCATTCACGACCGCGACTTCGATCCCTTCCTTCGCCAGCAACTCCGCAGCCTGGACCGCGGGCCACACTTCGTTGCCGATCGCGAAGATCGCCGCCTGCGGGTTTCCCGGATCGCGCAGCACTTCGCCTTTGCCGATCGGCAGCGACTGCAGCTCCGCGTCGAGTTGCACGCCGCGGCCGTTGCCCCGCGGGTAGCGCAGCGACGTCGGGTGCCCCGTCTCGAATGCCGTCTTCAGCATGTGGCGCAGCTCGTTCTCGTCCTTCGGCGCCATGCAGATCATGTTCGGGAAGACGCGCAGGTACGCCATGTCGTAGATGCCGTGATGCGTCGGGCCGTCCTGGCCGGCGATACCGGCGCGATCGAGCGCGAACACGACCGGCAGATCCATGATCGCCACGTCGTGGAACACCTGATCGAACGCGCGCTGCAGGAATGTCGAGTAGATCGCGGCGATCGGCTTCATCCCCTGCGTCGCCATGCCGCCGCAGAACGTGATTGCGTGCTCTTCCGCGATGCCGACATCGAACATGCGATCGGGAAAAGCCTTCGCGAACTTGTCCAGCCCAGTGCCCTCGGGCATCGCGCCGGTGATCGCCACGATTTTCGGATCGCTCTTCGCCAGCTCGATCAGCGTGTCCGCGAACACGCCGGTGTACGACGGCGGCTGCGGTGACGACGGCTTCTTCGCCTCGCCCGACGGCACATCGAACGGCGTCACCCCGTGCGACCAGATCGGCTTGTTCTCCGCCGGCTCGTAGCCCTTGCCCTTCTTGGTGATGACGTGAATGAGCAGCGGGCCGTTGTAGTCCTTGTTCTTTTCGAAGATCTCGAGCAGCGCGGGGAGATCGTGACCGTCGTACGGCCCGAGGTACTTGATGCCGAGCTCCTCGAACAGCGTGCCCGGCACGACCATGTTCTTCAGCAGATGCTCGACATCGTGCGCGACCTCGTGCAGCTTGCCGCCGACGAGCGGGATGCGATCCATCACGCCCTTCGCCACATCCTTCAACTGGTTGTAGCGCTGGCCTTTGATGATCGAGTTCAGGTAGCCCGACATCGCGCCGACATTCGTCGAGATCGACATGTCGTTGTCGTTCAGGACGATCAGCATCTTGCGCTTGAGATGACCGGCCTGGTTGAGCCCTTCGAGCGCGAGTCCGCCCGACAGCGCACCGTCGCCGATGATCGCCACGACGCGGTAATCCTCTTTGCGGAAGTCGCGCGCGACGGTGATGCCAAGCGCGGCCGAGATCGACGTCGATGCGTGGCCGGCGTTGAACACGTCGTACTCCGACTCCTCGCGTTTGCAGAAGCCGGAGATACCGTTGTGCTGGCGGATGGTGTTGAAGGTGTCGCGGCGGCCGGTGATCAGCTTGTGCGGATACGACTGATGGCCCGTGTCGAAGACGATCTGGTCGCGCGGCGTGTTGTAGATGTAGTGCAGCGCGAGCGTGAGCTCGACGATGCCGAGGTTGCCGCCGAAGTGGCCGCCGATCCTCGACACCGTGTCGATGATCGTGTCGCGGATCTCCTGCGCCAGCTGCGGGAGCTGCTTGCGATCGAGCTTGCGGAGGTCGGCCGGCGAATTGATGGTGTCGAGAAGTCGAGCCATATCAGTCTCTTGCCTTAAGAACGGCGTTCGCAGATGTAACGTGCGATGGCGGCGAGATAGTTCACCGTTGGATCGCCGATCATATCAGCGTTATCCACGGCGACCTGCAGCAGCCGCGCCGCCTCGGCTCGTGCAGCTTCAACGCCGAGCAGCGCCGGATAGGTGAGCTTGCCCTGTTCGACGTCCTTCCCGGCGGTCTTGCCGAGGGTTGCCGCGCTCTCTTCGATGTCGAGCAGGTCGTCGACGATCTGGAAGGCGAGACCGGTCGCTTCGCCGTAGCGCTTCATCGCCGCGAGCTGATCGTCCGAGGCACCGGCGAGCAGTCCGCCGAGGAGCACCGAAGCCGTCAGCAGCTTGCCGGTCTTGTTGCGATGGATGAATTCGAGCGTGGAGCGCGGGTCTCCGGCCCGCAGTCGACGGGCATCCTGCCCGGCGACCTCCTCGGCGACCGAGCGAGACGCTCGATCGCTGCGGGCGAGACGCCCGCGCTCCGCTTCGATGTCCGCAACCTGTCCGCCGATCATGCCGGTCGAATCGACCGCTCTCGCAATCTCGGCGATCGCGCGCACTTGTCCCGCAGCGTCGATACCGGAGATCGGCGCAGCGAGCCACGAGAACGCCTCGGTCAGCAACGCGTCGCCGGTGAGGATGCCCATCGCTTCGCCGAACACCACATGCGTCGTCTTGCGGCCACGACGGAGATCGTCGTTGTCGAGGGCAGGCAGGTCGTCGTGCACGAGCGAGTATGTATGGATCAGCTCGAGCGCCGCGAACGGCTTCAGCAGCGGAGTCGCATCCGCGCCGCACGCTTCCGCCGCGGCGATCGCAAGAATCGGACGGATGCGTTTGCCGCCGCCGAGGACTGCGTAGCGCATCGCTTCGTGAATGACAGCGGGTGGTGTGTCAGGCGGCGGCAGATGTGCGTCGAGCGTCGCGTCGACGAGTGCGCGGCGCGACTTCAGGAGCTCATCAAGCTTCATCAGATTCCAGCAGTTCTTCTTCCTCGGGCTCGAACGGCTCGACGCGCGGCTGTCCCTTCGCATCCGCGAGAATCAGCTCGATCTTCTGCTCGACCTCTTCCAGTTTCTGATTGCAGAAACGCGAGAGGCGGATGCCGTCCTCGAACAGTTGCAGCGCCTCATCGAGCGGCAGCTCTTCCGCTTCCAGACGCTTGACGATCGACTCGAGCTGCTGGAACGACTTCTCGAATTCGTTGGACTTTTTTGCCATCAGGATTGACTCGGCCAGACAGTCTCCAGCCCCATCGTCTTTCCGTCAACCGTGCATTCGAGGCGGCCCTTCTTGAGCTGCACTTCGATTTGCTCGCCGATGCCGACCTGATTCGAATCGAGGACCGGCTTGCGTCCGCGGCGCGTGCGCGAGAACGCAATCGCGTAGCCGCGCGAGAGCACCGACAACGGCGAGACCGCTTCGAGATGTCCCGCCACGGACGTGAGCCGCTGCCGCTGCTGCGCGACGCGCGCCGGAAATCGGAGCAGCGGCGTATTCGCGGCATCGAATCGGCGGCGAAGCAGTTTCGCGCGCGCGTCGAGCAAGCGGAACAGCGACATCCCTCGGCGCTCCAGACCGTGCCGGTACGTGCGGACGCGCGACTCGATCACGTGCTTGATCCGCCGCACATCCGCATCGACCTGCATGCAGATCTCGCTCTTTGCGCGGATCACGATCTCCGCAGCTGCGGATGGTGTTGGTGCCCGTAAGTCCGCCACAAAATCGCAGATCGTGAAGTCGGTCTCGTGTCCGACGCCGGAGATCGTCGGGATCGGGCACTCGGCCACCGCGCGCGCGAGCGGCTCTTCGTTGAACGCCCACAAGTCTTCGAGCGAGCCTCCGCCGCGGCAGATCAACACGACGTCGTGCAGCTGCCAGCGCGAGAGATGACGAATCGCCGTGGCGATCTCGCGCGCAGCGGTGTTGCCCTGCACGCGCACCGGATAGATCTGCAGATGCAGTCCTTCGAAGCGGCGCGCGAGGACGTGGAGGATGTCGCGAATCGCAGCGCCGGTCGGCGAAGTCACGACCGCGATCCGCTGTGGCAGCATCGGGATCGGCTTCTTGCGCGCCGGATCGAACAGTCCTTCGTCCGCGAGCTGCTTCTTCAGTTGCTCGAATGCGAGCTGCAGCGCGCCGAGGCCGGCGGGCTCGGCATTGACCGCGTTGAGCTGGAACTCGCCCTTCGCTTCGTAGACGGTGAGCCGTCCGCGTACGACGAGTTGCAGGCCGTTCTCGATGCGAAATCGGAGGAAGCGCGCGTTCATCGCGAAGAGCACGACGCGGATCTGCGCCTTCGCATCTTTGATCGAAAAGTAGCAGTGTCCGGCGGTCGACCGGGTGAAATTCGTGACCTCGCCTTCGACGGCGATGTCGTTGTAGCGGAACAGGTCGAGATTGATCTGGCGGATCAGTTCGTTGACCTTCCACACGCGTTCCGACATTACTTGGCAGCCCCTCCGAGGCTGGCTCGCAGTGTGCTCTACGCGATCAGCGGAGGCAACTATGAACAGACTCAAATATCCGGCAGTTGCGATGCTTTTCGCGGCTGCAATGATCCTCGGTGCGTGCTCGCACCATCGCGCGGTGGTCGACAACTCCAGCGGCGTCGCCTCGGGCGAAATTCGTCCGGCCGACACGAACGCGACGCAGCCCGCCGGACCGGCGGTGGTCGACAGCACCGGCCGCGTCTACACGAGCAGCAACGCGCCCGGCAGCGGCAACGCCGCGATGGCGGGAACGAACACGAATGTGAATGCCGTGCCGCAGAGCTCGAAGTCGACGGTGAGCGTGACCGAGACGCCGATCACGACGACCGTAACGAGTCCGACTGTGATCGAGACTCCGGCCGTAACCACGCCTGCGCAGGACACGACCGCCACCACCACGATCACCACTCCGCCGATGACCAGCAGCACGCAGGAAACGACGACCGACACGACGGCGACAACGACCACGACGACGACCCATCGTCGCATGCACAAGGATTAGCCGCGGACTAGCCGCTCACCGAAGGGCCGCTACTCTGTCAGCGGCCCTTCCGCGCGTCCTTCAATGAACTGCTGCACTATTTCATTGTTCGACCGCTGAAACTCCTCGGGCGTCCCCTGCTCGATGATGTGGCCCTTGTGGAGCATCGCCACGCGATCGGCGATCTTGAACGCGACCTTCATGTCGTGCGTGATCGTCACCGTCGTCGTGTTCAGCGTGCGATCCATCTCGCGGATGAGCTCCGCGATGACGTCGCTGATCACCGGATCGAGTCCCGTCGTCGGCTCGTCGAACAGCAGGATCTCCGGCTTGAGCGAGATCGCGCGCGCGAAGCCGACGCGGCGCCGCATGCCGCCCGACAGCTCGCTCGGACGTTTGTCGCCGTTCGACGTCTCGAGATGCACGAGCGACAGACACTCCTCGACGCGATTGCGGATCTCCGCCTCGCTCATCTTCGTGTGACGCCGCAGCGGAAACGCGATGTTCTCGAACACGGACATCGAATCGAACAGCGCGCCTTCCTGAAACGACATTCCGAAATGCCGGCGGAAGTCATTCAGCTGCCGGCCGTCGAGCGTGCAGATGTCGGTGTCGTCGACGAAGATGTGACCCTTGTCGGGACTCAGCAATCCGATGATGTGCTTCAGCGTGACGCTCTTGCCGGTGCCCGAGCCGCCGACGATCACTACCGATTCGCCTTCGCCGACTTCGAGCGACATGTCGACGAGCACCTGCTTGTCGCCGAACGATTTGTACAAATGTTGGACGGAGATCATCAGAAGAGCATCTTCGTCAAAAAGAAATCGGTGAACAGGATGATCAGCGACGAGCTGACGACCGCGTTCGTCGTCGCGCGCCCGACGCCCTCCGCGCCGCCGCGCGTGTAGTAGCCGCGCACGCAGCCGGTGAGCGTGAGGATCAGGCCGAACACCGCGGCCTTGATCAATCCGCTCCAGATGTCGTTCATCTGGAGGAACTGATACGTGTTCTGTTCGTACAGGACCGGATTCGCATCCATCATCTTCACGGCGACGAGGTAACCGCCGCCGACGCCGAGCGCGTCGCCGAGGATCACCAGAAACGGCAGCATGAAGATGCCGGCGATCACGCGCGGCACGAAGAGGTACTGCACCGGATCGGTGGCCAGTGCTTTGAGCGCATCGATCTGTTCGGTCACCCGCATCGTGCCGATCTCCGCGGCCATCGACGAGCCGACGCGCCCCGTCACCATCAATCCGACGAGCACCGGCGACAGCTCGCGCAGCATCGCCAGCGCCACGACGCTGCCGACGAAGTTCTCCGCGTGCACGCGCTGGAATCCGTTGAAGGTCTGCAGCGCGAGCACCATGCCGGTGAACATCGACGTCAGGAAAACGACCGGAATCGAATCCCATCCGAGGCGGACCATCTGCCGCAGCCATTCGCGGAGCTCGAACGGCGGACGCAACGCGCCGGTGATCGTGCGCCAGAGCATGCGGAACCAGAGTCCCGTCTGCTCGAAGACGTTCACGAAGTAGAGGCCGAGAATCTCGAAGACTGCGGTCATGAGTCGATGTAGCGCCGCGGCACTCGGGCGGTGACGCCGCAGAAAATCTCGTACGAGATTGTATTGGCTTTCGCGGCCAGCTCCGTCGCGCTGATCTCATCGCCGAGGAGCACGACTTCATCGCCGGGATTCGCTTCGATGTCCGTCACGTCGATCGTGACGAGATCCATCGACACGCGGCCGGCCACCGGCACGCGCTTGCCGCGCACGAGCACGTCCGCGTTGTTCGAGAGCACGCGCCGATAGCCGTCGGCGTAGCCCACCGGAATCGTGGCGATGCGGCTTTCGCGCGTGGTGTGAAACGTCGTGCCGTAGCCGATCGCGGAGCCGCGCGGCAGCGTTTTCAAGCGAACGATCTCCGTCCGCCAGCGCATCACCCGGTCGTACAACGCGATGCCGACTCGCGCGAAATCGCCCGGCCGCACCAGTCCGCGCCTCGTCGCCGCGCTGTTCGCGATGTGATGCTGCGGCGCATCGATGCGGTTCGCGCGAAGTGTGTCGAGCATGCGATCGAAGTTCGCGATCTGCGTCGCGCTGTACGAGTCATCGGGCTCGTCCGCGTTCGCGAGATGGGTGTAGATGCCGCCGATTTTCAGCCGCGGCGTATTGCGAATCATCTCGACCGCATCCGGCAATTCGCTCTCGACGATGCCCATCCGTCCCATGCCGCTGTCGAGCTTCAGATGCACGTTCACATCGCGATGTCTCGCCACCTCGCACACCCGCGCGAGCTCCTCGGGGCCGACGACGCCGAGCGTGATGTCGTGGTCGAGCGCGACATCGATCTCCTTCACCGATCCGAACACGAATAACGGCAATGTGATCCCCGCCTGACGCAGCGCGATCGCTTCTTCCAGCAGCGCGACCGCGATCATCGCCACGCGATCCGCATCGCATTTGCGCGCGAGCTCGATCGCACCATGGCCATACGCGTTCGCCTTCAGCACCGCGACGAGCCGCGCGCCTGCCGGAAGCCGCGACACGATCGCATCGATGTTGCGGGAGAAGACGCCGAGGTCGATATCGGCGCGGGTGGGCCTGTCAGACACTCCAGACATTCAGATTCTGTCCGTTCATCGGCCGCGATCGATCGCTCGCCAGAAATGCGATCGCCTCCGCGATCTCGCGCGGCGTCATGTCCGCCGGCGCGTTGTTGCTCACCTCGGCCCACATCTTCGTGTCGACCGAACCGGGGCTGATGCAGTTCACGCGAATGCCGTGCTCCTTCACTTCCACTGCCAGCGATTCCGTCAGCGAGATCAATGCCGCTTTGCTCGCGCAGTACGCCGTGAAACCGGGAAATTTCTGCGGTCCGACGACGCCGGAGATCGACGCGACGTTCACGATCGCACCCGATCGCCGCGCGATCATCGACGGCAGCGCGTATTTGCACATCAGGAACGCGCCGCGGACATTCACCGCGAACGTGCGGTCCCACATGTCGCTCGACATCTCGTGCAGACGCGCGACTTCGATCGCGCCGGCGTTGTTGATGATGATGTCCACCGGCTCCTGCAGCAGGCGCGCGACATCCGCTTCGTTCGACACATCGAAGCCGGTCGAGCGCGAGGCGCGGATCACGCGCGCGCCGCGCTCCTCGAACAGGTCCGCCGTCGCCGTACCGATGCCGCCCGATGCGCCCGTGACTATCGCTACTCGTTGCGCAAATTCCACTTCCATCGATCCCTCATATAATCGCCGAGGCTACCCCGAGAACCCTGAACGCAACAATGTTCAATGAGGAGAGGCAATGCCAAATGAAGTGAATACCGTGCTGCAACTCTTCTTCCGATGGGCCCACATCGTCGCGGGCATCGCGTGGATCGGACACCTTTATTTCTTCAACTTCGTCAACGGACCATTCCAGGGAAAGATCGACGGCCCGACGAAAAAAGCCGTCAACCCCGAGCTTCTGCCGCGCGCGCTCTTCTGGTTCCGCTGGGGCGCGGCGTGGACGTGGATCACCGGCTTCCTGCTGGCCGGTCTCATCTACTACCAGAGCCGGCAGGTGCTGTTCGAGAACGGTGAAGGCAATCCGTGGCTCTGGCTCTTCTTCGTGCTCGTGATGTGGGCGCTCGGATTCGTGCTCTACAACGCGATCATGAAGGCGATGGCGAACAAGACCGTCGCCGCCGGAATCTGCCTCGTGCTCTACGCGCTGGTGTGGGGAGTGCTGGAGTGTCCGAAGCTCGGGCATTACAGCGGCCGCTCGCTTTACATCCACGGCGGTGCGACGTTCGGCACGATCATGGCGCTGAACGTCTGGATGATCATCTGGCCGTATCAGAAGAAGATCATCTCCGCGCTGAAGGCAGGAAATCCGCTGCCGGCCGACTCGCCGGAAGTGAAGATCGCCGGCCTCCGCTCGCGCCACAACACGTACATGTCGGTGCCGCTGATCTACTTCATGATCAGCAACCACTACCCGACGATGTTCAGCAATCCGTATCGCGATGCATGCGCCGCGGGCGTGATCGTCGTCGGCTTCATCGCCGTGCGTCTGATGTACGGCAAAGCAGCGAAAGTCCCGGGAATCTGATTGCGCATCTACACCATTGACGCCTTCACCGGCGAGCCGTTTCGCGGAAATCCGGCCGCCGTCTGCATCCTCGACAAGGTGCGGACGGCGGAGTGGATGCAGCGCGTCGCGGCGGAGATGAATCTCTCCGAGACCGCATTTCTCCTTCGTCGCGACGACGGTTTCGCGCTGCGCTGGTTCACGCCGAAAGTGGAAGTCGATCTCTGCGGACACGCGACGATCGCCTCCGCGCATGCGCTCTGGCTCGAAGGCGAGCCGTCCGCGGTGCTCCTGTTTCACACGAAGAGCGGCATGCTCTCCGCCGCGCGCGACGGCGAGTGGATCAATCTCGACTTCCCCGCCAAACGTGAAGAGCGCGCCGATCCGCCGCCCGAGCTGCTCTCATCGCTCGGCGTCAAGGATCCGCTTTACGTCGGACGCAACGAATTCGATTACATCGTCGAGGTCGATTCCGAGGAGACGGTGCGCGCGCTGTCGCCGGACCACGCGGCGCTGCGGCACATTCCGGTTCGCGGCGTGATCGTCACCAGCCGTCCGTCGAACGGCGAATACGATTTCGTCTCGCGCTTCTTCGCGCCCGGCTCCGGCATCGATGAAGATCCGGTCACCGGCTCCGCGCATTGCTGCCTCGGTCCCTACTGGTCCTCGCGCCTCGGCAAGAACGAGCTGCTCGCGTATCAGGCGTCCGAACGCGGCGGCGTCGTGCGCGTGCGCATCGAGGGCGATCGCGTGATGCTCGGCGGCCGCGCCTACACGATCCTGCGCGGCGAGCTCCTTCCATGATCGAGGCGGCGACCGACCTCGCCACCGTTCGCGAGCTCATTCTCGAATACGCGCAGTCGCTCGGCGTCGATCTGTCGTTTCAGCACCTCGATGAAGAGTTGATGGACCTCGGCACGTTCTACGACCTGATCCTCCTCGCGCGCCAGGACGACGGCGTCGCCGGCTGCATCGCGCTGCGCCGCATCGATGCCGACACCTGCGAGATGAAGCGCCTCTACATCCGTCCCCAGTTTCGCGGCCGCGGCATCGGACGGCAACTCGTCGATGCGATCATCGACTCTGCACGCCTGCGCAATTTCAAAAAAATGCGGCTCGACACGCTGCCGTCGATGCAGGACGCGATGCGGCTCTACGAATCGTTCGGCTTCGTCGACATCGAGCCGTATCGCTTCAACCCGGTCGAGGGGTCGCGCTACATGGAGCTCACGCTCTGACGTCATGCCGAGCGTAGTCGAGGCACCTGGGCGGGAGTGCGGCGCGCCGCCCGCACCCCAGGTCCCTCGACTACGCTCGGGATGACGACGCATAGAATGCCGCTCTGATGACCATTCGCGAGATGCTCGAGAAGATCGAGGACGACACGCTCGCGCCGCGCGCGGCGAAGTCGGCGGAGACGCGCGGCCGCGATCGCGAGGAGCCGGAGGACGACATCCGTCCGTCGTATCAGCGCGACCGCGATCGGATCATCCACTGCAAGGCATTCCGCCGGCTCAAGCACAAGACGCAGGTGTTCCTCGCGCCCGAAGGCGATCACTACCGCACGCGATTGACGCATGTGCTCGAAGTGACGCAGATCGGACGCACGATTGCGAAATCGCTTCGCCTCAATGAAACGCTCACCGAGGCGATCGGCCTCGGACACGACCTCGGCCACTCCGCGTTCGGACACGCGGGCGAAGCCGCCTTGTCGAAGCTCGTCAAGGGCGGCTTCGATCACTACCGGCAATCGGTGCGCGTGGTCGAAGTGCTGGAGGACCTGAACCTCACAGTCGAAGTGCGCGATGGAATCCTCAAACACTCGAAAGGTGAGAAGGGCGAGCTGCTGCGCAAAAGGCCGAAGTCGCGCGCGCTCACGCTCGAGGGCGATGTCATCCGCATCTCCGACATCATCGCGTACGTCAATCACGACATCGACGACGGCATTCGCGCCGGCATCATCAGCGAAACCGACATCCCGCAGCCGATCCGCGACACGCTCGGCTCGAAGGCGTCGCAGCGGATCGATCGCATGGTGCGCGACGTGATCGCGTCGACGCTCGCGTGCGATTACGAAGCGATCCTGATGTCGGCCGAGGTCCTGGAGGCGCTGGAGGAATTACGCAAGTACATGTTCGAAAACATGTACTTTACGCGTCAGATCCGCAGCGAATTCGAAAAGGCACAGAGGATTCTTACAGCGCTGTTCGAATATGTGACGACACATCCGGGCGAATTTTTCGATTCGCAGGAAAATGTCGAGCAACTGGCAATTGATTTTATTGCGGGGATGACGGACCGGTACGCGATCAAGCTTTATGAGAAGTTGTTTATGCCGCGTCCGTGGGCGGATTGAAGAAAGATTATTTCTTTTTTGCCGTCTTCTTCGTATTGAGCAGATCCCGCAAATCTTTTCCCGCTTTGAACCGCACATTTTTCGACGCCGGAATCGTGATTTTTTCCTTTGTGCGGGGGTTGCGGCCTTCGCGTGCTTTGCGGTTGCTGACGGCGAAGCTGCCGAGGCCGGGGATGGAACAACGTTCACCGCGCTGGCAGGAGTCGGAGACGTAAGACACGAACGCGTCGAACGCAGCGGCTGCCTCCTTCTTTGAAATTCCGGCCTTTTCGGCGATTGCGGTGATGACGTCGCTCTTACCTGCCATTTGCATTTCCCCCTGTGTTTTCGCGGTGTTTCGACAATCTAGGTAACTGCCATTCGATTGTCAACGGGCTCCGCCGCGTTGCAAATGTCGCAACGCGTCGAGATATCCGCGGATGACCGAAACGAGCTGCGCGTGACTCCATGTGAGCGGCGCGACGGACAGCGCCGAACCGTCGTACGGATTGATCTGCTCCGGCAGTACGAGCGACGCCGGCGCCTTCGCCCGCGCCCATCGCACCATATCGAGGGCCGATTGCAGCTCGGCGACCGAGCGCGCCCGCGCAATCGTGTGCTCCGCGAGCCACAAAGTGCAGATCAGCCACGGATTTCCCGGCACGCGCTGCGCCTCGTCGGAGATCTTGTGATAGCCGTCCGACTCGTAACGCGCGAGGCCGCCGATCTCCGTCTGCACCCAGAGCCGCTCGCGAATCGCCTTCATCGTCCCTTCGACCCACGCGCTCTCCGGCGGAAAAACGTCGAAGTAGAACGCCGCGAAACAGGATGAATCGACGATGCGATCGAGCTCCAGTCCGTGCTCGCGCAGGATCAGTCCGCGCGCGAAACGATTCTCGTCATCCAGCCAGAGGTGCCGCTTCATCGCCTCGCGCACTTCGCCGGCCACGCGCAGATATTCGTTGCGGCGCTCCTGTTCGTTGAACAGATTCGCCAGCTCCGCCGCCATCTGCAGCGCCGCAACGACCGTCGCGCAGGTGAACGTAAAGACACCCTGACGCTCCTCCCAAAGATCGAAGCTCGGCAGCGGAAGACACGTCACCGGATCGCGAAACGACATCAGAAACTCGGCCGGTTTCGCGACGAGCCGCTCA
>C688J18823_10000159_pt1 | contig 36787 bp, 36 predicted proteins | sample HopSoiMetagenom1_FD_18823 | JGI IMG/M metagenome (IMG submission 18823) | reverse complement strand
GGCGTTCCGCAACTTCTCCACCTTCGCCAAGTTCGACGCGGCGAAGTCGCTGATCGCCCAGCGCGTGTTCGATGAGGGCGCCATGCCGCTCTCGGAGAAAGGCTCGCGCAATTTCTGGCTGAGCTACCCCCACCAGCCCACCATCCTGGCCAACTGGCTGGGCACCACACTGCGCTCGCCGGGCAAGCCGGTGGCCCGCGTGTCGATCTCGTTCTCGGGTCCGCTGCTGGTCGCGGGGACGCAGGTGACGCTCGATGCATCGCAGAGCCAGTTCGCCAGGGAGTTCAACTGGACGCAGGTCGCGGGTCCGGCCGTGGAGCTCACGCCGGCCGCGCCCGATCGATCGAAGATGACCTTCGTTTTGCCGCCGGGTGGGACGACGCTGAAGTTCCAGCTGATCGCGTCCGCCCAGCAGCAGAACTCGGATCCGGTGATCACCGCGGTCGCCCCGCAGACCGAGCCCGCGGCGCCCTCCAGCGTGATCGCGGTGGCCGGCGCGAACAGCGCGACCGTAAGCTGGACGCAGCCGAGCGACGGCAACAGCTCCATCCAGCATTCGACCGTTACGTCCACGCCTGGGGGAGTCACGGCGCAGCTGACTGGCTCGGGCACCTCCGTCCTGGTCACGGGCCTCACGCCCGCGACGACCTACACGTTCAAAGTCATCTCGACCAATGAGGTGGGCGACTCGCCAGCGTCGGCGGCCTCGAACGCCGTGACGGTCTTCACGACGCCGGGCGCGCCCACCGCGGTCACCGCGGCGCGCGGCAATCAACAGATTTCGCTGTCCTGGACGCCGCCCGTCAACACCGGCGGTGTGCCGCTCACGGGCTACCAGATCACCGGCAACCCGGCCCCGCTGACGCCCGTCCAGGTGCCCGCTTCGCCGACCAACGCCGTCATCCCGGGTTTGACGAACGGCGTCTCGTACGTTTTCACCGTCGTGGCAGAGAACGGCGCCCAGAGTCCCGGGTCGCAGTCGAACGCGGTGACGCCGGCGACGGTCCCGGCCGCACCGGCCAGCGCGTCAGCAGTGCCCGGGAACGGTTCGGCGACGGTCAGTTGGACCGCGCCCGCCAGCAATGGCGGAGACGCCATCACCAACTACACCGTGGTCTCGAGCCCGGCTGGAGGCAGCGCCGCGGTCCCCGGCTCCGCCCTCAGCACGACGGTGCCCGGCCTTACCAACAACACTACCTACACGTTCACGGTGCGTGCGGTGAACACGGTGGGCAGTGGCGCCGGCGTCACCAGCAACGCCGTGCTTCCGTCAGCCACGCCAGGCGTTCCCTCCGCTCCCCAGGCCGTTACGGCTTCGTTCTCCAACGTCTCACAGCGGGCCACCATCACTTGGACGCCGCCGGTGGTGACGGGCAACAGCGCCATCACCTCGTACTCAATCACCGGCACGCCGGCTCCCGGCGTGCCCGTCGTCGTTTCCGCTGCCACGGCCTGTCCCTCGGCGACCTGCTCGGCCAATATCAACGGGCTCACCGGGGGTCTCAACTACACCTTCACCGTGAGCGCCACGAACGGACAAGGGACCGGCCCGGGCGGAAGCTCGAACAGCGTCATCATCCAAGGTCCGCCGCAAGCACCCTCGCTGACCTCGCTGCTTCCCGGCTTCGTCTCGGGCACCGTAGGCACGCTCACACCGAACTGGACCGCCCCCTCGAACACGGGAGGCGCCACGATCACCGGCTACGTGATCACCGCTTCGCCGGCCATCACGCCGGTAAGCGTCGGCGCCGTGACCAGCCGCACCCTGACCAGCGCGGACGGCCTTGCGCGCTGCACCGTGTACACCGTAGGCATCGCGGCACAGAACACCTGGGGCACCGGCCCGACGTCGAACACGCTGGCGGCGCGCGACGCCCTCGCCCCGTCGGCGCCGGTCTTCACCTCGGCGACTACGGGGGCCGCGACCATCAACCTTGCTTGGTCGACGCCTTCCGACAATGGTTGCAACATCGACCAGTACGCGTTCCCGTCCACACCCGCAGGTCCAGGGTCGAGCACGGTGGGGGCGCCGAACTCGGTTTCGATCAGCCAGAACACTTGCGCCTATACGCCATCGACCCAGGCTTGTGGACGGAGCTGGACCTTCCGGGTTCAAGCGCACAATGCGGTCGGCTTCGGAGCGCTCTCGGGGTCGACCGCCTCACTGCGTCCTCTTGTCTCGTACGTCCAGGACAACGTGGTCGGCATCTGGACCGGCACTCCAAGCGGCGACTGCACCGGCTGTCACCAGTCCGGCGGCAGCGGCACACCGCTCTTTCTCAACGGCACTGCCACCGCCAGCTTCAATTCCATCGCCGGCAACTCGCCGCCGGTGATCGCCAGCCCCACCGCGAACAGCTTCCTGTTGCTCTGTCCGACGGCAAACGCGGCCTGCCCGTTCCCGACGATGACCGCGTTCCAGCGCTTCAGCACGAGCTCAGCTGAGTTCCTCACCATCCAGGCCTGGATCAACGACGGCCATCCGTTCTGAGGCAGGGGGAAGGCGGGCCGCCATCGGAGCGTTATGATCGGGCCATGGGTGGCCTGATCGTTCGTTCCTCCATGCTCGTCGTCGCCGGCGCGATCCTGGGCATCGGCGCAAATGCGTTCACGCCGCATCCGGCCCCTCTCGGGAAACCAGTATTCGCCGCCGCGGAGCTTCCCGGCGCAACTTGTAGCGAGGGCCCCGGCGCGGTGGCGCGCATCTCCGTCGAGGAAGCCAAGCCGCTGTGCATTTCCTGCACCGCCGCGTTCGTCGACGCGCGCTCCCCCGGCGAGTACGCCGCGGGTCACGTCACCAACGCGCTCCATGTCGCGCCGGGCGAATCGGTTGCGCCCGTCCTCGGTAAGCTACGTGAGAAGGGCACCGTCATCGTCTATGACCGCGATCGCGATTGCTCCGCGGCAGATCAGGTGGCTGCGCAGCTCCGCGCGCAAGGCCTGCCCGACGTCCGCGTGCTCACCGGCGCCTGGCCCGAATGGCTGGCGAGCGGCGGCCCCGGCGAGTCCGGCGCGTGCGCGGCGTGCACCCTGGAGAAGCGATGACGCGCTGGGCGCTGATCGCCTGCCGCATCGCGCTGGGCGCGCTCTTCCTCTGGGCGGCGGCCACCAAGCTGCCGGACATGAACGCCTTCGCGCAGGACGTGGCCAACTACCGCGCATTGCCGGGTGCGCTGGTGCCCTACGCCGCCGCGGCGGTGGTGGGCATCGAGGTGGTGGCGGGTGTGTCGCTGATCACCGGCATCGCTGCGCGCCCCGCGGCGCTAGTGCTCTCGGTGCTGCTGCTCGCCTTCATCGGCTTCCTGGCGCAGGCGCTGCTGCGGGGCATCGACCTGCGCTGCGGCTGCTTCGGGGGCGACGAGCCCGCCACCTGGTGGACCGTAGCCCGGGACGCGGTGATGCTGGCGGCGGCGCTGCTGGTGGCCTGCAAGCCGCAACCTGTCCGACGAACAGCGGAATTGCCGGGCGTGTAGCTGCCCTGCCCACCCCGCCCCCCTTTCGGACTCCACCCGCGCGCCTCTACGATTCCGGCCGTGCTGTGGAAGAAAAAATACGATCGAGCGCGCGAGGTCGCGGACGCGGACAAGGCCAGGGCGCGCGGCCGGGTACGCAGGGCAGTGAAGGGATATCTCAAAGTCCTGGAGCACGAGCCGGAGGACCATCCGGTGCGCGCGAAGGTGGCGCCGCTCCTGGCCGCGCTGGGCAAGTGGGAGCAGTCCATCCAGAGCTTCGACAAGGCCGCGCAGGGTTTCCTGGAGAAGGGGTTCGCGCCCAAGGCGATCGCGGTGTGGACCGTGGCCGCCGAGACCTTTCCCGAGCGAGTGGAGTACTGGGAGCGCATCGCCAACGAGCAGGTGAAGCGCGGCCGGCGGCAGGACGCGGTGGTGGTCTTGCTCGAAGGCCGCACGCAGCTGCGCCGCAAGCGGCAGCGTCCCCTGGCGGTGATGCTGCTTCGTCAAGTATTGGAGTTGGAGCCGGGGCACGTGGAAGCCACGCTCGATCTGGCAGATCTGTTGAGGCGCGAGGGGACGCGCGACGAGGCGCGCCGGCTATTGGCGCAGCTCCTGGTGCGCATCGGCCAGGCTCGACGGATGCGGCGCCGCGTGCGGCTCGCGCAGTTCCGCGTCGAGCCCTCCCTCCGCGGGGCCCTCGACTGGGCCTTCGCGCGATAGCGACTACTTGCAGGCTGGTAGGACTGGCGGCACGCTGGTGGCGAAGAGGTTGCGGCTCCAGCAGTTGTCGGTGCCGCTGCCGTCCCAGATCAGATCGGCGGCGAGGTCGTTGAAGGGCGGAGGCAGGAATGCCTTCGCGCCTCCGTTGCCGGTGACCCGGTTCCCGACGATGCGGTCGCCGGACGGGTCGGGATCGATGTCGAGTCCGGCGCACTCCTGGCCCTGAAGCGCCAGCCCGAAGCAGAGGCTGGCCACCGCCACGCCGGTGAACTGGTTGCCGCGCACGTCGTTGCCCAGCACGGTGGTGGCGTGGCCGCCGGCGATGAGGATGCCGGTGCCGGAGGGGACCACCGCCAGGATGTCGCCCTCCTCGGCGGTGTTGTCGCGGTTGTTGTCGCGCACCTCGTTGAAGGCGACCAGCGTGTTCTCCTGCGTGTTCCGCTCCAGGAAGGGAAGGATGTCGACGAAGATGCCCTGCGTGTTGCCGGTGACGGTGTTGCCCACCACCGCGCAGTTGCGGCTGTTCTCGATCTCGATCCCGAGCAGGTTTCCGCTGACGTGGTTGGAGGTGACCAGCACGTCGTCGCTCTGGCCCACGTAGATGCCGGCGTCCGTCTGCGTATTGGTCACTGTGTTGCCGGTGATCAGCCCGTGGCGCGAGACCACCGGAAACAGGCCGTAGACGCCGTTCCCGTCGGCGGTGTTGCCGGAGAGCGTGAAGCCGTCCACGCAGGCGAGGTGCGCGCCGTGCACGGCGAAGCCGCGCAGCGTGAAGCCCTGCAGCGAGAAGCCGCGCAGCGTGGTGCCGTCGAGGCCACAAGGCGGGTGCTCCGGATCGTCCTGCGCCGCGCCGGCGGAGTTGGCCGGACTCACCCAGAAACCGAACTGCTGCGCGCCCGCGTTCTCCAGCACGACGGGGGCGCCGGGGTGAGGCACGCCCACGATCGTCAGATTTGCCGTGGTGACGGTGACCGCGTTCCGATCGCGAGCTCCGCCTTCCCGGTAGGTGCCGGGGAGGACCTGGATGCGGTCGCCGGGCGAGGCGCGCGCCACGGCCGCGCGAATGGAGTCGCCGGGATGGACCACCAGCGTGCGGGCGGAAACAGGCAGCGCCGCTAAGGCCGCGGCCACGACGAAGGCGAGTCGCATGGAATCCCCCTTGACGGGAGCGGCATATCGCGTCGCCGCGATTTGCTCAAATCCGCCCCGCAGCGGCTCACTTTGCCAGCTTGCGCTCCACCCAGAGGAACTCGACCAAGGTCTGCACGCAGACGATCATCGGCGTGGCCACCACCGCGCCGAAGACGCCGAAGATGGCGGAGAGCACTCCCTGCCCGATCAGCAGCAGCGCGGGCTTGATCTCCACCGCGCGCCGCATGATCAGCGGAGCGATCAGGTACCCCTCGACGAGGTGGACGCCCAGGTAGACGGCCAGCGCGTAGAAGAAATGCTGCGGCGACTGCGAAATCGCGACCAGCAGGCCGGGGATGGCGCTCGCCACCGCGCCCACGTAGGGGACGAAGGTGCCGAAGAAGGTGATCAGCCCGAGCAGCAGCCAGTCGTGGATGCCGGCGATGGCCAGGCCCACCGCCGCCAGCGTGCCCATGATGGTCATGGAGACGAAGATGCCGCCCACCCACTTGCGCAACGCGGTACCGGTCCGCCGCCACGATTCGTCGAAGACCGGCTCGCGCTCGCGTGGCACCAGCTTGCGCACGCCGTCGCGATAGGTCTCCGGCGCGGCCACCAGGAAGAGCGCCAGCACGAACACGAGCACCGCCTCGGAGAGGCCGAAGACGATCCCGAGGATCGCCGGCACCGCCACCTCGGAAGCCTTCTGCGCCGCCTGTCCCGCCTTCTCCTCCACGTTCTTCGCGCCCTGCGCGCGCAGCCAGTTGCGCGCCTTCTGCAGCTGCTTGGGGACCGTGCGCGCCAGATCCTCCACCTGCTCCGACAGCGCTGGCGCCGCCACCATGGCGGCAACGGTCACGCCGCCCAGGATGAGGACGACCAGGAGCAGCACCGCCACGCCGCGCGGCAAGAGGCGCGAGAACCAGCGCACGGGAAAGGAGAAGACCACTGCAATGACCAGGGCGAAGAAGGCGAGCAGCAACTCCTGGCGGGCGAGCCAGGCGAACGCCAGCAGCACGGCCACCGCCATCAATTTGAGACCGGTCTTCACGCGACTCGCCTCCGGATGAACTCTTCCATCCCTTGCTGGGTGGCCTCGGGCTGGTCGCGGTGCGGGGAGTGCCCGCACGCAGCCAGAAGCAGGACCTCGACGTCGCGCGCGCCCTTGCGGATGGCGTCGACCTGCCGCGTGGTCCCGTACTCGTCGTCTTCGCCCTGCACCACCAGGATGGGGACGGAGATGCGGGGCAGGAACTCCTCCAGGTTCCAGGCGCGGAAGGCCGGATCGAGCCAGGGCCGGTTCCAGCCCCAGAACGCCGCCTCCACGTCCCGGTGGTGCTTTTCGAGCCGCCTGCGCAGATCGCCGCGCTCGAAGGCCTCGCGTGCCTTCTCGATGCTGCGCAGCCCCATCTCCTCGGTGAAGACGTGCGGCGCCTCGAGGATGAGCGCGCGCGCCTTGCCGCCGCTGCCGGCGTGGATGACGGAGATGGAGGCGCCGTCGCTGTGCCCCACCAGGATGGGATCGGTGACGCCCGCCGCAGCCAGGATCTCGGGCAGGAGCCCGGCCTCGTCGTGCATGTAGCGCACCGGCCGCGGCATGGGTGCTGGATCCGAGGCGCCGTAGCCGGCGCGGCTGTAGACGAGAGCGCCCAGGCCGGTGGCCTCCGCGAGCCGGCGCGGGAAATCGCGCCACAGGCCGAGGGACCCGAGGCCCTCGTGGAGGAAGACCAGTGTCGGGCCGCCTGCGGGGCCGATGTGCTCCGCCTCGATCTTCTTGCCACGGACGGTGAGCATCAAGGCGCGCCCGGCGTGAACTGCGAGAGCTCGGCGATGCCCAGCGACTGCTCGAGGCGCGCCACCTCGTCCACCTTGCCCTCGAACCCGCGGTCGCCGAAGAGCTGATGCTCGCGATCCTCGAAGACGTCGCCGAGCTTGCGGTACTCGCGGTCGCCCACCAGCTCCCGGAAGGCGGGGAAGAGCACGGTGTCCTCGCGCGCCTCGTGCGGCCGGTACATGCGAGAGAAGCTGCGCAACAGCCCGGGAGTGCGCGAGCGGTCCGGCGCGCCGGAGAGGAGCTGCGCGGTGATTCGCCTGCCGGCGGCGTGCTGTGCTTCCAGCGTGGCCACCAGCTCCGTGAGGCGGCCGGCCTTGCGGAAGCGGGGGAAGAGCTGCTGCTCCTCGAGCTGTTCGTGGTAGCCCTCGATGAAGTCGCGGATGATCCTGACCGCGTCCGGCAGCGCGGCGGCCTCCGCTCCCGACTCCAGGCGGCGCGCGCACTCCTCGTAGATCAAGAGCACGCGGTTGAGCAGCCCGTGCTCGCGCATCAAGTCCTCGGTGGGAGAGACCTCCGGCTCCTTCTTCGCGGGTTGCTTCGCCGCCACGAGCGCGGCGGCACCGACCAGCGCCTGGCGACGGAGCATGGAGGCAACCTACCTGCTCAGGCGGGCCAGGCGCGCTCCAGGATCGCTGCCGTGTTCACTGCCGTGGGCAGCGTCCCGAACGACGAGCCATGGTCGCCGCCCAGGCGCGTGGCGCAGAAGGCGTCGGCGACGGCCGCGGGCGCGTGCTGGACCAGCAGCGCGGCCTGCAGGGAAAGCGCCAGCGACTCCACCAGCCGGCGCGCCGAGGCCTCGTCGGGCTGGACGAGCTGCGCCTCGGCTGCGTCCAGCGCCGCGTCCAGCCGGCGGTCTGCGCCGCGCGAGAGCCTCAGCTCGGCGAGCAGCGCGTCGCGGGCCTGGGGCTCCTTGTGGATGGCGCGCAGCACGTCGAGGCAGATGACGTTGCCGGACCCTTCCCAGATGGAGTTGAGGGGCGCCTCGCGGTAGAGGCGCGGCAGGATGCTCTCCTCCACGTAGCCGTTGCCGCCCAGGCACTCCAGCGCCTCGCAGACCATGGGAGAGGCCCGCTTGCAGACCTGGAACTTCGCCACGGCGGTGGCGATGCGGCGGAAGGGCGCTTCCTGCTCGCGCCGATCGTAGGCGCGGGCAAGGCGCATCATCAGAGTCGTGGCGGCCTCCGACTCGAGCGCCAGATCGGCCAGCACGTTGCGCATCAGCGGATGCCCGGCCAGCTTGCCGCCGAACGCGCTGCGGTGCGCGCAATGGTGCATCGCCTGGGAGAGGGCCTGGCGCATCATCGCCGCGGCGCCGATCACGCAGTCGAGCCGCGTGTGGTTGACCATCTCCAGGATCGTGTTGACGCCGCGGCCTTCCTCGCCGACCAGGCGCGCCCAGGCGCGATCGAATTCCACTTCGCTGGAGGCGTTGCTGCGGTTGCCCAGCTTGTCCTTGAGGCGCTGGAGGTGGAAGCGGTTGCGCTCGCCGTCCGGCGTCCAGCGCGGGAGCAGGAAGCAGGAGAGCCCGCGCGGCGCCTGCGCCAGCACCAGGAAGGCGTCGCTCATCGGCGCCGAGCAGAACCACTTATGGCCGGTGAGCGCGTACGCCCCGCCGCCCAGCGATTCGGCGCGGGTGGTGTTGGCGCGGACGTCGGAGCCACCCTGCTTCTCGGTCATGCCCATGCCGATCAGAGCGCCGCGCTTCTGCCCTACGGGGAGCATACGGGGATCGTAGGAGAGCGAGACGATGTGCGGCCCCCACTCCTCGAGCAACTCGGGCTGGCGCTGCAGCGCGGGAAAGGCCGAGTAGGTCATGGAGATGGGACAGCCGTGCCCGGCCTCGGTCTGCGAGACCAGCATCATCCGCGCGGCCCGCGCGACGTGGGCGCCTTCGCGCGGCTCCCGCCAGGGGCCCGCGTGCACGCCGTGCGCGATGGAGAGCCGCATCAGCTCGTGCCAGGCGGGATGGAACTCCACCTCGTCGATGCGATTGCCGAACCGGTCGTGCGTGCGCAGCCGCGGCGGGTTCTCGTTGGCCTGGAAGCCCCAGGCAATGGTCTCGCGGCTCCCCGACCGGCGGGCAAACTCCCCCACCTCTTCCTCGGCCCACGCCGCGCCCTCCCGCCGCAGCGTTTCTTGAAGGACCAGATCCAGCGCGAACGGATCGTGATCCTGGAGCGGCGGCGCCTGGTTGAGCACTTCGTGCGTCGGCATGAAGCAACTTTACCGCGTTCGGGAGCGGGGGCTCGCGCGCGAGCTCCCCTACTGCATCGAGGGGCGCGTCGCCCCCAGATACTCCAGCAACCGGAGCTGCCGCTCGCGCAGCCCCCTGACCCCCAGGCGCAGGTGCGCCTGGTTGAGCAGCTCCGCCAGCGCGGCGAGCACGCGGTCTTCCACCTCGCAGCCGCTGAAGTCGAGCACGACCCGCTCGCAGTCCTCTTGCACGGCGCGCTCGAACAACTCGCGCGCCCCGTCCAGCCGCAGCTCGCCGTGGAGGATCAGCTCGCAGCGGCCCTCGTTCGCGATCCGATCGATGCGCATGCCGTATGTTGCGAATTCCACGTCCGCAGCGGAAGGTGCTGGCGATGTTCGTCCCTTTGCCCGGGAGGAAGGGCGCCCGGCCGGTTGTTCTACGAAAGATGTCCCTCCCTCCCGCCGTATGGAGAAGTGTGCGGATCGCCGCCATCTGTGCCGGCGCGCTGGCCCTGCTGGCCGCCGCCTGGCTCTTCTCCGTCGTGCGGAGCTGCCCGCCGGTGGAGAAGCTGCGCGACTACCGGCCGCCGCAGGCCAGCCTGGTGCTGGACCGCGACGGCAAGGTCCTGGCGCGGCTGGCCCCGGAAGAGCGCATCGTGGTCCCGCTCTCGGCCATGTCGCCCTTGTTGGTGTCTGCCTTCGTGGCGGTGGAGGACCAGCGCTTCTACGCGCACCATGGCATCGACTGGCGGCGCGTCCTCGGCGCGCTCTGGCACGACCTGCGCACGCTTTCGGCCCGCGAGGGCTCCAGCACCATCACCATGCAGCTGGCCCGCAACGTCTTTCCCGACAGCCTGACCCGCGCGCGCACGCTGCGCCGCAAGCTGGCGGAGATGATCGTGGCCAGCCGCATCGAGAAGGCCTTCACCAAGCAACAGATCCTCGAGCTGTACCTGAACCAGATCTACCTGGGGAACGGCGACTACGGCGTGGAGGCCGCCTCGCGCGGATACTTCGGCAAGTCGGCGAGCGAGCTGACCCTGCCACAGGCCGCGCTGCTGGCGGCGCTGCCCAAGGCGCCCGCCTGGTACGACCCGCGCCGCTCGCCGGACGCGGCGCTGAAGCGACGGAATCTGGTCTTGGCGCAAATGCTTCGCTCCAAGATCATCTCCGCCAAGGACGAGGCCGCCGCGCGCAAGAGCAAGCTTCGCCTGCGCTCGGAGGAGGAGGAGGGCGGCGCGCCCTGGTTCGTCGCCGCCATCCGGCGCGAGCTGCACGATCGCTTCGGCGCCGATGCGGAGACGCAGGGGCTCCGGGTCAGGACCACGCTGGACGCCGCCCTGCAGAAAGCGGCCGAGCGCGAGCTCTCAAGGCAGATCGTCGCCATCGAGAACGGCAAGCTGGGCAAGGCCAACGCCAGGCCCTGCAACGGCGACGCCGACCAGTGCCTGGAGGGGCTCTTCGTCGCCCTCGACGTGCACACCGGCGACGTGCGCGCGCTGGTGGGCGGGCGCGACTACCAGCTCTCGGAGTTCGACCGCGCCACGCAGGCGCGGCGGCAGGCCGGGTCCACCTTCAAGGCCTTCGTCTGGGCCGCGGCGGTGCAGGCCGGCGTGCCGGTCTCCACGCTGCTCGATCCGGCGCAGCTCCCGCCCGACTACGCGCCGGCCGACGGGCAGGCCGCGCCGGACAAGCCGCTCAACCTGCGCGAGGCGCTGCGCGTGTCGTCCAATCGCGCGGCGGTTGCCTTGGGCCAGCGGATCGGCCTCGGCGCGGTAGGGGAGATGGCCCATGCCTGCGGCCTGGGCGACGCGCAGATCCCGCAGTATCCCTCGGCCTTCCTCGGCGCCGCCGACGTGATGCCGCTCGAGCTGGTGGCGGCGTACGCGCCCTTCGCCAACGGCGGATTTCGCGTCTTGCCGCGCTTCATCGACGAGGTTCAGAACGCCACCGGCGAGGTGATCTTCCACAACGGCATCGTCACCGCCGACGCGCTCCAGCCGGGTGCGGCATTCATCATGAACGGGCTCCTCGCGGACGTGGTGGACCGCGGCACCGGCACGGCGGCGCGCACGGGGCTGCCGCCGGAGCTGCCGGTGATCGGCAAGACCGGCACGACCAACGGAGCGCAGGACGTCTGGTTCATCGGCGCCACGCCGGACTTGGTGGCGGGAGTGTGGCTGGGCTTCGACAAGCCGCGACCGCTGGGCCCGGCTGCCACCGGCGGCAAGCTGGCGGCACCGGTGTGGGCGCGCACCATCGCGGCCTGGCAGCGCGGCAGGCCCGTGCCCGCGCCCTGGCAGCCGCCCGACGGCCTGGAGCAGCACGAGATCGACGTCCGCACCGGCGGGCAGGCCACGGGCGGCTGTCCGCAAGAGCAGGTCTCTCGCGAGTGGTTCCTGCCTGGCACCGCGCCCGGCGACTGTCCCGAGCACGCCGGCGGGCTGGCCGGCTTCATCGAAAGGACGGTCGGCAAATGGTTTCATTGAGACCCCGGCGCAATCTCGCGCTCATCTGGCTCCTCGTGCTCTCGGCAGCCTGCGCGCACGCGCCGCAGCGCACGGTGCGCGAGCCCTCGCTTGAGCCGCCGGCCCAGGTGGCCGCGCACTCGGAGCCGTCGATCGAGGAACCCGTCAAGCGCCCCAAGCCCATCGCCGAGGGCCTCGCCTCCTGGTACGGCGACGCCTTCCGCGGCCGCCTCACCGCCAGCGGCACGCGTTTCGATCCCTCGGCGCTCACTGCCGCCCACCGCAGCTTGCCCTTCGGCACTTGCCTGCGCGTCGAGAACCTGGACAACGGGCGCCAGGTGGACGTGCGCGTCACCGACCGGGGGCCCTATGTCAACGGCCGCATCCTCGATCTCTCCGAGGCGGCCGCCCGCCGCATCGACCTCGTCCGGCAGGGCGTGGGGCAAGTCAGACTTTTCCGTTGCGGCGGTTGACCGCACCACGCGCGCCCACGATTCGCTTGGAGGTCGCTCGCTCCGGGAGCAGGATGCGCCCATGGCCGTCTCCAGAACGCTCTCGTTCGGTGTCTCGCGCCACCAGGACATCCCCGTCGCGGGTTGGCCCGAGATCCTCTGCCGCGCGCTCTCCGCGGGGCTGGGCAGCGCCGTTGAGCCGCTGCTGGCGCAGGACTACGCCGATCTGCTGAAGAACGTCATCGAAGGCAAGGCCGATCTCGCCTGGCTGCCGCCGCTCTTGCACGCCCGCGCGGCGGAGCAGGGAGCAAGGCTGGTGGCTGTCCCGGAGCGCGGCGGGTGGCTCACCTTCCGCAGCGCGTTGCTGGTCCGCAAGGACGATCCGGTGCAGTCGGTGCAGAAGCTCTCCGGAGTGCGCGCGGCCTGGCGCGACAAGTCTTCCGCCTCGGGCTACCTCTTTCCCCGCCTCGACATCGTGGCGGTGGGCGCGCCCGCCGAGAAGGCGTTCTCCAGCGAGACCTTCTACGGCTCGGTGAAGACCGCCGCGGAGGCGGTGGTGCGGGGGGAGGCTGACCTCTGCACCTGCTACGTGAGCGACGCGGCCGCCTACGATCCGGAGCGCGCGAATGAGGAGATCGCGCGCGCCCTGGGCCCGCTCGCGAATTCGCTGCGGGTGCTGCACGTGACCGAATCGATCCCTCCGGACGGCTTCGTCATCGCGCCCAGGTCGGCGATGCGGAGCAGCGCGCCGTCGGCGAGGCGCTGCTCAAGATGCACACCACGGAGGAGGGCCGGACCGCGCTGCGCGACGTGCTCAACGCCGACCGGCTGGCACCGGTCACGGAGAAGCTGACGCGCTCGCTGAATTCGTGGGCAGAGGCCGCGCGCAGGCGCGTCTAGGGCGCGTTCTGGAGCGCCGATCCGTTTGGGGCGGTGACGTCCGGCGCGTGCACGGGGCCCTCCGGCCGGTAGTCGCGCTGGTAGATGCGCAAGAGCGAGAGCAGCACCGCCACCGCGATGGGCCCCAGCACGATGCCGAGGATCCCGAAGGCCTCGATGCCGCCGAAGATGGCCACGAACACCAGCAGGTCGTTCATCTTGATGCGCGTTCCCACCAGCTTGGGGCGCAGGATGTAGTCGGCGATGAACACCACCACCCCGGCGCTCCAGAGGAGGACGCCGATGCCCTTGGCGGGATGGCCCATGGCGATGACCACGATGCCCACCGGCGCCCAGATCAGCGCGGTTCCCACCGCCGGCAGGATGGAGGCGATGCCGGTCAACGAGGCCCAGACCAGCGGGCTGTCCACGCCGAAGATCCAGTAGCCGATCCCTGCGGTGATCGCCTGGTACAGCGACATCACGCCGGTGCTGAAGAGCATGGCGCGGGTCACGTCGCGCACGTCGCGGACGATCTGCTCCACCTGCCCGTCGGGCAGCGGCACCATCTCCACCAGCCAGTCGGTGCCGTCCGTGCCTTCACGCAAAAGGTAGTACGAGGTGATGGCGGTGAAGATGAAGATGAAGATGGCGCTGAAGAGGCCCGCTACGATGCTGGTGGCGCCCTTGCCCATGAAGGCGGCAAGGTCGCGCGCCGTCTCGGCGATGCGCTGGTTGATGTTCTCGGGCCGCAGCCCGAAGCGCGAGAGCAGCCGGCTGATGTCCTGGCCGAGCAGGCCCGCCGCTCCCTTGTGCTCGTAGCGGGCGGCGATCTCCTGCGCCAGCTCCAGCACGCGGTGCCCCACCACGAACACCAGGAAGGCGATCACGCCCAGGGACAAGGCCATCACCACCGTGACGAGCACCGCCGCCAGGAGCCCCGGATGGCTCACGCGCAGCTTGCGGCGGAGCCGCTCGTAGACGGGGTGGACGCCGACGGCGATGACCAGGCCCAGCAAGACAGGCACCCAGATCGGCTCCAGCGTCCGCCAGAAGGCGTAGACGGCCAGCGCGAAGAGCACCAGGAAGGTGGAGCGCTGCAGGCGGGTCCGTTCGGCTCGGAGCGCTCTCCGTTCGACAACAGGCATTCATGATGCAAGTAGTCACGGAGCTGAAATCCTGCAGGCCGCGCCGCGTAGAACGTCATTTGCGAGACGGTCCAGACCGGGATAAGGAGCGCGCATGCTTGCAGCCATGCTCATCGCCGCCGCGGCGCTGCCGCAGATTCCTTTTGAAAAATATCAGCTTGCCAACGGCCTGACGGTCATCGTCTCCGAGGACCACCGCGCCCCGGTGGTGGGCGTGGACGTCTGGTACCACGTGGGGGCGGTCAACGAGCGCAAGGGCCGCAGCGGGTTCGCGCACCTCTTCGAGCACCTGATGTTCCAGGGCAGCAAGCACCTGCACGGCGACGAGCGCACCGTCTTCGCCATGCTGGAGCGCAACGGCGCCACCAACCTGAACGGCACCACCGAGTGGGACCGGACCAACTACTTCGAGACCATGCCCGCGGACCGGCTCGAGCTGGCGCTCTGGCTGGAGAGCGATCGCATGGGCTTCTTGCTCGACACGGTGGACCAGAAGAAGCTCGACACGCAGCGCGAGGTGGTGCGCAACGAACGGCGGCAGAGCATCGAGAACGTGCCCTACGGCCGCGCCGAGGAGCGGCTGGTGCAGCTGCTCTATCCGCAACCCAACCCATATTACGGCTATGTCATCGGCTCGCACGAGGATCTCGTGGCTGCCTCGCTCGACGACGTGAAGGACTTCTTCCGCACCTACTACGCGCCCAACAACGCCTCGCTGGCCCTGGTGGGGGACTTCAAGATCGCGGAGGCGAAGGCGCTGGTTGAGAAGTACTTCGGGCCCATCGCGCGCGGCCCGCAGAAGCCCGCCGTGACCGCGAAGACGGAAGCGCACGCCGGGGAGCAGCGCGAGACCCTGCGCGACCAGGTGCAGCTCGCCAAGGTGCTGATCGGGTACGTGGGTCCGAAGCCGCTGGAGAACGCCGCCGCCGGCCCGCTGACGCGCGTCCTCGCCGGGGGAAAGTCGAGCCGCCTCTACCACGACCTCGTCTACCAGAAGAAGATCGCACAGGACGTGAGCGCGAGCTGGGATCCCTCGATGCAACTGGGCGGGCTGATCGAGATCTCCGCCACCGTGCAGGCCGGCCACACGCCGGAGGAGGTGACAGCCGCGCTGACCGAGGAAGTGAAGCGGCTGCGGGACGCCCCGCCCGCGCAGGAGGAGATGGATCGCGCCAAGCGCAATCTCGAGGCCGGCCTCTTCGCGCAGCTCGAAAACGTGGGGGGCTTCGGCGGGAAGGCCGACCAGCTCAACTACTACGAGATGTGGGCGCAGGATCCGGGCGCCTTCACCACCAATCTGAAGGCGACGCTGGCGGTGACGCCCGAGCAGATCCAGCAGCTCGCCCAGCGCTACCTGCGCGACGAGCAGCGCGTGCTGATCACCATCCTTCCTGAACCACCGCAGGCGTCGTCGGGAGGTGCGAAGTGAAGAAGCTCATCCTGGCCGCCCTGGCCGCGGCCTGTGCATCGACTCCCAAGCCCGCGCCGCAAGCCGCGACTCCCGCGCCGCAAGCGCAAGCTCGTGTCGAGCCGAAGAAAGACGACCTCGCTCCCGACGACGCCTTCCGCGCGCGGCCTCCCCCGCCCTCCGCTGGCGTGGAGTTTCGCGCGCCCATCCCCAAGCAGCTGAAGCTGAAGAACGGACTCGATGTCTTCCTCATCGAGCGCCACGACGTTCCCCTGGTCGCCATCTCGCTGGCGGTGAGGTCCGGCGAAGACACCGATCCGCCGCGCAGGGCAGGGCTCTCATCGATGGTGCTGGACCTCCTCGACGAAGGCACGCCCTCGCGCGATGCCGCGGCCATCGCCAAGGGCTTCGAGGACCTGGCCGCGCGCTACGGCACCTCTGCAGACGCGGATTCCTCTCGGGCTTCGGTCACCGCGCTCTCCGACACGCTGGACCCGGTGCTGGAGCTGTTCGCGGACGTCGTGCAGCATCCGGCCTTCCGCGCGGCGGACGTCGAGCGCGTGCGGGTGGAGCGGTTGGGGCAGATCGCGCAGACGCTCGACGACCCGCAGTCCGTGGGACAGCACGTGCTCTCGCGCGTGATCTACGGCGAGAAACACCCCTGGGGATATCCGGGCGAAGGCACGGTGAAGTCGGTGAAGACCATCACCGCCAAGGATCTGGCCGCCTGGCACAAGGCCTGGTTCCGGCCCTCGAACGCGGCCCTCTTCGTGGTGGGCGACACCACCGAATCAGCGCTGATGCCCATCCTGGAAGCGCGGCTCGGGAGCTGGAAGGAGAGCGCGGCGCCCAAGCCGCCCAGGTACACGCTGGGGAAGAGCGGCACGCGCGTGGTCACGCTGGTGGACAAGCCCGGCGCTCCGCAGTCGCAGATCTGGATCGGCGAGGTAGGTGTGGCCTCCGGGGCGCCGGACATCTTCCCGGTGCGGGTGATGAACAACATCCTGGGCGGCAGCTTCAACTCGCGCCTCAACGGCAACCTGCGCAGTGAGCACGCCTACTCCTACGGCGTGTTCAGCTTCTTCGACACGCACCGCGAGGCGGGCCCCTTCGTGGCCGCAGGCGGGGTGGTCAGCGAGAAGACCGCCGACGCGCTGGGCGAGTTCATGAAGGAGCTGTCGCGGATGAAGTCCGGCGAGATGAGCGAGGCGGAGCTGGCGGATGCCAAGGACTCGCTGGTGCGGGCCATCCCGGCGCTCTTCGCCAGCAACGACCAGACCGCCGGCGCCTACGCGCGGGCCTGGTCGCACGGCCTGCCCGCGGATTACTACGCCACCTACCAGCAGCGCGTGGAGGCGGTCACCCGGGAGGACGTGGCCAAGGCGGCGCGCGACCGGCTGCACCCCGACGACATGGCCATCGTGGTGGTGGGCCCGTTGAAGGAGATCGAGCCGAGGATCGCCGCGTTGAAGCTGGGCAAGGTGGAGCTGCGCGACGCGGAGGGAGAAGCGAAGAAGGCGGCCCTGGCGGCGGGGGCCGGCAAATAACGCCGCAGCCGCCGGCGCTGCATCTCTGGAGTGTCGGCAAGCGCTACGGCGTTTTCCGCAAGCGCGACGCGTTGCGCGGCGTGAGCATCCGCGTCGAGCCGGGCGAGTGTTACGGCCTGGCCGGCCCGAACGGCGCCGGCAAGACCACGCTCATCCGGCTGTTGCTCGGGCTCTCCCTGCCCGACGAGGGCGAAGTGCGCGTCTTCGGGCAGCGGCCCGACGATCCCGAGGTCCGCCGGCGCATCGGCTTCGTGCCCGAGGCGGCGGAGCTTTCGCCTGCCGCATCGCCGCGGCGCCTCTTGCGCAGGTTCGCGGTGCTGCGCGGACTTCCGTTGTCCGAGGCGGAAAGGCAGGGGATGGAGCAGCTGGAGCGCCTGGGCATGGCGGAGCTGGTGGATCGCGCCGCCGGCCGGCTCTCCAAGGGCGAGAAGCAGCGCACGCTCCTGGCGCTGTCCTTGTTGGGCGCGCCCGACCTGCTCATCCTCGACGAGCCGACCGATGGTTTGGACCCGATGGGCCGCGCGCTGGTGCGGCGGGTGTTGCGCGAGGAGCGCGAGCGCGGACGCACCGTCTTCCTCAACTCGCACCTGCTCTCGGAGACGGAGCGGATCTGCACGCGGGTGGGCATCCTGCACCGCGGGCAGCTGGTGCGCGAGCAGGTGGTGACCGGCAGGGTGGAGGCCGCCGGCGCCAGCGAGATCGTGCTCTCCGACGGGAAGGTGACGCCGGTCGCGCACGACGACTTCGCGCAGCTCAACGCGGCCCTCGACAAGGTGCGCGCGGAAGGCGGGCTGATCGCGGAGGTGCGCCCGCTGCGGCGGGACCTCGAGGCAACCTTCGAGGCCGCGGTGACCGGCGAGGTGTTGCCTCCGCCGCCCCCGGGGCCGCCTCCGCCCGAGCCGCCGCATGTTCCGGCGCGGCCTCTGCGCGCGCTGCTCGCAGCGCTGCGGGTGGCGCGTGAGATCGGGGCGGAGCTTGCGGCGCGGCGCATTGGCTGGATCGCTCTCGGGCTGGCGCTGCTCTTCGTCGGCATCTTCCTCCTCCTGGTGCGCGCCGACGTCGTCACCGGCGCGGCCGCCGGCGTCCGGAAGTTCGGGGCGGACCAGGAGACCGCGGCGAAGTGGGTGGGGCGCTGGGCCGCCGGCGTGCTCTACTGGGGCCTCCTCCCCGGCGCGCTGGTCTTCGCCGCCTTCTTCGCGCCGCCCCTGCTCGAGACGCGCAGGACGATTCTCATGCACGCGCAACCCGTCTCCCGAGGCGACGTCGCCGCCGGCATGTACGCCGCGGTGCTGGGCCTCGTCCTCGCGCAGCACGCCTTCCTGATCGCGCTCTTCTTCGGCGCGTTGCGCTGGCTGGGGATGGAGGTCAGCCCTCGCTTTCTCGGGATGGTGCTGCCGCTCCTCTTCGGTTTCGCGGCGCTCTACGCAGTGGTGCTGGCGGCGACTTATGTCGTCCGCAGCGCGCTCCTGGCGGCGGCGGCCGGAATGGCCGTCTTCATCCTGGCAGCGGTGGCCTTCGGCGCATCTCCGCGCTGGCTGACGGCTGTTGCGCCGGCGCTGCTCCCGAGCATCGGCCCCCTCTCGCAGCAGGCGATGCGCATGGGCGGCGGCGAGCGCGTCTCGCTGACCCCCTTCGCGCTCACGGCGATGTGGGCGGCGGCACTCTTCCTGGTCCTGGTCTTTGTGGCGCGCAGGAGCGAGAAGTGAAACGTCGCCGCGATCTCCGGCTGCTGGCCGCCGCGGTGGTGCTGCTGCTGGTCTGCGCCGCGTGGTTCGCCTGGTCCACACGCGAGGTCGAGCGCCGGCGGGAAGTTGCGCGGGAGAGCGTCCCCGACTTCCCCACTCCCGGTCAGGCCCCGGTGCGACCGCGTGCCGCCGACAAGACGCCGCGCCGGATGCCGACTCCACAGCAGCCGCCGGCCGCGCCGCAGGCTCCCCGCCATGATCCCATCCAGTCGCTGGCGCTGGCTGGTGGCAATTCGAACGTGGCAGTCGTCCAGGTCAACGCGCTGCTCAACTCGCCGCTCTTCGATCGCCTGCGGCAGTGCATGCCCGCCGAGTTCGAGGATCTGGAGAAAGGCGGCCGCGACCTGGGCGTCGACTTCACCCGCGACGTGGACCGCGTGGTCATCTCCAGCGCGGGCATGGGCATGTCGGGCTTCTTCGAGGGCAAACCGGTGGCGGAGCGGCTCGCAGGTGCGGGAGCCCGCCGGGACGAATACCGCGGCGCAGCCATCTATACCCAGGACGGCCGCTCCTGCATCGCGCAGCTGGGCAACCTTCTCTTGACGGGGGGATCGTCCGGCTGCCGCGGATTGGTCGATGCCGCGCTCTCGCCTACTCCCGAAAATGCACAGGAGCAGATCTATGGCGACCTCTTCGTGCGCAGCGATCTGGCGTTCGCCCGCCAGGGTTCCTCCGATCAGGTCCAATCGCTGCTGGCCGGATTGTCCGGGGCGACGGTGCGCGCCAACGTCTGGGACTCGGTGGCGCTGACCATCGAGGGAACGCCGCAGCCGGGTCAGAACATGCGCGATCTCTCCGCGATGGCGCGCGGCGCCATCTCGATGATCAAGAGCCAGATCGACGACGAGGACGTGGAGTACCGGGCACTGGCCGATTTCGCCAAGGTGGCCGACAACCCGGAAAGGCTGGAGATCAACCTGGCGCTGCCTGCGCAGGATCTCTTCGACAAGCTGCACTTTCCCTGTCCCGGTCGCGACGGCGGGATCTGACTACTTCTTCTCTCGCTGCCGGGCCTTGGCCATCTCGTGCTGCGTGCGATCGGCCAGGTCGAGGAAGGCGAAGAGCAGCGCCTGCAGCTTGGTCGGGTCGCCGATGCCTTCGAAGCGGTCGTCGCGGATGCGGTAGGCGAGCCAGTCGCGCTCGGTAGCGCCTTCCCGATAGGGGGCGAGCTTCAGCCCGGAGAGCGGGGTGCCGGCGAGATCGATCTGCACGTTCCAGCCCGGCTTCTCGTGCAGGGTCTCGATGCGCACGCCCAACGTGGGGTCGCGCCCGCGCTCGGCCTGCGTCTTGTACCAGGCCTGGATGCGCTCCAACACCTCCATCGCGGCGATGCTATGGCGCGGGGAGCTGCGGCGCCAGCTTTCAAATCTCGGCGGCGGCGCGCAGCCCCGTCTCGATGGCGCCGTGCACGGTGCCGCAGGCGCCCTCGAAGTGCGTCGCTTCGCCCGCGAAGTGCAGCGGCCCCACTGGCCTGGCCAGATCGCGCTGCGCCTTCAGCTCGCCCACCGGCACCCAGCTGTAGGCCCCCCGCGTCAGCGCGTCCGCCTGCCAGTCGAACACCAGCGCGCGCCGGGGCCGCACGCGCCTGTCCAGCGCGGCGCAGAGCGATCGCACCGCCTCCGCCGCCGCGTCCTTGTGGTGCAGCGCTTTCGCGTCGCGGCTTGCCGCCCAGCCGATCAGCGCCGGCGCCCGCGAAGGCAGCGGCCGCCAGAAGGTGGGCACGGGTTGACCGGGCGCGTGCAGGAACATCAGCTCCGGAGGCCAGAGCGGCTCGTCGAAGAGCAGCGCCACCTTGACCACCGGACCCATCTCCAGGGCCTCGATGGCCCGCTTCTTCCAGCGCGGCAGGGCAGGCACGAAACGCGTGGTGCCCGCCCGCAGCGCGCCGAGCGGCAGCGTGATGACGGCACGCCGCGCGGTGAAGGTGGCGCCGCGGGCCACCACCGTGACGCCGTCGCGGGACCAGCGCACCTCGCGCGCCTCCGTTCCCAGCAGCACCGGCGCGCCGCGCGCCAGCCGCCGCGGCACGACATCGTAGCCCCGCGAAAGCCGGGCGATGCGCTCTCCGGAGATGCGCTCGGAGGCCTCCGTCTGCTGGGCGATGGCCTTCACGCTGGCGCGGTCCAGGGGGGCGGCATTGAAGCCTTCCAGGAAGTCCGCCGCAAGCTGCCGCTCTTCGGCGTTGGTCCGGAGTCGGAAGCGCAGCGTCCGCAACGCCGCTTGCACCGACTTCTCGCGGGAGGACGGCAAGGAGCCCAGCTTCTCCATCACCGACTTCCACAGCTCGTCCTTCCGCTGCAGCCCCGGCCCGTAGTGACCGCCCCGGAGCTCGTGCGTTCCCCGCGCCAGCGGCAACAGCGAGGGCGGGCGCCCGTGCACGAACTCGGCCCCCGCCTCCAGTGGCAGCGGCCAACCGCGCGGCCGTACCGTATGGATGCGGCCGCCGATGCGGTCGCGGGCCTCCAGGACCACCGCCGACAGGCCGCGCAACCGCAGGGCGCGCGCCGCCGCGAGACCTGCCACTCCCGCTCCGATGACGATCGCGTCCATTCCGACGCGGCTGGTGCTCACTTTCTGGAGCGCTTGGCAACGGTCTTCTTGCGGGCCGCGGCAGGCCGGCGGGCCGGTGTGCGCACCTTCCGCGCGGCCGCCTTGGCGGCGGGCTTTCGCGCAGGCGCCTTGCGCACGGCGGCGTTGGCCCCGCGTTGCCCCTTGCGTGCGGGCCTGCGGCCCCAGGAGGTGTCCGGAGCGGGCGGGGCCGGGGTGCGCGGTCCGCGGGCGCCTTTTGCAAAATACTTGGACAGCGGCTTCAGGTAATGCTCCGTCCAGCCCTTTTCGTATCTCTTCACCTGGCTGGGCGGCAGGTCGGCGTGGCGGACGACGACTCGCGTGCCGCCGCGCGCCGGCTCGAACTCGACCACCAGCCGGGAGTCGCGCGCCTCGGGTGGAAACTCCGCCGTGCGCCAGGTCTGGACGATGCGGTGGCCCTCGTCCACGCCGAGGAGGATGCCGTGGATGTAGCCGTCCCAGGCGATGAACCGCCCCCCTGTCCAGGGCTCGACCACCGCCTCGCCGCCTCCTGTAAACGCCGCGTGCTCGCGGGCGTCCAGCCACGCCGAGAAGACGCGCGGAGGCTCCGCGGCGACGAGAATCTCCACTTGCAAGGCGTCCGCCATCCCATCTCTCCGATATTGCAGTTTAACGAAACGGGGTCGCGGATTTCCACTTTTCCATTGACGAAAGCCGGTGATGGCGCTCGCATGGGGCATGCCCAGCGCGCTGCAGACGCTCCCGGACGCGTCCTTGGAGGCCTTCGTCCATGCGAGCTATACCCTCGTAAGGCCTCTGTTTTCCTGGAACCGCATCTACCGGGTGCATGCGCCCGACGGGCGGCTGGTGGCGTTCGTCTCCCAGCCCTGGTTCCGCCTGCGGACCGAGCTCGTCATGTACTCCGACGAAGAGCAGCTCCACCCGATCCTGGTGCTGAAGAATCGCCGAATCGCCGCCGTGAACATGGAGCACGACCTCTTCGACGCGCGGAGCGGAGAGCGGCTGGGCGTGATCCGCGACCGGGGCTGGCGCTCGATGTACCGGGACACCTGGGACATCCTCGATGCCGGGGAGCGGCCGGCCGGGCTGATGGTGGAGGACGGCTCCTGGTTCTGGCGCCGGATCATCCGGCTGATTCCGGGGCGCCATCACATCGAGCTGGGCGGGCGCGAGGTGGCGCGCATCACCCAGGTCTTCCATCTCTTCCGCCGCGAGTTCCAGCTCGACATCCTGCAAGTCGACGATCCCATCGAGCCGCGCTTCGCCATCGCCTGCGCGCTGATCGCCATGATGGCCGACCTGCGGCGCGAGAGGCGCGAATGAGCGCGGCGGAGGTGCAGGGCTTCGAGGTGCTCTCCGACCAGCGCGTGGGCGAGGGCGGACATCTGCGGCTGCGCCGCATGCGGATGCGGCTTCTGCTCTCCGACGGATCGCGCACTGCGGAGGGAGGCTGGGACTACGTCGAGCGGCCGATGGGGCTGGACGCGGTGGTGGTGGCGCTCTTCCGCCGCCGCCCCGGAGCGGTGGAGGTGCTGCTGCGGCATGGCGTCCGCGTGCCGGTGCAGTTCGGACGGCCGGAGAAGCCCGCCGCGGTGCTCTTTCCCGAGTTGGTGGCGGGTATCGTCGAGCCCGGCGACGACCTTCGCCGGCGCGCCGCGGACGAGGCGATGGAGGAGGCCGGTCTCCTGGTGGCCCCGGCCGCCGTGGAGCTGCTCGGGCCGCCCTTGTTTCCCACGCCGGGCATGTGCGCGGAGGTGTTCCACTTCGTTTGCGGGGAGGTTGCCCACGGCGCGAAGGCGCACGTGCCGCAGGGGGACGGATCGCCCTTCGAGGAGGGAGCACGGCTGGAATGGGTGCCGCTCGAAGAGGCCTTGTCCCGGTGTGCCACGGGAGAGATCCGCGACATGAAGACGGAGCTGGGGCTACGGCGATTACAAGAAAGATTCGGGGACACCATACGACGAGTTCCGTATGGTGTCCCCGAATCTCCCTAGGCCCTGCGGGTCAGGATCCGCACCTCGGCCTGCAGCGTGCGGTGGATGGGGCATCGATCGGCGATCTCCATCAGCCGGGCCCGCTGCGGCTCGTCCAGCGGCCCCTCGAGGCGGATCTCCCGCTCGAGCTGATCGATCCTCCCTTCGCGCGTCTCGCACTCCGCGCAGTCCACGGCATGGATCTTCCGATGCTTCACCACCACCGTGACGCGCTGCAGCGGCCAGCCCTTGGTCCGCGCATACAACCGCAGGGTCATCGACGTGCACGACCCCAGCGCAGCGGCCAGGAGCTCGTAGGGGGAAGGCCCCTGGTCGGTGCCGCCCGCTTCCAGCGGCTCGTCGGACCAGAGCCGGTGCCGGCCCACCGCGATGTCCTGTTCCAGCCCCTCCGCGCTCGTGACCAAGACGTCCATCCTCCTGACATAGCAGCGCTTCTGGAACGTTGAAACCGCCGTGCGCGCCGCGTCACTACCGGGCGAGGTGCTTCGCGCCCGCGACAGTGGTTCCGAGGAGGAGTTGCTGTCGCGCGCGCGGGCCGGCGATGCGGAGGCGTTTCGCGTGATCTTCGATCGGGAAAGCCCTGGCGTCCGGAGGTTCCTGGGCGATCTGCTCCGCGACGATGCGGCCGCAGACGAGGCTACCCAGGAAACCTTCGTGCGCGCGCACCACCGGCTGCCCACATTGGAGCAGGCAGGCAAGCTGCAGGGCTGGCTCTTCGGGATCGCCCGTATGGTCTTCTTCGAGCATTTGCGCCGCAAGCGGCGGGACCCGCCGGCCCTGCTGGAGTCCGACGCCGAACCGATGCAAGTCGACAACGCCCCCACGCCCGAGGCCGTGCTCCTGTCCGGCGAGGCCGACCAGATGCTGTCGGTTGCGCTGGCCGATCTTTCGGAGGAGCGCCGTTCCGCCCTGCTGATGCGGCTCGACCATGGCCTGGGTTACGGCGAGATTGCCTCGGCCATGGGCTGGTCGCTACAGAAGGTGAAGAACGAGATCCACCGCGCGCGGCTGCAGCTCCGTTCCCGGCTCTCGGGGTACCTGACGGAGGGCGCGCGATGACCCACTTGGCGCCAGACGAGCTGGAGGCGCTGGCCCTGGGCGAGCTGGCCCCGGATCGCGCGGCCGAGGCCGAAGCGCACGCGGTGGAGTGCGACGAGTGCGCCCGCGAGCTGTCGTGGGTGCGCGCCGAGCGCGCGCTGCTGGCGCGCAGGCCGTCGCCACCGACCGCGCACCTCTGGGCGGGCGTGGCGGCGCGGCTGCAGCCTGTGCGGCGGCGGCCCCACTGGGCACGCCGGCTTCCCGTCCTCGCCGCCGCAGCGGCCGCGGCGGCTGCCATCCTCTTCGTCAAGGTGCGGCCAGATCCCGTGGTTCCCGTTCCTGCGGCGCAGCCCGTCCGGGTGGCACAGCGGAAGGCGCCGACCATCGACCCCAGGACGCTGACGGCGCTCGATCGCGCGGAGATGGATTACCGCGACGCCGCCAAGGTGCTCGAGGCCGAGTACGAGCGCCTGCGCCCGCGGCTCGATCCCGCGCTGGCCCAGAGGTGGGACGAGACGCTCACCCGCGCGCGCACGCAGCTGGGCGAATCGCGCAGCGTGGCCGCCAACGACGTCAACGCGCGCATGCGCGTGCTGGACGGCTACGCCGGTTACCTGCGCTCGCTGCGCAACGTGGTCCAGGAATCCTCCGAGGAGGCGAGTCCGTGATTCGCGCAACCCTGATCGTGGCGCTTTTGCTCCTGCCCGCAGTCGCCCGGGCGAAGTCGTCGCAGCAGCAAGAGCAACCCAAGCGGCACGGCCTGACGCTGGAGCTGCCGGACATCCCGGTGATTCCCCCGGTACCGGAGATCGACCTTTCCGACATCGACCTTGACGTCGACGTGGACCTGGATCTTCCGGGCGTGATGGCGCGCAACGATCAGGACGACGACGAGGACAGCGACCAGGACGAGGACGCCCGCGATCGCAACCGCGATGCCCGCGATCGCGACCGGGATGCCCGCGATCGCGACCGCGCCAATCGGGAACGCGACCGCGAGCGCGCACGCCAGGACCGCCGCCGGGACGGCCACGACCAGGACGTCGAAGTAGAGGACGAGAACGGCACCAAGGTGAAGGTCTACCGGCTCAACCGGCCCCCGTCTTTCCACATGCCCGGCATCCACGTCGGCAACGACGAGGAGGTCGGCAACCCGGAGCGCGAGGCCACCGCGCGCGCCCGCGGCAGCGGCAGCGCCACCCTTCAAGTGCGCGGTCCGGTCACCTTCCAGATGCGCGCGCAGTCCGGCGAGATCGAGGTGGTGACCACCGACAAGCAGCAAGTGGCGGTGACCCTCACCGGCGCGCCGGCCGACGACATCGCGCTCTACGCCTACGGCGATCGGGTGGAACCTGCTTTCCGCGGGCGGCGTTCGCTCCGGCACGGCAAGCTGAAGGTGGAGCTGCCCAAGGGAAGCCGGCTGGACTTCTCCTCCATGTCCGGCGACGTGAGCGCGCAGCGCCTCGGGGAAGTGCGTGTCCGCACCATGTCGGGGGACGTGAAGATCGCCGGCGTTGCCAAGGCCGACGTGCAGACCATCTCCGGCGATGCGCGCATCGACGAGGTCTCCGGGCCGGTGCGGCTGCACACCGTGTCGGGCCATGGCACCGTCACCAGCGCCGGCGCCGCGCCACAGGTGGAGTTCCAGTCCGCCTCAGGCAGCCTGGACTGGACGGGCAACTGCGCCAAGGACTGCCACGTGAGCGCCGAAACCGTCTCCGGCGAGCTGCGCCTGCTGGTCGATCCCAAGAGCTCGTTCGAGCTGACCTACAGCTCGCACAGCGGCGAGCTGCGCGACGAGGTGAACCTTTCGGTCAAGCGCTCGCCGCGCCGGGCCAGCCTGATGGGCAGCGGCTTCATCGAGGCGACCTATGGGCGCGGCGAAGGCGTGATCGAAGCCAACGCCTTCTCTGGCAGCGTGACGGTAAAGCGCAAGTAGCCCCCCGCCTGCCCGGGCGCAACGCGGCGGGGCGCGCGCTCTTCCGCCGCCCCGTCCGGTTGCTCACGGTCGAGCCGACGACCCACCTTGCTGGAAGGCGCACGAACCTTTCACGGGGGTCCGAAATGTCGAAGAACCTCTTCATCGCTCCTTTCGCGGCGGTGCTGCTCGCCTCCGCGGCGCAGGCCACTCCGCTGCGCACCTTGACGCTGCGGGAGACGCCCCAGACGCGGGACCAACTCGCGGCCGAAGTGGTGGAAGTGCAGACGCACCGCAACGCGGGCGCGGTCATCGCCACGGACGCGCTGTACGGCGGCCTGGCAGGCCTGGCGATCGGCGGCGGCGTCGCGCTGATCAACAACGACAGCAACTGGGGCCGCGACCTCGCCATCGGCGCCGGCGTGGGCCTCCTGGCGGGCGGCATCTTCGGCGCGGTGGACGCGGCGACGATGGCGGACCGCAGGCCGGTGGGATTCGGGAAGTCCTTTGGGGTGACGTCAGGGCATTTCTAGGGCAATCTAAGGGGACACGATGGTCGCCCGAAGGGCGCATCGTGTCCCCATCTCGCCGATGGTCGCCCGAAGGGCGCATCGTGTCCCCACCCTGCCGTCCAGGTACGTTGACGCGACCGCACACCTACTGTACTTCCCGGCCTCGTGCGCATCAGCCACGCGGCGCGGACTGACGTCGGCATGAAACGGGACAACAACGAGGACAACCTCCTCGTGTTTCCCGAGCAGAACCTTTTCGCGGTCTTCGACGGCATGGGCGGCCACGCCGCGGGCGAGGTGGCGAGCGGCATCGCCGTGCGCGAGATGCGCGAGTTCTTCGAGCTGACCGGCAAGGACCCGGAAGCCACCTGGCCCTTCAAGGACGACCGCGCCCGCAGCTACGACGAGAACCGGCTGATCACCTCCATCAAGCTGTGCAACGCCCGCATCATCGAGGCCAGCGAGCAGGACGCGGCCAAGAAGAACATGGGCACCACCTGCGTCTCGCTGTACCTGGTCGAGCGCGAGGGGCAGCCCACGGCGGTGGTGGGCCACACCGGCGACAGCCGCGTCTACCTCTTCCGCGACAACCGCCTGCGGCGCATCACCGTGGACCACTCGCTGGTGGAGGAGTACCTGCGCCTGGGCAAGATCACCGAGGACGAGGCGAAGAACTTTCCCCAGAAGAACATCATCCTCCGCGCCCTGGGGCAGCAGCGCCAGGTCGAGGTGGAGATCAACGCGCACGAGCCGCGGCCGGGCGACGTCTTCATGCTCTGCTCCGACGGCCTCTCCGGCATGGTCGAGGATCGCTTCATGGAATCGATCCTGGCCAAGCAGTCGGGCAATCTGGAGGCCTGCGCCAAGAAGCTGCTCGACACCGCCAACGCCAACGGCGGCATCGACAACTCCACCGTGATCCTGGTGCGCTTCGAGGGGAGCTAGAGGCGCGGGCCTGTTTCAGGCCGGCCCAGCAACTCGAGGGCTGAGAGGGTCAGCACGGTGGCCGCCGTCTTGATGGTCCGCTCGCGATCGGGAGCGAATCCCGACGAGTGCAGCGACGGCAGCGGCGTTCCCGACTTCGTCGCCGCCTCGTACTTCGCCGGCTCCACCGCGCCCACCCGCAAGAGCACCGAAGGGACGCCGGCGGCCTTGCCGAACTCGCCGAAGTCCTCGGCCACCATCTCCGGCCGCGCCTCCTGCACATTGGCCGCGCCGAGCTGCTTGCCCAGCGCGGCGACCAGCTTCTGTGTGACCGCGGGATCGTTGTAGGTGGGGTCCTGCTGCTCGCTGAACTTCACCACCGGCTCCTTGGGTGCGCGGGCCGCCGCCGCCTCCGCCTTGGCAATGCGCTCGATGCCCTCGAGCAGCAGCTTGCGGACCTCCGGCTTGAAGGAGCGGACGGTGAGCTGCAGCTTCACCTCGTCGGGGATGATGTTGTACTTGGTGCCGCCGTGGATGGAGCCCACCGTCACCACCGCCGGCTCCAGCGGATCCTTCTCCCGCGAGACCAGCGTCTGGATGGCGAGCACGGTGCGCGCCGCGATCACCACCGGGTCGATGGTGGTGTTGGGCTTGGCGCCGTGGCCTCCGCGGCCGAAGATGGTCACGTCGACGGAGTCCACCCCCGCCATCCCGTAGCCGGGCACCGCGTAGACCTTGCCCGAGGGCAGGTCGGAGCTGTCGTGCACCGCCAGCGCGAAGTCCGGCTTGGGGAAGCGCTTGAAGAGGCCGTCGGCGATCATCGCGCGCGCCCCCTGCACGGTCTCCTCGCCGGGCTGGCCGATCATCATCACGGTGCCGCGCCAGCGGTCCTTGCTGCGCGCGAGCAGCGCTGCGGCGCCGGTCCATCCGGCCATGTGCGCGTCGTGGCCGCAGGCGTGCATCACGGGCACCGTCTGGCCCGCGGGGTTCACGCCCGTGGCGGTGCTCGCGTAGGGAAGGCCGGTCTTCTCCTCGACGGGCAAGGCATCCAGCTCGGTGCGCAGGAGGACGGTGGGGCCCTTGCCGTTGCGCAGGATGCCCACCACACCGGTGCCGCCCACGCCGGTGGTCACCTCGTAGCCGAGCTTGCGCAGCTCGTCCCCCATGCGCGCGGAGGTGCGCTGCTCCTTCATGGACAGCTCGGGATGCTGGTGGAGATCCAGGTAGAGGGCCTCGAGCTGCGGATACATCTGGTCGAGACCTTCCACCGGCGACGCGGCGGCCAGGGCGGCGGCGAGGAGTGTGAGCATGGCCGTAGGATACCCCGGCCGGGTCGACCGCGGATCCGCTCAGCGCGCCAGCACCTCGGCGACGAGCTGATAGGAACGCAACCGCGCGGCATGATCGTGGATCTGGCCGGCGACGATCAGCTCGTCTGCCCCCGTCCGGGCGACGAAGTCCTCCAGCCAGCCGCGGATCGTCTGCGGCGAGCCGATGGTCGAGCAGGCCAGCACCTGCGACAACAGCTCCCGCTCCGCCGCGCCCCACTGCACGTCCGCCCTGGGCGGCGGCAGACGGCCGGGTCTCCCCCGGCGCAGGTTGACGAAGGCCTGCTGGTGCGAGGTGGCCAGGAGCGCGGCCTCTTCGTCGCTCTCGGCGGCGATCACGTTCACGCCCACCATCGCGTACGGCCGCGCCAGCCGTTCCGAGGGGCGGAACTCGGCGCGGTAGATCGAGAGCGCGTCCATCAGGTACGCCGGCGCGAAGTGCGAAGCGAACGCGAAGGGCAGGCCGAGCGCCGCCGCCAGCCGCGCGCCGAAGAGGCTGGAGCCGAGGATCCAGATGGGCACGCTCAGCCCGCTGCCCGGGACGGCCAGCACGCGCCGCCCCGGCTCGGAGGGGCGGAAGTAGTCCATCAACTCGAGGACGTCCTGCGGAAACGCCCCTTCGTCGCTCTCCAGCGTCCGCCGCAGCGCCCGCGAAGTGACGGGATCGGTTCCCGGCGCGCGGCCGAGCCCCAGATCGATGCGGCCGGGGAAGAGCGATTCCAGCGTGCCGAACTGCTCCGCGACGACCAGGGGCGCGTGGTTCGGCAGCATGATCCCGCCCGCTCCGACCCGGATGCGGTCCGTGCCGGCGGCGATGTGGCCGATCACTACCGAGGTGGCCGCGCTGGCCACACCCGGCATGCCATGGTGCTCGGCAACCCAGTAGCGGCTATAGCCCCAGCGCTCGGCGTGGCGGGCAAGGTCCAGCGAGCAGCGCAGCGCCCGGGCGGCGTCGCCACCTTCGACGATGGGAGCGAGATCGAGGACGGAAAACGGGACCATGGAAGATTTTCGATGCCGCTCGCTACGGGCAGTTGCCTTACACTCGGGGGATGAGTCGCCTCTGTTCCGTCGTGCTCCTGGTCGCCGCCGCCGCCCTGGCCGAGGACGAAGATCCGTCTGGCACGGTGGCGCTCCAACTCGAGATTGGAAAGACGGTCCCCGTGGCCGCACCGGCAGGGTCGGCCATTCTCTGCGACGACCCTTCGGTGGCGGCGCCGGAGTTCACCGAGGACGGCGAGGGCTACCTGCTGCGCGGACTCAAGCCGGGCAGCACGCTCTGCGGCGTGTGGCTGGGGAACCAGAAGCCGGGCGGTCTCTACCGGGTCACGGTCAAGAAGCCGGCCCCTCCCGCGAAGGACGGCGGAACTTGAGGTAGCCGCGGCGCGAGGGAGGCGCTATCTCACGCCGATGTCCACCCAGCTGACCCTGTTCACCGACTTCGTCTGACCGTTCTGCTTCGTCGCGGAGCAGAGCAGCCTGGTCAGGCTGCAGGACGAGTACGACATCGCGCTCGACTGGCACGGCTACGAGCTGCACCCGGACACGCCGCCGGGTGGCATCGAGCTGGCGCGAAAGTTCGGCGGCCGCGAACGCGTGGCCGCCATGCAAGCGCGCCTCCTCGAGTTCGCCGGGTCGTTCGGCATCAATGACATGAAGGTGCGCGAGCGCTCGCCGAACACGCGCCGCGCCCTGGCCATCGCCGAGTACGCGCGCGATCACGGAAAGCTCGAGCGCTGGCGTCACCTGGCCATGGACGCGCATTGGCGCCGCGGCCTCGATCTGGAGAGCGATGCCGACCTGCGCGCGCTGGCGGCGGAAGCGGGGCTCGACCCGGAGGAGTCGCTGGCCGCCTCGCGGGACGACCGCTACCTGTCGCGCATCGACGAGAAGCGCCGCGAGGCGCAGGAGATGGGGGTGACCGGCATTCCCACCTTCGTGATCGGCAACCAGGGCGTGGTGGGCTGCCAGTCTTACGAGGTGCTAGCCGAGTTCGTCGAGTCGGCAGGCGCGCGGAAGAAGGTCCGACCCTGAGCCGGAGCCGGCGCTAGTCGTGCGCCGGCACCGGGAAGCCGCGCTTGCGCATCAGCGCCGCGATCCCCGGGTCCCGCCCGCGGAAGGCGCGATATCCCTCCGCGGGGTCGACGGTGTTTCCCGCGCTGAAGACGTCGTCGTGGAGGCGCCTGGCCACCGTCTTGTCATACGGGCCTTTGGCCTCGAGGAAAGCCTCCCAGGCGTCGGCCTGCAACGTGTCCGACCAGAGGTAGCTGTAGTAGCCGGCGGAGTATCCGTCGCCTGCGAATACGTGCTGGAACTGCGGCGTACGGTGCCGCATCACCAGCTCCTTCGGCATGCCCAGCGAGGCCAGCGTCTCCTTCTCGAACTTGCGCGGATCGATGGGTCCCGCCCCCGCGGTGTGCAGCTTCATGTCCACCAGCGCTGCCGAGAGGTATTCGACGGTGGCGAAGCCCTGGTTGAAGGTGCGGGAGCGCTCGATCTTCTGCACCAGCGCGGCGGGGATGGGCTGTCCGGTCTGGAAATGCCGCGCGTACTGGTCGAGCAGCGGGCGCGTGTAGAGCCAGTTCTCCAGCAGCTGCGAGGGGAACTCCACGTAGTCGCGCGGGACGTTGGTGCCGGACAGCGAGGGGTAGGTGACGCTGGAGTTGAGGCCGTGCAGCGCATGTCCGAACTCGTGGAACATGCCGGTGGCGTCGTCCCAGCTGATGAGAATGGGTTCGCCGGGCTTGCCCTTCACGAAGTTGGCGTTGTTGGAGACGATCACCGGCACGTCGCCGGCGACGCGCTGCTGGCGGCGGTACTCGTTCATCCAGGCGCCGGAGTTCTTCCCCGGCCGCGCGTAGGGGTCGAAGTACCAGAGGCCCACGTGCTTGCCGGCAGCGTCCTGCACGTCCCAGACGCGCACGTCGGGATGGTAGACCGGCACCGATCCGTCGGTGATCGGCGCGAACTTGAAGCCGAACAGCTGGCCCGCCACCCAGAACATACCCTCGCGCAGCTTCTCCAGCTGGAGGTAGGGCTTCATCTCGTTCTCGTCGAGGTCGTACTTCGCCTTGCGCACCTTCTCGGCGTAATAGCGGTAGTCCCAGGGTTCGATGCGCAGGCCGGCCTTCTCCTTGTCGGCGATGGCCTGCATGTCGGCGACCTCCTCGTGGACGCGGGCCACCGCCGGCTTCCACACCGCCTCCATCAGCGCCATGGCGCGCTCCGGGGTCTTCGCCATCTGGTCCTCGAGCTTCCAGTGCGCCCAGCTGGGATAGCCCAGCAGCTTCGCCTTCTGCGCGCGCAGCTCGAGCGTGCGGGTGATGACGGAGTTGTTGTCGTGCGCGTCGCCGTTGTCGCCCCGCATGATGAACATGCGCCAGACCTTCTCGCGCAGGTCGCGGCGGGTGGAGAAGGTGAGGAACGGGTCAACGCTGGAGCGGGTGTTGAGCACGGCCCACTTGCCGGCCTTCCCGCGCGAGGCCGCGGCGGACGCTGCCTGCTCACGCAGCTCGGGCGAGAGCCCGGCCAGGTCGGCTTCGGACTCGAGGAGGACGTTCTGCGTGCCTTCCTCGGCGAGGATGTTCTGCGTGAACTTCGTGCCCAGGGAGGCGAGCTCCTGGTTCAGCTGCGCAAGCTTCGTCTTGGCGGCGGCGTCGAGGCTGGCGCCCTGCCGGACGAATCCGGTGTAGTCGAGCCACAGCAGGCGCTTCTGCTCCGGCGTGAGGCCCAGGCCCTCCCGCTTCTCGTAGAGCGCAGCGACGCGGGCGAACAGCTTCTGGTTCTGCACGATGGCGTCGTTGAGGGCCGCCAGCTTGGGCGAGATCTCCGTCTCGATGGCCTGCATCTGCTCGTCGTTCATCGTCGAGGTGTAGACCCCGAACACCGCGCTCGCGCGATCGAGCGCCTCGCCCGCGCGCTCCATGGCCACGATGGTGTTCTCGAAGGTAGGAGCATCGGGGCTGTCGGCGATGCGCTGGTTGTCCTGCAGCGCTTCCGCCATGGCCTGCTCCATGGCCGGCTTGATGTCGGCCACCTGGAACCGGCCGAAGGGAGGCACTCCGCCCCACGGGCCTTGCCAGGGAGCGAGGAGCACCGGCGCAGCNTGCGCCTTGGCCGTGGTCATTTTTTCGCCGTTCTTCTGCCCCGCCGCGCAGGCGGCCAGGGCAAGGGTGAGCAGGGTGCAGCGCATGCGGGGACACCTCTTCGGGGTGAGCAAACCGGCGATCTACGGACGGGACGCCCGTTCATTTCACGTCCCCCTGAGACAGTCCACCCGTCGGCCGTCCCTCCTGGGCACCCTCAAGGAGGACGACCACATGCCGCTGTACATGGACATCCACAGGAAAGTCGAAGGAGCATCGCCGCAGGACGTGGCCCATGCCCACGAGAAGGACCTGGCCACCGGAAAGGACCACGGGGTGCGGTACCTCAAGTACTGGCACGACCCGCGGGAAGGAAAGATCTTCTGCCTGGTGGACGCGCCCAGCGCGGAAGCCGCACGCGCCGTCCACCGCGAGGCCCACGGCCTCGAGGCGGAGGAGATCTACCAGGTGGAGGAGCACGAATAACCACTGCACCGCTTCGCCGCGCAAATCCTGCGCGCGGCGAAGCGCGCGGCGGCATACACTCGGCGGCGATGATCCGCATCGACTCGATCTCGCTCCAGCACGGCAGGCAGATCCTCTTCGTGGAGGCGAGCGCGGTGGTCCACCGCGGCGAGCACGTCGGGCTGGTGGGTCCCAACGGCGCGGGCAAGTCGACGCTCTTCCGCCTGATCACTCGCCAGGAAGAGCCCGACGAAGGACAGGTGGCGGTGGACCGCGGGGTCACCATCGGCCACTTCAGCCAGGACGTAGGCGAGATGAAGGGCAAGACCGTGCTTGCACAGACCATGGACGGCGCCGGCCCGGTCTCGGCGGTGGCCGCCGAGCTGCACGGGCTGGAGCAGGCGCTCGCCGATCCGGACCGCGCCGGCGAGATGGATCAGCTGCTGGAGCGGTTCGGCGAGGTCCAGCACCGCTTCGAGGACCTGGGCGGCTACGGGCTCGAATCGAGGGCGCGCGAGATCCTCGCCGGCCTCGGATTCTCGCAGGCGCGCATGGACGAGGACGTGGGCGCGCTCTCCGGCGGCTGGAAGATGCGCGTCGCGCTGGCCCGCATCCTTCTCATGTCGCCCGACGCGCTCCTGCTCGACGAGCCCTCCAACCATCTCGATCTCGAGTCGCTGATCTGGCTGGAGAACTTCCTCAAGGGGTTCGAAGGGGCCATCGTGCTCACCTCGCATGACCGCGAGTTCATGAACCGGGTCATCGGCAAGATCGTCGAGATCGACGCGGGCGAGCTGACCTCGTACTCCGGCAACTACGAGTTCTATCTCCAGCAGCGGGCCATCGCCGACCGGCACGCGGCGTCGCAGTACGAGCGGCAGCAAGCCATGCTCAAGAAGGAGCTGGCCTTCATCGAGCGCTTCAAGGCGCGCGCCTCGCACGCCGCGCAGGTGCAGAGCCGGATCAAGAAGATCGACAAGATCGAGAAGGTCGAGCCGCCCAAGGTGCGCAAGACGGTGGAGTTCGACTTCCGCCAGCCCCCGCGCTCGGGCGAGGATGTGGTGCGGCTGGAAGGCGTCCGCAAGGTGTACGGGCCGCTGGTCGTCTACGAGGGCTTCGACTTCCTGGTCCGGCGCGGGGAGCGCTGGTGCGTGCTCGGCGTGAACGGGGCCGGGAAGAGCACGCTGCTGAAGCTGGTGGCCCAGGCGGCGCAGCCCGACGCGGGATCGGTGACGCTGGGGGGCAGCGTGCGGCTGGGCTACTTCGCGCAGCACGCGATGGACGTGCTCGACGCGCAGGCGTCCGTACAGGAGACGCTGGTGCGGCGGTATCCCCAGAGCTCGCTCGGCGCGCTGCGCACGTTGCTCGGCTGCTTCGGGTTTTCCGGCGACGAGGTGGAGAAGCAGGTGCGCGTACTCTCGGGCGGCGAGAAGGCGCGGCTNGTGCTGGCGCAGATGCTCTTCGATCCGCCCAACTTCCTCGTGCTCGACGAGCCCACCAACCACCTGGACATCTGGACGAAGGAGATGCTCATCTCCGCCCTGGGCAGGTTCGAAGGCACGCTGCTCTTCGTCTCGCACGACCGCCACTTCCTCGGCGAGCTCTCCAACCGCGTGCTGGAGCTGACGCCGGAGGGGCCCCATGTGTACGGCGGCGGCTACGGCGAGTACGTTGCGCGCACCGGCCAGGAAGCTCCGGGGCTCCGCAGCTGATCTGGTACCGTCTGCGCGTGGCGCTCGTCCTGGCGTTGGCGTCGGCACTCTTCTACGGCACGGCCGACTTCCTGGGCGGCGTTGCCGCGCGCCGCGCGCCGGCGCTCGCCGCCACCGTCTTCGCGCAGGGCATCGGCCTCGTCCTGGTTGCGGCGGCAATGCCGCTCTTTCCTTCCGGCGCGCCATCCATGGACGGTGTCCTGTGGAGCGTAGGCGCGGGGCTCACCGGGGGTGTCGGCGTGGCGCTGCTCTACTACGGCTTCCGCGTGGGCCGCATGAGCGTGGTGGCGCCGGTGACGGCCGTCTGCGCCATCGCCATCCCGGTGCTGGTCGCGATGGGCCTGGGAGAGCGGCCGGGCACGCCGGCGGTCTGGGGCATCGCGGTGGCCATCGCGGCGGTGGCGCTGATCAGCCGCCACGACGACCCACAGGAGATTCGCGCCCGTCGCGATCGGTCGGTGCCCATCGCGCTCGCGTCGGGAATCGCCATCGGCGCCTTCCTCGTCTGCCTGGCCCGCGCGGGCGTTGCGTCGGGACTGTGGCCGCTGCTCATCGCGAGGGTCGCCTCCACCGCGGCGCTTGCGGCTGCGGCGGTCCTGGCCGGTGTGCGATTGCACATCCCCCGCAGCGCGCTGGCCGCGGCCTGCGCCTGCGGCGCCCTGGACATCCTGGCGAACGGTCTCTACCTCGTGGCCTCGCGCGAAGGACCGCTTGGTCTGGTGGCAACCCTCGCCTCGCTCTATCCAGCCAGCACCGTGCTGCTCGCCCGGTTGGTGCTGGGAGAGCGACTGCGCCCTGTGCAATCGCTGGGCCTGGCCTGCGCGGCGGCGGCCGTCGTGCTGATCACGCGACGTTGAGCTGGCGTGCAAATCCTGCGCGCCGCGGTTACACATGGCGGGAGCAGCGAACTCAAAATTCTTGGGTCATTCCGCGGGACTCGCGTGTCCTTCGCGAAGACGGTTCCTCTTTCCTGCGAGGCTTGGGCCTTGCACGACCCGTCAACTTGGACGTCCACCAGACGCAGGAGCAGATGATGTCGAGAAACAGAATCCTCTTTGCCGCTCTTTCACTCGCGATCGCCGCCTGCGGCGGCAGCTCGGATAAGCCGTCCACGGTCCAGACCGTCGGCAGCGCCGGCGCCACGCTGAAGGCCGGCGCCGCCACGCTGACCATCCCCTCGGGCGCGCTCACCCAGAACATCACGATCACCCTGCGTGAAGCCGAGCCGCATCACCAGGGCCGCGTCACCCGCGTCGAGGTCGAGCCCCATGGCCGTGCGCTCGT
>C688J18823_10000158_pt1 | contig 36825 bp, 42 predicted proteins | sample HopSoiMetagenom1_FD_18823 | JGI IMG/M metagenome (IMG submission 18823) | reverse complement strand
TGACCGGACTCGAGCCGTTCCATCCCGAGCGCATGGCGGCGCGCATCCTCGGCATGGGCGACATCCTGTCGCTCGTCGAGGAAGCGCACGCCAAGATGGACATGGAGCAGGCGAAGCGCGTCGCCGAAAAGGTGAAGAAGGGCAAGGGCTTCGACCTCGAGGACTTCAAGCAGCAGATCACGCAGATGAAGAAGATGGGCGGCGTGGCGTCGCTCCTCGACAAGCTGCCCGCCCAGCTCGCATCGCAAGTGGACCCCGCCAAGCTGCAGGACGACAAGCAGCTGAAGCGCATCGAAGGCATCATCAATTCGATGACGCCGCACGAGCGCGCCAAGCCCGAGCTCATCAAGGCCTCGCGCAAACGCCGCATCGCCGCGGGCGCCGGCGTGCCGGTGCAGGCCGTGAACCAGCTCCTCAATCAGTTCGAGCAGATGCAAAAGATGATGAAGATGATGAAGGGCGGCAACCTGCAGCGCATGATGCGCGGCATGAAGGGCCTGCTGCCGGGGATGCGGTGACGCAAACGCGCACTGACGCGAGCCGCACGCTGGTCTGCAGCGTGCTCTTCCTCGACATCGCCGGCTACTCGCAGCGCGCGGTCACCGAGCAGATCCGCATCAAGGACCGGTTCAACGAGGTGCTGGCGAACTCGCTCGCCGGGCTCGAAGCGCGCGACCGGGTGGTGATCGATACGGGCGACGGCGCGGCGATCGCCTTTCTCGACGACCCGGAGCGGGCACTATTCGCCGCGCTCGCCATCTTCGACAACTGCGGCGAGCTGTCCGTGCGCATGGGCATCAACCTCGGCCCGGTGTATCTCTCGAAGGACATCAACGGCCAGGACAACGTGATCGGCGACGGCATCAACGTTGCGCAGCGCGTGATGTCGTTCGCGAACGCGGGCGAGCTTTTGGTGTCGCGCTCCTTCTACGAGGTGGTGCTGCTGCTTTCGGGCGAGTACGCAACCATGTTTCACGCCAAAACCGCCCAGACGGACAAGCACAACCGCGTGCACGAAGTCTATGCCGTGAGCCAGGCGGTGCGCGTGGGCCGGCGCGTCGCGGAGGCGCAGGCCAAGCTGCGCGCGCAGCGCCGCCCCGCGGCCGCGTCGGCGGCGTTGCGGGGCGCCACCGTGTCCGATGCCGGCAGCCATTTCATCGTTTCAGGGCCCAGCCGCGAGAGCGTGGAGACGGAGCTCGCGCGCTTCGCAGCCGAAGGCGCCAAGGTGATCTCGGCGCCCGGGCAGGTCGGCGCCAAGTGGATGGCGACCTTCGAGAACCGGCGCGCCGCGGCGCGCGTGAGCGTCGAGAAGCTCGGCATGAAGACAGTGGTGACCGCGGCGACGCGCGAAGCGGTCGAGGCCAAGGTAAACGAGCTGGTCTCGTTCGGCGCCCGTGTCGATCATCCGATTGAAGATATCGGCGGCACCTGGACCGCGGTGCTCGACGAAGGTTTCTAGCGCCGCAGCAACGCTTCCATCTCGGCTGTGCTCTTACCGTCGCTCATCGCGCGGCTTACGGCAAGCCCTCTTTCCCGGTAGTCGCGCGCCGCCCGCGTGTCGCCCGCGGCGTCCGCCGCCCGCGAGAGCTCCGACAGGTCGGCGAGGATCTTGCGCGGGTCGCCGAGGTCGCGATCGAGGGAGAGCGCCTGCTGCAGCGGCTCGATGGCGTTGCGCGGCTGCCCTTGCGCCTGGCGAGCGCGGCCGAGCGTGCGCAGCGCATTCGCCATCTCGCTGGGATTGGTGCGAGCGCGCTCGGCGGCGGCGAGCGCCAAGCGTTCCGCATCGGCCGCGTGCGCCGATTCGAGCTCTACTTGCGCTCGTACGTTGAGGAGCGTCGCCGCGTATTCGCACGACAGGTTGGTGCAGCGCCGCTCGGCCTGCCCGATCCAAATGGCGGCCGCGCCGATATTGTTCACCGAGAGCTCGAGGATCGCACGGCGTAGCTCCGCCTGCAGCTTGCGGCGCTCCGAGAACGGCGTGCGCGGATTGTCGAGGATCGCGGCGAGTGCCGCGCGCGCCTCGTCGTTGTGCCCCAGCCACTGTTGCACGACGGACAGGTTGATGGCATTCGCCGCGATCGCGTCGGCGTTCTCGAGCGCCGTGGCGAGGCGCACGGCATCGCCATAGAAGCGCGCCGCGCCGGCGTAGTCTCCGGCGCGCGCGAGCGCGGCGGCGCGCGCTTCGGCTTCCATCAGGCGCGATTTGGCGAGCGGCTCGCTTGGCGGCTTGGGCGCCGCGCACGCGGTGGCGGCGAGGACCACCAGCGCGACGAGCATGCGCCGCATCAGCGCGCGGTCCCCTTGCCGTGCGCCTCGAAGCTGTCGATCGGCAGCATGCCGTCGCCCGAGTCCTTGAACGAATCGCTGAGCGGCCAGACGCGCTTCGCCGCGGTGAGGACGTCGTTCGCCTCGCGCGCGGCGGACTCGCTCTTGTCCAGCAGCGGCCGCGCGCTCTTCAGCGTGAGCTGCGCTTCCTCGCCGGTTTTCTTCATCTGCCCCGCGGCGGCATCAATCGAGTCGATGCCGCTCGCGAGCTTCTCGGAAAGCATCGGCACCGCGTGCTCCATGGTGGCCGCCACGCGCTCGACGGCATCGAGCGTGGCCGTGGTCTGGAAGGTCAGATCCGCCGTGGCCGTGGTGGCCTCCTCGATGAGCTTGCGCGCCGCGCGGTGCGTGGCGGGCAGCTGGTCGACCTCGTGGCGCAGGCCCGCGAGGATCTGCGTGATGTCGTGGCCGGCCTGCGTCACCTGTCCCATCGCCTGCTTGAGCTCCGTAAACGCCGGTATCGCCTGGCGGCGGAAGTCGTCGACGATCTCGGTGATGCCGCGCGCAGGCTCGAACTGGATGAGCGCGCCCTCCGCGAGGGCCATGGGGCCCGGGCCGGGGACGATGTCGATCACGCTCGCGCCGATCACTCCGGCTTCACGCGCGTGCCGCGCCCGAGAGCCCTGCGGCAGGCGCTTCATGTAGTCGCCCATGATGAGGAGCGTCACGTCGACGCCGCCGTCGGTGAGCTGCATGTCGGCGACCGAGCCGACCGTGAAGCCGTGCAGCTTCACCGGCATGCCCTTGTTCAGGCCGAGCGCGTTGGGCGTGATGAAGTGGATCGGCGACTGGTGCAGGAACCAGCCCTGCTTGTAGGCGACCAGGCCGATGAAGGCGCCGGCGAGCACGAACGCGATCAGCAGGAACGCGTTCACCTTGAGCGCGAGACGGGCAAACCGTCCGGGCGGCAGCTTTGTCATAAGTCTTCCCTCGTATCGACGTAGAGCACCGTGCCAGCCGGCTGGTAGGCGCGATACACCGTCTCGAAGCGCGCGGCGCGCTTGCATTCGGAGTGCGTGAGGCCTTCCTCGAGCGCATCGAAGATCATGAGCTCAGGCGCCGACACCAGCAGGCGGATGAACGCCGCCACCTTGCGATCGAGCATCGAGAGCTCGTCGGGTACGCAGGACAGGAATGACTCCGACTCGCCGCCGAAGGCGCTGATCACCTCGTGAGCGAGCGCGGCCACGTCCTCGAGCGCCGCCGTGCCGTGGTACGCAGCGGGCAGCGAGATGTTTTCCCAGGCATTCAGGTTGTTGATGAGCCCGACCACCGGCGAGACGGCGCCGATCCGCGAGCGCACTTGCCGGCGCTCGCGCGGCTCCATATCGGCGGCCTTGCGGCCGAAAAGCTCGAGCTCCTCTTCAGCCTGCGTGCGCGCTTTCAGCACCGCGGTGACGAGATGGGCTTTGGCATCCTCGTCGGGCAGATGCACGCGCGTCACCTGGCCCTGCGGCACGGTCAGCACGACGTGGTGCTGCGCGGTCTTGCGCTCGTAGTGAAGCGCGCGCCCGCTCACAGGTTCGCCTTCACGAGGCCGAAGAAGAGAATCCCGAACACGAGGTAGGCGAACACCGCGTTGATGAGGAGCACGAGCATGGCGCTCTGCGTCACGGCGCGCGTGACCACCTTCGGCACGGAGTTCTGCGTGAGATCCGGCGGATTCAAGCCGTGCCAGCAGCACGCCGCGGCGATGGCGAAGCCGAAAAGAAAGCTCTTGATGATGGAGTAGGCAAAGTCGATCGGCGTGAACAGATCGAACAGGCGTCCGGTGAGCTCGGTGAACGAGGCCTCGATGATGAACGGCGAGAGCACCAGGCCGCCGAACACGGCGAGGAACTGGATGTACAGGGTAAGCGCCACGGTGGCGAGCATCACGCCCGCTACGCGCGGCAGCACGAGGTACTCGTACAGGTCGATGCCGAGGTAGTTCAGCGCGCGCGTCTGGCCCGAAATGCGCATCACCGCCATCTCGGCCGAGATCGCGGTGCCGGTGCGCAGGATCACCACCACCGCCGCGGCGAGCGGGCCGATCTCGCGGAACACGAGCAGCAGCAGGATCTTCACGGCGAGGTCGACGTCCGCGTCCAGCATGTCCATCATCACGGCGATAATGAGCACGCCCAGCATGGTGGCGCGCAGGACTACGCCGGTGGAGGCGGTGACGCCAGTGAAGTACACCTGCCGCAGGAACGACTCGAGGATCGGCCCCTTGCGCAGGCTCGGGAGGCGCGCCGCGACGTTGAGTGACAGACCGACCCCGCCCTCGATTTCGCGCAGCGCTTGAAACATTTCTCCCCCGGGTTTTATTGTCGCACGCGGGTCCTCGCGCCGATCACCAAAGAAAGTGAATATTCCCGTATAATCCGCGCCTTTTCGCGGTTTCGGAGCAACTCAGATGGTGGTGATTCGACTGCAGCGTGGCGGCGCTAACAAGCGCCCGTTCTTCCACCTGGTGGTGGCGGACTCGCGTCGCGCGGCTTCCGGCAAGTTTCTCGAGCGTCTCGGCTTCTACGACCCGAAGGCGCCGCAGGGGCGCGAGGCGTTGCGCGTGAACATGGAACGGGTGAAGCACTGGCAGGGCCAAGGCGCGCAGCTTTCGTCGACGGCGCAGCGGCTCGTGAAACAGTTTGCCAAGAAGGCCGCCTGATCGATTGATCGAGATGGGCCGCGTCGCCGGATCGTATGGCGTGCGCGGGTGGATCAAGGTGGTGCCCGGCGGCGGCGTCCTCGATGCGCTGCCGGAAGTGGCAGAGTGGTGGCTGGGCGCCGAGCTCTACCACGTGAGCGAGGCGCGGGTACACAGCTCCACGGTGGTAGCCAAGCTCGATGGCATCGAGACGCGCGAGCAGGCGCTGGCGCTGAAGGGCGCCGCGGTATCGGTCGAGCGCGAGGCGCTGCCCGAAGCCGAAGACGGCCACTACTACTTGGCCGACCTGATCGGCCTGGAAGTGGTGAACGAGCAGGGCGAGCGGCTGGGCGCCGTGAAGCAGTGGATTTCGAATGGCGCCCAGGACGTGATGGAGGTGGCGGGTGAGCGCACACGCCTCATTCCCTGGGTCCCGGCCATCGTCAAGGCGGTGGATCTCGCCGCGCGAAGGGTGCTGGTGGAGTGGGGCGCGGACTGGTGATGCGCTTCGATGTGGTGACGCTGTTCCCGCCGATGTTTGCGGCGCTGGCGGAGCACGGCATCACCAGCCGGGCGTTGCAGGCGGGGCTGTGGCAGCTGAAGACGTGGAATCCGCGCGATTTCACCACGGACAATTACCGGACGGTCGATGACCGCCCGTACGGCGGCGGGCCGGGCATGGTGATGCTGGCCGAGCCGCTGGAGAAGGCGCTGGACGCGGTGCGGGCAGGCGGCGGCGGCAGGGTGATCTACCTCTCGCCGCAGGGCACGAAGCTCGAGCATCGCAAGGTGATGGCGCTCTCGAAGGAGAGCGCGCTCACGTTGCTGTGCGGACGCTACGAGGGCGTGGATGAGCGGTTGCTCACGCGCCGGGTGGACGAAGAGATCTCGCTCGGCGACTTCGTCGTCTCGGGCGGCGAAGTGGCGGCGATGGCGCTGATCGACGCCTGCGTGCGGCAGTTGCCGGGCGCGTTGGGCGACGAGCAGTCGGCGATCGAAGAATCGTTCGCCGCGGGATTGCTGGATTGCCCGCAGTACACGCGCCCCGAGGTGTACGGGGACGAGAAGGTGCCGGCACCCTTGTTGTCCGGGCACCATGAGAACATCCGGCGCTGGCGGCTGAAGCAGGCGCTGGGAAGGACGTGGCTCAGGCGACCGGACCTGTTGCAGGCCCGGGGCATGAGCGAGGCAGAACAACGGTTGCTGGCAGAGTTCCAGCGGGAACATAGGAGTTAGGCATGGACGTCATCAAGACCATCGAGCAGGAAGAGATCAAGCGGCTCGGCAAGACCATCCCCGATTTCGAGCCCGGCGACAGCGTGCTCGTGAACGTGAACGTCGTCGAAGGCGAGCGCAAGCGCGTGCAGGCCTTCGAGGGCGTGGTGATCGCCAAACGCAATCGCGGCCTCAATTCCTCCTTCATCGTGCGCAAGATCTCCTCGGGCGAGGGCGTCGAGCGTACGTTCCAGACCTATTCGCCGCTGATCGCCTCGATCGAGGTGAAGCGCAAGGGCGATGTGCGGCGCGCAAAGCTGTATTACCTGCGCGAGCGCTCGGGCAAGTCGGCTCGCATCCGCGAGAAGACGGGCGGCGTCGAGGGTGACGTCCAGGAGTAAGCAGTAAAATGGGTTTATGCGCCGCGAAGTAGCCGCCATAAGTCCCATCACCGAGATCATCGCGGAGATCCGCGCCGGCCGCATCGTGGTGCTGGTCGACGACGAGGACCGCGAGAACGAGGGCGACCTCGTATTCGGCGCCGACTTCGTTTCCGCCGACAAGATCAACTTCCTCGCCAAGCACGGACGCGGGCTCATCTGCATGCCGGTCACCGAGGCGCATGCCGCGCGCCTGGGATTGCGGCCGATGGTCGAGCAGAACCGCTCGCGGCATGGCACCAACTTCACCGTCTCCATCGAGGCCGCCGAAGGCATCTCCACCGGCATCTCTGCGCACGACCGCGCGCTCACCGTCAAGGTGGCCGCCGCGCCCGATGCGCGCCCCGAGGACATCGTGCAGCCGGGGCACGTGTTCCCGCTGATCGCGCAGCCCGGCGGCGTGCTGGTGCGCGCCGGGCATACCGAGGCGTGCTGCGACATCGCGCGCCTCGCCGGGCTTACGCCGGCCGCGGTGCTGTGCGAGATCATGCGCGACGACGGCAGCATGGCGCGCCTGCCGGATCTGATGCATTTCGCCGCCGAGCACGCATTGAAGATCGGCACCATCGCGGATCTCATCGAGTACCGCAGCCGCAACGAGTCGCTCGTCGAGCGCACGCTCGAGCGCGAGATGCAGACCGCGTGGGGAAGCTTTCGCCTCATCTCGTACCGCGACCGGGCCCTCGGCTCGATCCATCTCGCGCTGATGCTCGGCCAGCCGAGCAAGGAAAAGGAAACGCTGGTGCGCGTGCACGAGCCGCTCTCGATGATCGACCTCATCGACGCCGGTCCCGGCACGCATTCATGGAGCGTAGCCGAAGCGCTCGCCGCGATCCGCGAAGCCGGCACGGGCGTGATGGTGCTTCTCAACTGCACCGAAACCAGCGAAGCCCTGGAGGCGCGGCTGTCCGAATCGCGCCCCAAGGCGGGGCGCTCGGCCGACCTGCGCGTGTACGGCATCGGCGCCCAGATCCTGCGCGATCTTGGCGTCGGCCGGATGCGCCTGATGGCGGCGCCGCGCAAGATGCCGAGCATGGCCGGCTTCGGCCTCGAGGTCGCGGGCTACGTGCAGCGGCCAGGTGCTTGAGGCGGCGATGCGCATCGGCATCGTCGCGAGCCGCTTCAACGAGGAGCTGACTGGCCGGCTTCTCGAGCGTGCGCAGGCGGAAGCGAAGAAGCTCGGCGCGCAATGCGCGGTCGTCTGGGTGCCCGGCGCGCTCGAAGTGCCGATCGCGCTGCAGTGGCTCGCGCAAACCGGACGTTTCGATGCGCTCGTCGCCGTGGGCGCGGTGATCCGCGGGGACACCTATCACTTCGAGGTGGTGGCGAACGAATCGGCGCGCGGCGTGATGGAGGTCGCCCTGGAGTGCGGCCTGCCGATTGCCAACGGCATACTCACCACCAACGATGAAAAGCAGGCCGAGGCGCGCCTCGACAAGGGCGCCGAAGCGGTGCGCGTCGCCATGGAGATGGCGCGCCTCAGGCAGAAACTGAATGAAGAACGCTAGACGCCAGTCGCGCGAGCTCGCGCTGCAGGCGCTCTACGCCTGGCAGATCTCCGGTGGCGATCCGGTGGGCGAGGCGCGCGGCCTGGAAGGCTTCGACCGCGACGAGCACGCCTTCGCCGAGGCGCTGGTGCGCGGCGTGCGCGACCGCGTGGACGAATTGCAGGGCCACATCGTGCCGCACCTGGACCGTGAGCTTGTCAAGCTATCGCCGGTCGAGCGCTCGATCCTCTACATCGGCACCTTCGAGCTCCTGGCGCATCCGGAGACGCCGTTCAAGGTGGTGATCAACGAGGCGATCGAGCTCGGCAAGAGCTTCGGCGGCTCGCAGGGCCACCGCTTCGTGAACGGCGTGCTCGAAAAGATCGCGTCGCGCTTGCGGCCCGACGAAGTCGCGCGGGCCCGCAATCCTGCCTGAACGAGTTCGAGCTCATCCGCAGGTACTTCGATCGTCCAAATGGCCGGGCGCTGCTCGGCGTTGGCGACGACTGCGCGGTCCTGCGCCCGAATGCGGGCCTCGAGCTCGCGCTCACCACCGACATGCTGGTCGAAGGCCGCCATTTCACCGCAGACGTGGATGCCCGCTCGCTCGGCCACAAGTCGCTCGCCGTGAATCTCTCCGACCTTGCCGCCATGGGCGCGGCGCCGCGCTGGGCCTTGCTTGCCATCGGACTGCCCGCGGCGGACGCGCGCTGGGTGGAAGCGTTCGCCGCCGGTTTCTTCGCGCTCGCGGAGCGCCACGGCGTGGAGCTCATCGGCGGCGACACCACGCGCGCGGCGCTGCGCACGATCAGCATCACCGCCATCGGCGAGCTTCCCTCCGGCGTTGCCCTCTACCGCAGCAGCGCGCAGCCGGGCGACGACATCTGGGTGTCGGGCGAGCTCGGCGGCGCCGCGCTCGGCCTGCGGCGGCCCGATATCGCGGATGCGGCCAGGCGGCTGCACTGGCCGGAGCCGCGTGTCGAGCTCGGCGAGCGCCTGCGGGGCCTTGCGCGCGCGGCGATCGACGTCTCTGACGGTCTCGCCGGCGACCTCGGCCACCTCCTCGAGCGCTCCCAGGTTGGTGCCGTGGTCGAATACGAGCGCATCCCTCGCGCCGCGGCGTTCCAGTCCGCCAAAGACCTGGAGCGCGACTGCGTCCTATCCGGCGGCGATGACTACGAGCTGATCTTCACCGCGCCGCCCTCACGCCGCGACGTCATCGAGGCGCTCGGCCGCGAGCTCGCTCTGCGGCTCACGCGCATCGGCGCCATCGAGCGTGGCGCCGCGCGCCTGGTCATACGGGACGGCGCCGGTAACCTCGTGCCGCATGGCGGCGGCTACGACCACTTCCGGGAGCCGTGATCGTCGCGCCGCCCACCGCGCGCTTCGCATTCGCCCATCCGGCGCACGTAATCGCATTCGGTTTCGGCTCGGGGCTTGCGCCGCGCGCGCCGGGAACCGCCGGCACGCTCGCCGCATGGCCGCTCGGCTGGATGCTCGCCGCTGTCATGCCGCCCGCCCTCTTCGTCGCCCTGATGGCTTTTTTCTTCGCCGTCGGCACGTGGGCCTGCGCGCTGACCGGACGCCGCCTGGGCGTCGCCGATCATCCGGCGATGGTGGTCGACGAGATGGTCGCCTTCATGCTGGTGCTCGCCATCCTGCCGCGCGAGCTCGACTGGCAGGCCGCCGCGTTCCTGTTGTTTCGCGCCTTCGACATCGTCAAGCCGGCGCCGATCCGCTGGTTCGAGCGGCGCTTTCACGGCGGCTTCGGTGTGATGTTCGACGATCTGCTCGCTGCCGGTTACACGCTCCTCGTGCTTGCCGTCCTGAAACGGGTGCTCGGATGAACGCACAAAAAGTAGCCCAACGCTTGAAGGCTTCCGGCGGGATGATCGTGACCGCCGAGTCCTGCACCGGCGGCTGGGTCGCGCAGGAGCTCACGGCGATTGCAGGCTCTTCCGCGTGGTTCGATCGCGGCTTCGTCACCTATTCCAACGAAGCGAAGCAGGAAATGCTCGGCGTGCGCGCCGAAACGCTGCAGAAGTACGGCGCGGTGAGCGAGCAGACCGCGCTCGAAATGGCGCAAGGCGCCCTGCAGCGCAGCCGGGGAACGGTGGCGCTCGCCATTACCGGGATCGCCGGCCCCGGCGGCGGCACACCGGCAAAACCCGTAGGAACGGTGTGTTTTGCCTGGACGACAACGGCACGGCCCGCGCGTGCAGAAACTAGGCAGTTCTCCGGCGACCGGGAGGCGGTGCGTCGCCAATCGGTCGAGTTTTCGCTCGCCAAAGTGCTCGAGCTTCTTGACGAAGCGTAGGCGCGGTCCTACATAGGGGTATGGCTTCCGTCCGCAATGCCGCTGTCGCCGGCACGTTCTATCCCGGCGATCCCCGCGCGCTTGCGGCAGAGCTCGATGACCTCTTCGGCGGCGTGGAAGAAGCGGGGCCTCGCCTCGCGTTTCCGAAGGCGCTCATCGTTCCCCACGCGGGCTACATTTATTCCGGCCCGGTCGCCGCGCGCGCCTACGACGAGCTCGCCGCCGCGCGCGGCATCGTGCGCCGTGTGGTGATGCTCGGACCCGTGCATCGCGTGGCGGTTCGCGGCCTCGCCGTCCCGACCGACGAGGCCTTCGCCACGCCGTTGGGCCCAATCGCCATCGACCGCGCAGCGCTCGAGAGCGTGCGCTCGCTGCCGCAGGTGATGGCGAGCGACCGCGCACACCTGCACGAGCATGCGCTCGAGGTGCAGCTGCCCTTCCTGCAGCGCCAGCTCGGCGACTTCGCGCTCGCGCCGTTCGCGGTCGGCATGGCGACGATCGACGAGGTGGCGCAGGTGATCGAGGCGCTCTGGGGTGGACCCGAGACGCTGATCGTCATCTCGACCGACATGTCGCACTACCATCCCTACGCGGAAGCGCGCCAGATCGACGGCCACACGCTTTCGCGCATCGCCGATTTCGCCACCGACCTCGACCACGAGGAGGCGTGCGGCGCCACGCCGCTCAACGGCTTCCTCTCCCTCGCGCGCCGGCGCAACTTGCATATCAAGCTGCTCGCCGCGTGCAATTCCGGTGATACCGCCGGCGGCAAAGGACAAGTCGTCGGCTACTCATCCTTCGCGCTCTACGAAGCGGGTACCGAAGTCAGCGACGATAAAGCGGGCCAGACGCTGCTCGCCATCGCGCGCTCGGCCATCGACGCCAAACTGCTTGGCAACGGGCAAACCGTCGAGGCCGGCTGGCTGCGGCAGGCGGGCGCCACCTTCGTCACGCTGACCAAGGACGGCGAGCTGCGCGGCTGCATCGGCAGCCTCGAGGCGCGGCGGCCGCTCGGCGCGGACGTTGCGGAGAACGCCGTCGCCGCCGCCTTTCGCGATCCGCGCTTCGCGCCACTGACGGCCGAGGAATGGCCCAGCGTGCGCGTCGAGGTCTCGCTTCTTTCCGCACCGAAGCCAATACGCTTCGCGGACGAAGCCGATCTCCTCTCGCAGATCCGCGCTGGCGAGGATGGGCTGATCCTCGAATGCGACGGCCGGCGCGCTACATTCTTGCCCCAAGTGTGGGAATCGCTTCCGGACAAGGTGCTGTTCCTGCGGGAGCTCGTCCGCAAGGCCGGGCTCGCATCCGATACGCGCCTGGGCCGCTGCAAGGTGTCGCGCTACCGCGTGAGGAAGTGGGTGGAATGAACAACCATCCGGGCCGCTGGTGGCACCTGCTGGACGACGGCCGCCTGCAATGCGACCTCTGCCCGCGCGACTGCCGGCTGCACGAGGGGCAGCGGGGGCTTTGCTTCGTGCGCATGCGCGAAGACGACCGCATGGTGCTCACCACGTACGGGCGCTCGTCGGGCTTCTGCATCGACCCGATCGAGAAGAAGCCGCTCAATCATTTCTATCCGGGCTCGAGCATCCTTTCTTTCGGCACCGCCGGCTGCAATCTCGCCTGCAAGTTCTGCCAGAACTGGGACATCTCGAAGTCGCGCGAGATGGATCGCCTGCAGGACCAGGCGAGCCCGGAGGCGATCGCCGCCGCGGCGCTGCAGGCCGGCTGCAAATCCGTCGCCTTCACCTATAACGACCCGGTGATCTTCGCCGAGTACGCGATGGACATCGCCGACGCGTGCCATGCGAAGGGCGTGAAGAGCGTCGCCGTGACCGCGGGCTACATCCATGCCGAAGCGCGGCGGGAGTTCTACGCCAAGATGGACGCGGCGAACGTCGATCTCAAGGCGTTCACCGACGACTTCTACTTCAAGGTCTGTGGCGGCCGGCTGCAGCCGGTGCTCGACACGCTGGTGTATCTCGCCAAGGAAACGAGCGTCTGGACGGAGATCACCACGCTACTGATTCCCGGCAAGAACGATTCCGACGAAGAGCTGCGCGCGATGACGAAATGGATCCGGCAGAACCTCGGGCCCGACGTGCCGCTGCACTTCACCGCCTTCCATCCTGACTGGAAGATGACCGACATCCCGGCCACGCCCGCGGCTACGCTGACACGGGCGCGCGAGATCGCCCAGCTCGCCGGATTGAATTACGTCTATACCGGCAACGTGCACGACTCGGCCGGCGGCTCGACCTATTGCCCGTCGTGCGAGAAGGTCGTGATCGAGCGCGACTGGTATCGCATCGGCGAGTACTCGGTGACCGAAGCGGGCGCTTGCGCGCATTGCGGCGCATCGATCGCCGGGCGCTTCGGCCGCTTCGAGAAGCCGTTCGGGCCGCGCCGCATCCCTGTTCGCATCGCCCAGACGGCTTGACCGCGGGCAGCGGCTCCTGGCTAGCAGCGCTTTGCACGAGCCGGGTCCTCGCCGCCACCTGGTTCGTCGCTTACTCGGCGGTACTGCCGCTCACGCAAGTTGCGTGGGGGCTGTCCGCGCGCGAAGCGGGCATGATCCAGGCGGGCTTCCACCTCGGCTATCTCAGCTCGCTCTTCATCGTCGGCTTCATTGCCGACCATTTCGGTGCCAAACGCGCGTACATCACGACCGGCGTCGCCGCGTGCCTGAGTCCGTGGACCTTCGTGTTCTTTGCCGATGGTTTCTCGTCCGCGTTCTGGCTGCATGCCTTGACCGGCCTTTGCCAGGGCGGCACGTATACGCCGGCGCTCGCGCTCATCAACGATCACGTGACGCGCGAGCGGCGCGGCCGCGCGATGGGCTACCTGATCGCCGGCTCGAGCGCGGGCTATGCGATCGCGCTCGGCGTCGCGGGCCTCGCGCTAAAGTTCACCGACTGGCGCGGCGCGATCGCTTGCATCGCCGCGCTGCCCGTCGTCTCGTGGCTCCTCGGGCTCTACGTGCTGCACGGCACGCCGAACTTGGTGCATCCGCGCCCGGCGGGCGAATCGCTGCTCGCCTCGCTGCCCGCGGTCTGGCGCGACCGGCGCGGCATGCTTTCCATCTGGGCCTACACCTTCCATAACTGGGAGCTCCTCGGCCTCTGGGCCTGGCTGCCCGCATTTCTTACCGCCGCGCTCCTCGCGCACGGCATGCGGCCGGAGGGGGCGCTGCTCTTCACCGCGCTGACCTATGTAGCCAACATCGCCGGCTCCATCATCGGCGGCACGATGGCCGACCGCTGGGGCCGCACGCAGACCATCCTGCTGTGGTCTTGCGTGAGCGCCGGCTTGTCGTTTTCGATCGGCTGGCTGATCTCGCTTCCCGTGGCCGCCGTGGTCGCGGTCGCCTGCCTCTACAACTTTGCGGCTATTGCGGACTCTTCCACGCATTCGACGGTGCTCGCGGAGAGCGTGCCGCCCCATCACCTGGGCGTCGCCTACGCGGTGCGCTCCGTGGTGGGTTTCGGCGCCGGCGTGGTTAGCCCGGTCGTCTTTGGCTGGGCGCTCGACCTTGCCGGCGGCGCGCGCACCAGCACCGGCGCGTCCGCTTGGGGCATCGCCTGGTCCACGCTCGGCCTCGGCGCGGTGCTCGGGCCGCTCGCCACCATGCGTTTGCGCAAAACGCAGTAATCACTACCATGGCAGCGGATGTACGCCACCCGAACGCTGGCAGTGGTTGTGCTTTGCGCCTCCCTCGGTGCCTGCGCACCGGCACCTGTGGCGCTGCCCTACACGCTAAAGGATTACCAACAGGGCGTCGCCCGGCGCATCGTGCAGACGAGCGCGCAGACGTACATAGCGCCGCTCCCCGATGTAATGAAATCGATCGTGGTGCTGGAGATCACCGTCGACGCCGCCGGGCAAGCGACCGCGGTCTCGGTGCTGCGCTCGAACGGCTATGCGCATCTCGAGCAGCGCGCGCTCGCGAGCGTCGCCAAGGCGGCGCCTTTCACGCCGCCGGCGCCCGCGCTCCTGCGGGGGGCCCAATCGGTGAGCTTCCTCGAGACGTTTCTCTTCCGCGACGACGACTTCTTCCAGGTACGCAGCCTCGTACCGAATGAAAAACTATTCTGAGGCCTGCGAGCGCAATCGCGATCCGATCCTCGGGATCCTGAAACGCGTGTTCGCCGACCGCCGCCGCGTGCTCGAGATTGGCTCGGGCACGGGTCAGCATGCGGCCTACTTCGCGCCGGCGCTGCCGCACCTCCAATGGCAGCCGAGCGACGTGGCCGCGAACCTGCCTGGCATCCGGGAATGGATCTCGGACCCGCCGCCCATCGAGCTCGATATGGATGGCCCGTTCCCCAACATCGACGTCGACGCGGTGTTCAGCGCCAATACGTCGCACATCATGTCCTGGCCGCAGGTCGAGCGCATGTTCGCCGGCGTGGGCTCGCTCCTGCCGTCCGGCGCCGCCTTTGCACTTTATGGACCTTTCAACTACGGCGGCAAGCACACCTCGGACAGCAACGCGCGCTTCGATGCGATGCTGCGCCACCGCGATCCGGCGAGCGGCCTGCGCGATGCGGCGGCGGTCGTCGCGCTGGCTCGCCGTCACGGCATGATGCTGGAAGAGGACAATGCGATGCCGGCGAATAACCGCCTGCTCGTCTTTCGGAAAAATGCACGGAGGCAGTGATGAGCGAGCGCTTCGATGCCATCGTGATCGGCGCAGGACAGGCCGCGCCCGCGCTGTGCGCGCGGCTCGACAAGGAAGGGCTGAAGACCGCGCTCATCGAGCGCAACCTCCTCGGCGGCACCTGCGTCAACACCGGCTGCATTCCGACGAAGACCATGATCGCGAGCGCCCGCGCAGCCCATATGGCGCGCCGCGGCGGCGAATATGGATTTGCTCCGCGTAAAGCTCGCATCGACATGGCCGAGGTCAAGCGCCGCAAGGACCGCGTGGTGCGCGAGTCGGTGAACGGCCTGAAGAAATGGCTCGCCGGCATGCCGCACGTATCGCTGATCCACGGGCATGCGCGCTTCATCGGTCCGCGGCGCGTGAAGGTGGATGGCCGCACGCTGGACGCCGAGCGCGTATTCCTCGACGTCGGCGCGCGTGCCGCGGTTCCCGACCTGCCCGGCCTGAAGGAGGTGCCGTTCTTCCACAACAGCAGCATCATGGCCGTCGACTTCACGCCGCGGCACCTCGTGATCGTCGGCGGCAGCTACATCGGCCTCGAATTCGCCCAGATGTACCGCCGCTTCGGCTCGGAAGTGACGGTCGTGGAGCGCGCGCCGAAGATGCTGCCTCGCGAGGACGACGACGTCTCGCAGGAAATTCTCGCCATTCTCAAGCGCGAAGGGATCCAGCTGCGCACCGACGCGGAATGCATGGCCCTGGCGAAGGAGGGACGCAACGTCACCATTCGCCTGGAGTGCAAGCGCGGCCGCAAGGTCGCCGAGGGCAGCCACGTGCTGCTCGCGGTCGGGCGCACGCCCAACACCGCGGACCTCGGCCTCGACGCCGCCGGCGTCAAGGTAAACGAGCGCGGCTACATCGAGGTGGACGACGAGTGCCGCACCAGCGCCGAAGGCGTCTGGGCGCTTGGCGAGTGCAACGGCAAGGGCGCGTTCACGCATACCTCGTACAACGACTACGAGATCGTGGCCGCGAACCTTTTCGACGACGACAAGCGGCGCATCTCGGACCGGATCATGACCTATGCGCTCTTCATCGACCCGCCGCTGGGGCGGGCCGGCATGACGGAGGCGGAGGCGCGTAAGTCGGGCAGGAGAGTGCTCGCCGCCAAGATGTCGATGTCACGCATCGGCCGCGCGCGCGAAGCCGGCGAGACGCAGGGCTTCATGAAGGTGCTGGTCGACGCGGACTCGAAGGAGCTGCTCGGCGCCGCGATCCTCGGCATGAACGGCGACGAGGTGGTCCATTCGCTGCTCGACATGATGTACGCCAAGCGGCCCTACACGACGATCCAGCGCGCCGTGCATATCCATCCGACAGTCACGGAGCTCGTGCCGACGCTGCTCGGCAACTTGAAGCCGCTCTAGTCTTCCAGTCCCAGGACAACGTATACCGCGATGGCGAGCAGCATCATGCACACCGCGGTCGATAGCCCCAGCTCCAGCCCCAGGATCGGCACGCACAGGATCGGGTCGGCGCGGGCGGCGGCGGCCAGCGGTTCCAGGAGGACCGCGCAGCCGAGCGCGATCATGGCCCAGCGCTTGGCGTACGCCAGCAGCACGTCGCGGTGCCGCCGGTTGTATTCGAGGGCGTCGGCGTCCGCCGCGATGCTCTTGAAAAGCGCGAACGGATCGAGGTACAGCCGCAGCCGGCGCCAGAACATCTAGATCCCGAGATAGCGCTGCAGGATCTCCGGGCGCGCCTTGATCTCCTGCGCCGGCCCTTCGTGGGCGATGTGCCCGTTGTTGATGATGTACACGCGGCTCGCGAGCGCGAGGGTCGCGGCGAGGTTCTGCTCCACCAGCAGGATCGTCTGGCCGGCGGCGGCGAGCTCGCCGCAGATGCGTACCAGCTCCCGCACGATGAGCGGCGCGAGTCCCTCGAATGGCTCGTCGAGCAGGATGATCTTCGGGTCGCGAATCAGCGCGCGTGCGATGGCGAGCATCTGCTGCTCGCCGCCGGAAAGATCGGTGCCGCGGCTGCGCCGGCGCTCCTTCAGGCGCGGGAACATGCCGTAGATGCGCTCGAGCGGCCATTTCTTCGGCGCGGTGAGGCCGGCGAGCACCAGGTTCTCCTCGACGTCGAGGCTGCCGAAGACGCGCCGCTCCTCGTGCACGAGCTGCATGCCGGCGCGCGCAATCGCATGGCTCTTTTCGCCGGCGATCTCGACGCCGTCGAGCTTCACCGATCCGTTGCTCGGCGTCACCACGCCCATCAAGCTCTTCAGGGTGGTGCTCTTGCCGGCGCCGTTCCTGCCGAGGAGCGCGACAACCTCGCTCTTCTCCACGCGCAGCGACACGTCGAAGAGGATGTGAGAGTCGCCGTAATGGCTGTTGAGCCCGTGGGCTTCAAGCAGCGCCATTAATGCACTCCATTGACGCCGCCCAGATACGCTTCCTGAACGGCGGCATTGCTCTTGATCTCATCGGGTGTGCCTTCGACCAGCACGCGGCCTTCCTGCAGCACGGTCACGCGCTCGGCGAGCTCGAAGAGGGAATCGATGTCGTGGTCGATCACGATCATCGTGCGGCCCTTGCCGATGGATTTCAGGAGCTCGACCGTCTGCACGCGCTCGCGCGGGCTCATGCCGGCAAGCGGCTCATCGAGCAGCAGAAGGCTCGGCGAGGAGGCGAGGGCGAGTCCGATCTCGAGGCGCCGCTTCTCGCCGTAGGCGAGCTGCGAAACCGGCGTGTCGCGCCGCGCCACGAGGTCGACAAGCTCGAGCGTGTGCGCGACCTGCTCCTCCAGCCCGCGGATCTTGCGCAGGCTGCGGAAGAGGTCGAGGCGGAACTTGCCGCGCAACGCGGCGAGCGCCGCGATGGTCACGTTCTCGCGCACCGTCAGGCGGTTGAAGAGCTGGTTCACCTGGTAGCTCTTGGTGAGGCCGAGCTGGCAGACGTCCGTGACGCTCTGGCCGGTGATGTCGGCGCCGCGGAACACGATGTTGCCNGCGGTCGGCGGCACCTCGCAGGTGAGCATCTTGAAGAACGTGCTCTTGCCCGCGCCGTTCGGGCCGATGATGCCGCGCAGCTCGCCGCGGTCGACGCTGAAGTCGATGCCTTCGTTCGCCACCACGCCGCCGTAGTGCTTGGTAAGGCCGCTCGCCTGCAGGATCGGTCCCGTGTGGCCATTCGGCAGTTCATGCGCGGGCATGACCGTCGCACGCACGACGGGTGTCGCCGCGGCGGCAGCCGGCGGCACTTTGCGCTTGCGGTGGATGAGAGCGTAGAGGTCCCGCAGCCCGCCGATGATTCCCTGGCGCAGGAAACACACCAGGATCACGAACACCAGGCCGAGCACCAGCTTCCACGTCGCGCCGAGATTGAGCGTCGACTGCAGGAAGTCCTGCAGGAAGAGCCATACGCTCGCCCCCACCACCGGACCGAAAAGCGTTCCGCGCCCGCCGATGGCGGTCTGCATGACGAGCTGCCCGGAGGTCTCGAACATGAACGCATCCGGCGGCATGAAGCCCTGCATCATGCCGAGGAGGCCGCCCGCGAAGCCGGCATACGCGGCCGCGATCACGAATGCGGTGAGCTTGTAGCCGTGGATGTTGTGCCCGACGGCGGCCGCGCGCAGCGGATTTTCGCGGATGGCGCGGAATACTGCGCCCACCGGCGAGCGCACGATGCGAAGGGCGACCACGATGCCGACGAAGTAGCAGCCGGCGAGGAACGGATAGAGCGCCCAGCCCGACGTGAAGTGAAGCTGGGTGAATCCCAGGTTCAGGCTCGGCGTCGGCACGCCCGGCAGGCCGTTCTCGCCGCCGGTCCACTCGGAGAGTGGGTTGAACTCGACGAAGAAGAACACTTCCGCGATCGCGATGGTGATCATCGCGAAGTAGATGCCCGTGCGCCGCAGCGCGACCAGACCGACGAGGTAACCCACCACCGCGGCGGCCACCATCCCGATCACCAGCGCAGTGATGACGTGCGGAAAGCCGGCACGCGTGAGGAGATACGCAGCGACGAAGCCGCCGGTGCCGTACAGCGCCGACTGACCGAAGGAAAGCAGGCCCGTGTAGCCGAAAAGGATGTCGAAGCCGATGCCGAAGAGGCCCCACACCAGGATGCGGTTGACGGTATTGGGCGCCGCGTCGAAAAGCGGCATTACGAAGGGCACGGCGATCAGCGCGAGTGCAGTGAGCGTCTCGACGAGCAGCGGCCGCCGGGCGGTATAGATGCGGTCGGCGTTCATTCGCGACCCTTGGCGCCCAGCAATCCCCGCGGCCGGATCACGAGCACGAGCGTCATGGCGGCAAACAACATCACATACGCGTAGCCGGGGTTGACCATCGACGTGAGGCTGATGATCTCGCCGGCGATCAGGCCGCCGAGCACCGCGCCTGGGAACGAGCCCACGCCGCCGATCACGACAACGACGAAGGTCTGCACGAGGATCTGCTCGCCCACCTCGGGCGCGAGCGAGACGATCGGGGCGTTGATGAAGCCGGCGAAGCCGGCCGCCATCGCGCCGATGCCGAACACCACCATGAACACGCGGTCGATGTTGATGCCGAGGGAATCGACCATCACCGAGTCCTCGATGCCGGCGCGCACGATCATGCCGAGGCGCGTGCGGTAGAGCACGAGGAATAGAACGAGCAGGGCCACGGCGCAGATGCCGACCACCGCGAGGCGATAGGTCGGGTAGAACATGAAGCCCATGTTGGTGATGCCCTGCAGGAGCGCCGGCGCCTGTACGCTCTTCGAGTCGCTGGAGAAATACCAGCGCACGATCTCGACGAAAACGATCGACAGGCCGAAGGTGACGAGCAGCTGATCCTCGTGCGGCCTCGCGTAGAAATGGCGGATGACCACGCGCTCCAGCACGATGCCGAGCGCCCCGAGCGCCAGCGTGCCGGCGGCGATGCCGACGAGGAACGAGCCGCTCGCCTGCCAGGCCATGTAGCCGGCGTAGCCGCCCAGCATGAACATCGCGCCGTGCGCGAGGTTCAGCACGCCGAGCGTGCCGTAGATGATGGTGAGGCCCGACGCTATGAGCGCGAGCAGCGCCCCCAGCGCCAGGCCGTTGAACAGCTGCGAGCTGAAATTAGCCCAGGTGATCACCCTTCGATCAGGTGCTCATTTACGTATATTCGCCCAGCTTGCAGCCGAATTCATCGGGCTTCTGCATGAGAGGGCCGCCGGCGACGATCTCGGTCACCTCCCAGAAGTCCTCCTTGTTGCGCATCGCTTTCGGCGCCTTGCCGCGCACGATGATCACCGGGCGCACCAACTGGTGATCCTCCTTGCGGATGTACACCTCGCCGACCATCGATTGCAGCTTGCGACCCGCCTCGTAGGACTTGATCACGTCGGGCGGATAGAAGGTGCCCGCGTTCTCGACTGCGTCGGCCCACATCGCGAACGACATGTAGGCGTTCTCGGCGCCCCATTCCGGGTAGTAGCCGTACTTCTTGCGGAAAGCCTCGACGAAGCTCTTGGCGAGCGGGAACTTGTCCTCCAGCGTCCACCAGAAATCGGTGGCGGCGTACACGCCCTCCGTGACCTCGGCGCCCACGTTTTTCGCGAGGAACGGGATCTGGTAGGGAATGACGAGCTTCATCTTCGGGATGACGCCGAACTGCTTCGCCTGCTGGGTGGAGAGCACCGCGTCGCGTCCCCAGTTCACGTTCAGCAGCACCTCGGCGCCCGAGTTGGCGATGTTGGTGAGGTACGAGCTGAAGTCCGTGGCACCGAGGGGCGAAACCTGGTTGGTGACCATCTGCCAGCCACCGTGCTCTTTCAGGTATTCACTGGTCGACTTGGTCACGGTGTGGCCGTACGTGTAGTCGGGCGTCATGAACGCCATCTTCTTGTTCTTGCCGTAGGCCTTGAGGAGCACCGGGCCGATCGCGTTCGCCGCCGTCTCGCCGTAGAAGTTCTGGCGGAACCCGTAGCGCACGCAGTCCTTCCCCGTGGTGTCGTTCGAGCCTGAGATGCCGGCGGTGTAGAGCACCTTCTCGCGCTGCGCGAGCTTGTTCAGGGCCACGGCGACCGCGCTGGAGGTCGAGCCGGTCATCAGCATCACCTTGTTCTCGGTGATGAAGCGCTGCTCCGCCTGCACCGCATCGTTCGGTTTCGCGGCGGAGTCGGCGACCACCAGCTTCACTTCCTTGCCGAGCACGCCCTTCTTGGTCTTGGGCGAGATCTTGCGCACGAGATCGTTGCCGCTGTTGAGGTGCTCCACCGCGAGCTGCCAGCCCTTCAATTCATCCTCGCCCTGCTCGGCATAGGTGCCGGTGCGCGGCACGGCGACGCCGATGAAGACATCCTTGCCCTTGACGCCCTCCGGCCAGGTGCCGATCGGCGGGTGACCGTTGTCGTCGGCGGCGAGCGCACGGCGCATATACGCCGGCAGCGCGAGGCCGCCGGCGACGCCGAGCCCGGCGCTCACGAGGGCGCGGCGGCGCGGCTGGAACCGGTGGTTCTGACCCATGACTTCTCCTCCTATGTTGAGAGCCGCGAAGTCTTGCAGGCCGAACCTTATGGAAAACTTAAAAACATATCGTGGAGCGATATAAGTCGCCGGCGGCGCCGCGGCTGTGCTAGAACCGCCCGGTCAATGGTTCAGCTACGCCGCGCGGAGAAGCGCTATCACCTGGCAACCGGGGATTACAGCCGGCTGGCCGGCTTCCGTTTTGCCCTGCGCAGGTTCCTGCGATTCAGCGAGGACGCGGCGGCGGCGCTTGGCCTAAGCGGGCAGCATTACCAGGCGATGCTCGTAGTGCGCGCCTGCCCGGAAGAACGTCGCCTCGCGATCTCGGAGCTGGCACAGCAACTCCTGATCAAGCACAACAGCGCGGTCGGGCTCGTCGACCGGCTGGTGGAGCTGGACCTGCTGGTCCGCGAGACAGCGAGGGACGACCGCCGCAAAGTCGCGCTTAGCCTCACCCCGCGCGGCCGCAACGTGCTCGCGAAGCTCGCCGCCGCGCATCGCGCGGAGCTGCGCCGCCTAGGGCCGCAGCTCGAGCACTTCTTCGCTAGTCTTTCAGCAGAAGCTGAATAAGGCCGGCCGTCGAATCCCAGCGCTTGCCGCCGCGCGCCTCGAGATGTGACCAGAACTGATCGACGAGCGCCGCCACCGGCAGACGCGCGCCGCTTCTCCTCGCCTGGTCGAGGCAGATGCCCATGTCCTTTCGCATCCACTCGGTGGCGAAGCCGAAGCCCTCGGCCTTGAGCTCTGCCATCTGCTTCCAGCGGTTCTCCATCTGCCATGACTGCGCGGCGCCCTTGGAGATGACGCCGATCACTTTCTCGACGTCGAGGTTGTTGCGCTTGGCGAACGCCACGGCCTCCGCGAGGCCTTCGGCGATGCCGGCGATGCAGATCTGGTTCACCATCTTGGTGAGCTGGCCGGCGCCCGGCTCGCCGATGAGCGCGGCCATCTTCGCGTAGACGTCGATCACCGGCTTCACCTTGTCGAACGTCGGCGGCTCACCGCCGCACATGATGCCGAGCTGACCATTCACGGCGCCCGCCTGGCCGCCGGAGACCGGCGCGTCCACGAAGCCGATGCCCTTGTCCCGGGCCTTCTGGAAAATTTCGCGCGCCACGGTGGCCGACGCGGTGGTGTGATCGACGAGGATGGCGCCCTTCTTCATGCCCGCCAGGACGCCGTTGTCGCCATAGACGACGGAACGCAGGTCGTCGTCGTTGCCGACGCACATCATCACGAAGTCGCAGTCCTTGGCCGCTTCGCGCGGCGTTGGCGCGCTCTTGCCGCCGTACTCCTTGACCCACTGCTGGGCCTTCGCCGCGGTGCGGTTGTACACGGTCACCTCGTGGCCGCCTTTTTTGAGAAGGTGCCCGGCCATCGGATAGCCCATGACGCCCAGGCCGAGGAACGCGACTTTCGCCATTGTGATGTCTCCTAACGGATTTTTTGCAGTTGACAGCGGCCGGTCAACGGTTTCACAATCATGGACGTTTATACAGTATCCGGTGTTGGCCCAGGACCACGAAAACCTGCCGTAGATGCCGACCTAAAAGAGGTACAGACGAAATGGATGACAACAAGTCTAAGGCATTAGCCGCCGCGCTTTCCCAGATCGAGAAGCAGTTCGGCAAGGGCTCGATCATGAAGATGGACGCGGAGGCGATCAAGGACATCGAGGTGGTGTCCACCGGGTCGCTGGGCCTCGATCTCGCGCTCGGCGTCGGCGGCCTGCCGCGCGGCCGGGTGGTCGAGATCTACGGACCGGAATCGTCGGGCAAGACCACCCTTACGCTGCAGGTGATCGCCGAGATGCAAAAGGCCGGCGGCACCGCCGCCTTCATCGACGCGGAGAACGCGCTCGACATCACCTACGCCGGCAAGCTCGGCGTCAAGACCGAAGACCTCCTGATCTCGCAGCCGGATACCGGCGAGCAGGCGCTCGAGATCGCCGACATGCTGGTGCGCTCGGGCGCAGTCGACGTGATCGTTGTCGACTCCGTCGCCGCGCTCACGCCCAAGGCCGAGATCGAGGGCGAGATGGGCGAGCCGCAGATGGGCCTGCAAGCGCGCCTCATGAGCCAGGCGCTGCGCAAGCTCACGGCGAACATCAAGCGCACCAATACGCTGGTGATCTTCATCAACCAGATCCGGATGAAGATCGGCGTCATGTTTGGAAATCCGGAAACCACCACCGGCGGCAACGCGCTCAAGTTCTACGCCTCCGTGAGGATGGATATCCGCCGCATCGGCGCGATCAAGAAGGGTGACGAGGTCACCGGCTCCGAGACGCGCGTCAAGGTGGTGAAGAACAAGGTCGCCCCGCCGTTCCGCCAGGCCGAGTTCGACATCATGTACGGCGAAGGCATCTCGCGCGAAGGCGAGGTGCTCGAGATCGGCGTGCTGCACGGCGTGCTGGAGAAGTCGGGCGCCTGGTACATCTACGGCTCGGACCGCCTCGGCCAGGGCAAGGACAACGCCCGCGAGTTCCTCAAGGAAAATCCGCAGCTCGCCCGCGAGATCGAAGCCAAGATCCGAGAGAAGGCCGGCGTCCGCGGCCCGGTGGCGGCCGCCACCACCGTGGAGGAGCCGTCGCTCGACAAGAAAGTCGAGCACCTGCCGACGCGAAAGCGCGCCGAGAAGTAAATGGATCAGCCTGACACGCCCGCGGCGCTCAAGGCGCGGGCGCTCAGGTATCTCGCCCGGCGCGAGCACTCGCGCGCCGAACTATCCCGCAAGCTCGCGCCTCGCGCCGAATCGGCCGAGGCGCTTCTTTTTTTGCTCGACGAGCTCGAGAAAAGGAAGCAGCTCTCCGACGAACGCTACGCCGAGGTGCGTTCCCACTGGATGGCGCGCAAGTATGGCGCTGCGCGGATTCGCCACGATCTGAAGGCGAAGGGTGTCGCCGACGATGTCGCGGCGCGCGTTTCGTCGGCGGATGAACTCGAGCGAGCCAAGGCCATCCTCGTTCGGAAATACCGCGATGCGGCCACGACGCGCGAAGAGAAGGCGCGCCGCGCCCGGTTCCTCCAAGGTCGCGGCTTTTCGATGGACGTCATCCAGAGCCTCGTCCTGCGCGCCGACGACTAATCCTTAGAAGCTCAGGCCCAGGCCGACCGCCCAGCCGACCACGTTGTTGCCGGCTTTGTAGCGCAGGAGTAGCCGGGTGCGCGTGACGTAGGCGTCGTAACGGGTCGTATCGAGCTCGAGGCCGAAGCCAAACGAGTTCACGTACTCGAATCCCAGCGCCCCCTTCAGATCCCCGAGAAACCGGGTGTGCGCGTACTCGAGCACGTAGCGCAGGGGGCGTTCGAGGGCCACGATGCCCGTGGGCGCGCGGTAGCGCGACCAGAATGACAGGGTTTGCGCATCCGAGTGGCCCTGCACGGCGCTCGAGCTCTGGAAGCTCTTCAGGTAGATGTTGCTGTACCGCAGCTCCGCGTCGATTTCCCTGTCGCTGCCGTAGCGCTGATAGTCCAGCATCACCGACCCGCCGAGGCCCGCCGCGTTCAGCTGGCCGCGCTGCAGGAAATCGAGGGCGGCGCCGCTGCCTGGCAGCTGCTGCGCCGCGGGCGCTACGACGCCTTCGCTCTCCACGCGGCCCAACGAGAGGTTGGCGATGGGACGCAGTACCAGGTCGCGCGCGATCGGAAAATCCCAGCCGATGCCGCCACTAGCGAGCAGGCTGTCCCATTTCACCGGGATCGGTTGCGCGCCCTGGGTATCGCCCGGCGTGAACGTCGGGTCGTAGCGGCCGTACGCCAGCGTGCCCTCGAGATAAAGCGGCGTCGCCTTAAGCGTGCCGCCGCCGCTGACCGATGTCTGCCGGAAGTATGGGTTGCCGGCCGATTGATCGCTGATCGAGAGCGATCCCGTGGTCACGTCGGGCGTAAGCGAGAACCCCATGAGCGTGAGAATCGCGCTGGCGCGCTTCTGCAGGTCGGCGTCGCTAGGGGTCTGCGCAAATGCAAGTACCGGGAAGAGCGCGGACACAACGCATAGCGCGGCTTTGCGGACCATGACGGAAGGCTAGCGCTTGCGTTTTTATCTTCCAATCTATTTCTGCTTGCGACGCGCAGCGTCTGTACTCCGCCGCGTTTCATGAGCGTTCATCGGACTACAGGTGGTTTCTGTAGAGAGGAGGTGAACGCGATGGAACAAGCACAAGCATTGGCAGTAGTCAGGTCGCTCGCGAATGGCGTCGATCCGGAAAGCGGCGAAGTGTTTGCGGCCGATAGCGCGTATCAGCGGCCGCTCGTCGTGCGCGCGTTGTACGAGGCGGCGGCGGCGCTCGAGCGGATGGAGCGCTTTGAACGGCGCAAGGCGCAGATGCCGCCGAAGACGGGCGAGCCGTGGACGGAAGACGAGGATCGCAAGCTCTTGTCGGGCTTCGACGCGGGCCGCGCGCTGCAGGAGCTGGCGGCGGCGCACGAGCGCACGATGGGCGCCGTGAGGGCCCGGCTTTTGAAGTACGGGCGCATCAACGCATAACTCTGGTGGGGTTTCCCGGGGCGACCGGCCGGCGCTTCCGGGGTTTTTACCCTCGTCGAGTAGAATTCTCGCAATGAAATCAAGCGAGATCCGCTCGAGCTTCCTGGAGTATTTCCGCTCGAAGGGCCACAGCATCGTGGCCTCGAGCCCGCTCGTCCCGGCGAACGACCCGACGCTGCTCTTCGTCAACTCCGGAATGGTGCAGTTCAAGGACGTGTTCCTCGGCAAGGACAAGCGTCCATACAGCCGCGCGACTACGGCGCAACGCAGCCTGCGCGCGGGCGGCAAGCACAACGACCTCGAGAACGTCGGCTATACAGCGCGGCATCACACGTTTTTCGAGATGCTCGGCAACTTCTCCTTCGGCGATTACTTCAAGAAGGACGCCATCGCTTTCGCGTGGGAGCTCCTCACCAAGGTGTACAAGCTGCCGCCGGAGAAGCTGTGGACCACGGTCTACCACACCGACGACGAAGCGTACGACCTGTGGACCAAGATGGTCGGCGTGCCGAAGGAGCGCTGCGTGCGCATCGGCGATAAGCCGGGCGGCGCGAAATTCCAGTCCGACAACTTCTGGCAGATGGCCGACACCGGGCCCTGCGGCCCCTGCAGCGAGATCTTCTACGACCATGGCGCGGGCATCGAAGGCGGCCCGCCGGGATCGCCGGACGCCGATGGCGATCGCTACATCGAGATCTGGAANCTNGTGTTCATGCAGTACAACCGCGACGACCAGGGCAACATGAATCCGCTCCCCAAGCCCTCGGTCGACACTGGCATGGGACTCGAGCGCATCGCCGCGGTGCTGCAGGGCAAGCACTCGAACTACGAGATCGATCTCTTCCAGGACCTGATCCGCGGCGCCGCGCGCGAGACGCACACGAAGGAGCTGAAGAACCCGTCGCTCAACGTGATCGCGGACCATATCCGCGCGTGCTCGTTCCTGGTCGTGGATGGTGTGATTCCCGGCAACGAAGGGCGCGGCTACGTGTTGCGTCGGATCATCCGCCGCGCGATCCGCCACGGCTACAAGCTCGGCCAGAAGCAGCCGTTCTTCCATCGGCTGGTGCCGGACCTGGATCGCGTGATGGGCGACGCGTATCCCGAATTGCGCCAGGCGAAGGACAAGGTGGGCGAGGTCCTCAAGCAGGAGGAGATGCAGTTCGCGAGGACGCTCGAGAACGGCATGACGGTGCTCGAATCGGCGCTCGCCTCGGGCGAGAAGCTGCTCGATGGCGAAACCGTATTCCGGCTCTACGACACGTTCGGCTTTCCGGTGGACCTCACCGCCGACATCTGCCGCGAGCGCGGCGTGATGATCGACATGGCCGGGTTCGAAGCCGCGATGGAGCTGCAGCGCGAACGGGCGCGCGCGGCCTCCAAGTTCTCGATGGCGGCGGGCCTGGAGTACAGCGGCGGCAAGACCATCTTCCACGGCTACGAGAAGCTGGTGCATGCGGCGCGGGTGGCGGCGCTCTATCGCGAAGGCGCGCAGGTGCAGAGCCTGAAAAGCGGCGAGACCGGCAGCGTGGTGCTGGACGAGACGCCGTTCTACGCCGAATCCGGCGGCCAGGTCGGCGACAAAGGCGAGATCGTCGCCTCGGGCGGCACCTTCACCGTCGACGACACGCAGAAGATCCAGGCCGAGGTGTTCGGCCACCATGGCACCATGAAGAGCGGGCAGTTGAAGATCGGCGATCGTGTCGAGGCCAAGGTGAACACCGAGCTGCGGGCGCGCACCATGCGCAACCATTCGGTCACGCACCTCATGCACAAGGCGCTGCGCGAGGTGCTCGGTTCGCACGTCCAGCAGCGCGGCTCGCTCGTCGACCCCGACAAGACGCGTTTCGACTTCTCCCACAACAAGCCGCTCACCGAGGACGAGATCCGCGAGGTCGAGGCGCGCGTCAATGCGGAGATCGTGCAGAACACGCCGACCCGGGCGCAGGTGATGCCGATCGACCAGGCGAAGAACTCCGGTGCCGTGATGCTCTTCGGCGAGAAGTATGGCGACGAAGTAAGGGTGCTCGACATCGGCAGCTCGCGCGAGTTCTGCGGCGGCACGCACGTCGCCCGCACCGGCGACATCGGCGTCTTCAAGATCTATTCGGAAGGCGGCGTGGCCGCCGGCATCCGCCGGCTGGAAGCGACAACGGGCCTTACCGCGCTGGCGATGATGAACGCTCAGCTGCAGGAATTCCGCGAAGTCGCGCGCGCCTTGCGGGCGCAGCCGGGACCGGGGATGGCGCAGAGGGCCGTTGCCAATCTCCTCGAAGAGAAGAAGACGCTGGAGAAAGAGATCTCCCGCATGCGCTCGAAGTTGCTCTCCGGCGCGGCGAGCGGCGACCTGAGCGCCCAAGCCGTAGAAGTGAAGGCGAAGGACGGGCAAGTGATGCGCGTGCTCGCCGTCGCGCTCGACGACGCGGATCCGAAGACGATGCGCGAGACCGTCGACCGGATGAAGGACAAGCTCAAGTCGGCCGCGATCGTGCTCGGCGCGATTAATGACGGCAAGGTCTCGCTCATCGCGGGGGTGACGGCAGACCTCACGGCCCGCGTGAAGGCGGGCGAGCTCGTGAACTACGTCGCGCAGCAGGTCGGCGGCAAGGGCGGCGGCCGTCCGGACATGGCGCAGGCCGGCGGCACGAATCCCGCGGGACTGCCGGGCGCGCTGCAGTCAGTGCGATCGTGGGTCGAGCAGCGGGTCTGACGCCATGAGCGCGCACGCCGCGCTGGCGACGGTTCACCTCCTCGGCGTCGCGCTGCTCTTCGGCTCTTCGGCGATGCTCGATCTGCGCCTGCTTGGCCTCTCGCGCCGCTCGATCCCGGTACGGGTGCTCGCGCACCACGTGCTGCCGTGGAGCGCAGCAAGCTTCCTCCTCATCGTGCCGAGCGGGGCCGCGCTATTCGTCGCGAATGCGCGGCAAAACATCGCCGACCCGGTTTTCGCCATCAAGATGGGGCTCATCCTCTGCGCGCTGGTCAACGCGGGACTCTTTCACGCGATCACGCTGCGCACCGCGGATGTCTGGGATTCGCAGGAGATGCGCAACCTGCGCCCGCCGCCGTCGGCGCGCCTGGCCGGCGCGCTCTCGCTCCTGCTGTGGGCGGCGGTGATCGCCTGCGGGCGGATGCTGGCCGAGCGCTGAGCTAGAAGCCGATCTTCTGCCGGCGCGAGCCGCGCGGCGCCTGCACGTCGTCGGGCTGCACGTCGGTGCGGCCGGCGATCTTGGCGGTGCCGAACGCCGACTGGATGGCGCGGCGCATCTCGCGCGGCGCCATCGAGGCGAGCTTCTCCAGCGTGGCGTCGCTCGGCATCTCCGGGAAGCGCTTGCCCCAGTCGTGGCCGTTGCGGATCTCGCCGTAGAGCGTCTGCGCGATGCGGCGTGCACCCGCTTCGTCGGGCGCGTCGATCTCGTAGACCGCCATGCGGTTGAGCACCGGCTCGGGGATGCGCGAGGCGTCGTTCGCAGTCGCGAGCCAGACCGCGCCGGAGGCGTCGATCGGCACCTCGACGAATTCGTCCACGAAGCGCGTGGCGGTATCGAGCTCGAGGAGCTCATAGAGCGCGCCGAGCGGATCGTACTGGCCGTCGCTCGCCGCCTTGTCGAGCTCGTCGACCACGATGACCGGATTCGCATAGTCGCCGTTGAGGAAGGTGTCGAACACCTTGCCCGGCTTGGCGTTCTTCCACTGCGAGGAGGCGCCGGAGAGCACCCAGCCGGCGGTCAGCGAGCTCATGGGGACGAAGCCGAATCCCGTCCCGAGGAGGTCGGCGAGCTTGCGCGCGAAGTGCGTCTTGCCGATGCCGGGCTCGCCGAGCAGCAGCATCGGCGGCAGCTCGATCGAGTCGTTGGAATCGATGCAGAGCGCAAGATGCTTGCGGATGTCTTCCAGCACCTCGGCGAAATTGGGCAGGTCCTCGAACAGGAGATCCATGTCCGGCAGCGCAGAGGGCTTGACGGTGAAGCGCTGGCCGCCAAGCCGCAGCATCTTCTCGTATACGGCGCGCAGCGCCTCGTTGGAGGAAGGCGAGAGCTCCTGCAGCGCCTTCTCGACGTCGGGAACGTCGTAGACGTCCTTGAAGCCCGCGATCGGAATCGTCACGCTAGCCGACATGGAACACCTCTCTTTTTGACTTCTTGGTCGTGTCCATTCACTCCGAGTGAAAACCGTAGCATGGTGCGTTCCTCCAAGCAAACTGCAAGCCAACCGCGCGGCTGGCAGTCGCTTCGGCGGACTGCCAATCCGCTACAGTGGTCGCATGGCTGCTACAACGCACAAGGACTTCAATAGTTTCGGCCGCGACTACCTGCCCGGCACGCTGGGCGTGGAAATCATCACGGTCACCGCGGAGCGGGTGGAGAGCCGCCTGAAAGTCGAGAAGCGCCTGCTCGCGCCGAACGGCTACCTACATGCCGCCTCCGTCATCGCGCTCGCGGATACGAGCTGCGGCTACGGCTGCGTGGCGGCCCTGCCGGATGGTGCAAGTGGTTTCACCACCATCGAGCTCAAGTCCAACTTCTTCGGCACGGCCCGCGAGGGCGCGATTACATGCCGCGCCGCGCCGGTGCACCGCGGCCGGACCACGCACGTCTGGGACGCGGTCGTTACGGTGGAGGGCAGCGGCGCCCGGGTGGCCCAGTTCCGCTGCACGCAGATGATCCTCTGGCCCAAAAAGTAGACACCGCCGGGCCCCCATGATTGAATGCGCGCAGATGGGCCCGCTTCTATCTTTCGTGTTCTTTTTTGCGTTCTTCTTTTATCCCAGCCAACTGGCGGACGGGACCGGCTAAGCTCACCCTTAGAATCCAACCAAAACCGCCAGTGCCAAAAGCCTGGCGGTTTTTGTTTTTGGGAGACACAAAATGGCACCCCTCGATACCTACCTGCCGATGCCCGCCGACAAGACCTCGCTCACCGACGACGAGCGCATCCAGGATGTCGTCCCGCTGCCGCCGCCGGAGCACCTGATCCGCTTCTTTCCGATCCAGGGCACGCCAGTCGAGACGCAGATCACCGAGACGCGCCGCCAGGTGCGCCAGATCCTGCAGGCGCGCTCGGACCGGCTGATCGTCATCATGGGGCCGTGCTCCATCCATGACCCTGCGGCCGCGCTGGCGTATGCGGAAAAGCTGGCCGTCGAAAGGAAGCGCCACGCCGCCGAGCTCGAGCTCATCATGCGGGTGTACTTCGAAAAGCCCCGCACCACGGTCGGCTGGAAGGGGCTCATCAACGATCCCTATCTCAACGGCAGCTTCCGCATCAACGAGGGCCTGCGCATCGCGCGCGACGTCCTCGTGCGCATCAACCAGGCGGGCGTGCCGGCGGGCTGCGAGTTCCTCGACGTCATCTCGCCGCAGTACATCGGCGATTTGGTCTCCTGGGGCGCGATCGGCGCACGCACGACCGAGAGCCAGGTGCACCGCGAGCTCGCCTCGGGCCTCTCGGCCGCGGTCGGGTTCAAGAACGGCACCGACGGCAACGTGAAGATCGCGGTCGACGCGCTGCTCGCGGCGCGACAGAAGCACCATTTCCTGTCGGTGCACAAGAGCGGACAGGTGGCCATCGTCGAGACACGCGGCAACGAGGATTGCCACATCATCCTGCGCGGCGGCAAGGAGCCGAACTATGACCAGAAGAGCGTGCAGGCGGCGTGCGCCGTGCTCGCGAAAGCCGGCCTGCCCGAGCGGCTGATGATCGACTGCTCGCACGCCAACGCCGCGAAGGAGTACCGGCGCCAGATGGACGTCGCGCGCGACATCGGCGCGCAGATCGCGGGCGGCGAGCGGCGCATCATCGGCGTGATGGTGGAATCGCACCTCGTCGAAGGCCGCCAGGAGCTCGCCAAAGGCGCAGCGCTGCGCTTCGGGCAGAGCATCACCGATCCCTGCCTCGGCTGGGACGATTCGGTCGCGCTCCTCGAGACGCTGGCGCAAGCGGTGCGCCGGCGCCGCGCGACCAAGTAGTCCGCGGCGCGCTGGCATAATCGGCCCGCCAATGCCCAGCCGCCCGCAGCTTGCCCATCTGGAGCACCTCGGCGACGCGACGCACTTCGCGCCGCAGATCCATGCGCTTATCCCAAAGTGCACCCTGCTCGAGAATTTCTCGCACGCCGAGGTACGCCTGCTCGCGCAGTTCATGCACGTCTACCGCGCCGGCAACGCGATGGAGATCCTGCGCGAAGGTGACGCCGGCGACTTCATGCTGATCGTGATCGAAGGCAAGTGCGACGTGCACAAGCGCGACCGCTGGAACACCCCGCAGCTCCTCGCCACGGTGGAAGCCGGCCGCAGCCTCGGCGAGATGTCGATGATCGACGGCGAGGCGCGCTTTGCCACCTGCACCGCGGTCGGCACGGTGGTGATCGCGGTGCTCGACCGCGAGGCGCTCGCGCGCATCATCCTCGAGCAGCCGCTCCTCGGCGCGAAGATCCTGATGGAGCTGGTCCTCATGCTGTCGCAGCGCCTGCGCGCCACCAGCCAGCGCCTGCTCAGCGTGCTGAACGAGCACCCGGCCGATGGCTCGGCGACGCACCTCTTGTAGTTGCTGCGAGCGGTGAGCCGCAGCCGCCTTCTCGTCCTCCTGATCGTCGTCGTCGCGGTTGCCAGCTTCTTCGCCTCGGGCGCGCATCGCTATTTCACCTTCGAGCACGTCAAGGCCGAGCAGGCGCGCCTCGCCGCGCGCTTCCAGGCGCAGCCGCTCGCCACGGCGGCCGCGTTCTTTGCCCTTTACGTAGCAGTGGCGGCGCTCGCGCTGCCCGGCGCGGCGCTGCTCACGCTCGCGGCCGGCGCGATCTTCGGTTTCCTGCCGGGCGTCGTGCTGGTGTCGTTCGCATCGTCCATCGGCGCGACGCTCTCGTTCCTGCTCGCGCGATTCGTCCTGCGCGACTGGGTGCGCCACCGCTACGCGGCGCGCGTGGAGGCCGTGGACCGCGGCGTCGAGAAGGAAGGCGCCTTCTATCTCTTCACGCTGCGGCTGATTCCGGCGATCCCGTTCTTCGTCGTCAACGTGCTGATGGGGCTGACGGCGCTTCGGACGTGGACCTTCTACTGGGTGAGCCAGGTCGGTATGTTCGCCGGCACGCTGGTCTACGTTAACGCGGGCACGCAGCTGGCCGCGATCCAGTCGCCGCGCGGCATCCTGTCGCCCGGCCTGCTCGGCGCATTCGTGTTGCTCGGCCTGTTCCCGCTGGTTGCGAAAAAAATGCTGGACCTGGTGAAGGCAAGGCGGGTCTATGCGCGCTGGCAGCGGCCGCGGCGCTTCGAGCGCAACCTGGTGGTGATCGGCGCCGGTTCCGCCGGCCTGGTGACGGCGTACATCGCCGCCGCCGTGAAAGCGAAGGTCACGCTCATCGAGAAAAGCCGCATGGGCGGCGATTGCCTGAACACCGGCTGCGTACCTTCCAAGGCGCTCATCAAGTCCGCGCGCATCGTCGCCGACATGCGCCGCGCCAATGAATACGGCCTGCGCGTGCCGCCGGTGGAGCTCGACTTTGCGCAGGTGATGGAGCGCGTGCAGCGCGTCATCCGCACGGTCGAGCCGCACGACTCGGTCGAGCGCTATACGCAATTGGGCGTGGAGTGCCTGCAGGGCGAGGCGCGCATCACCTCGCCGTGGACCGTCGAGATCGACGGCAAACGCACGCTGACCACGCGTGCGATCGTGATCGCCGCCGGTGCGCGGCCGCTGGTTCCGCCGATCCCGGGCATCGAGAGCACGCGCATGGTGACCTCCGACACCGTGTGGGAGCTGCGCGAGCTGCCGGGGCGGCTCCTCGTGCTGGGCGGCGGGCCGATCGGCTGCGAGCTCGCGCAGGCCTTTTCGCGTCTGGGCTCGCGCGTGACGCAAGTCGAGATGCTGCCGCGCCTCATGTCGCGCGAAGATCCCGAAGTCTCGGAGATGGTTCGCAAGCAGTTCGCCGCAGAGGGCATCGACGTGCGCACCGGTTATCGCGCCATGCGGGTTGAGCCGGGGCGCACGCTCGTCTGCGAGCACGACGGCCGGGAGGAGCGTTTCGATTTCGATGTGCTCTTGTGCGCGCTGGGCCGTGTGCCGAATACCGCCGGCTATGGGTTGGAAGAGCTCGGCATCCCGGTGACCAAAGCGCGCACGGTCGAGACCAACGAGTACCTGCAGACGCTCTATCCGAACATCTACGCCTGCGGCGACGTCGCCGGTCCGTACCAGTTCACGCACACGGCCTCGCACCAGGCGTGGTACGCGGCGGTGAACGCGCTTTTCTCGCCTTTCAAGCGATACCGCGCCGATTACTCCGTAATCCCGTGGGCGACGTTCACCGAGCCCGAGGTCGCGCGCGTCGGGTTGAACGAGACCGAAGCGAAGGAGAAGGGCATCAGCTATGAGGTGACGGTGTACGGCATCGATGAGCTCGACCGCGCGATCGCCGACGGCGCGGCGCACGGCATGGTGAAGGTGCTGACCCATCCCGGCAGCGACCGCGTATTGGGCGCGACCATCGTCGGCGAGCATGCCGGCGACCTGATCGTCGAGTTCATCACCGCGATGAAGCACGGCATCGGCCTCAACAAGATCCTCGGCACCATCCACATCTATCCGACGATGGCCGAGGCGAACAAGTATGCCGCCGGCGCGTGGAAGCGCGCGCACGCCCCGCAGCAGGTGCTTTGGTATCTGGAACGCTTCCACGGGTGGATGCGCGGATAGCCCTGCTGGTGTTGCTGGTCGCTGCGTCGCCGGTCGCGGCGTTCGACCATACCCATGCCGCATGGGGCGCGCTCCTCGAGCGGCACGTTGTGGTGATCGAGGGCGGCAAGGCATCGCGCGTGCGCTACGCCGGCATGGCCGCCGACGGCGCGCAATTGAAGCAGTATCTCGAGACGCTGTCCGCGACGCCGCGCGCGGAGTTCGATGCCTGGCCGCGCGCCGAGCAGATGGCGTTCCTCATCAACGCCTATAACGCCTTCGCGGTGGAGAAAATCCTGGGCCGCTATCCCGAGCTGCGCTCGATCTGGGATTACGGCAAGCTCTTCGGCAATCCGTTCAAGGACGATTTCTTTTCGCTGTTCGGCCGCCGCACGAGCCTCGACTGGATCGAGCACGACACGCTGAGAAAGACGTATCGCGACGCGCGCCTGCACTTCGCGCTCAACTGCGCCTCGGTCGGTTGCCCGATGCTGCGCGCCGAGCCGTACGTGGCCGCGCGCCTCGAGGCGCAGCTCGAGGATCAGGCGCGCCGCTTCCTGTCCGACGCCGCGCGCAACCGCTATCGCGACGGCAAGCTCGAGGTATCGAAGATCTTCGACTGGTACAAGGAAGACTTCGAGCCGCGCAATGATTACTTCGCGCGCTACGCCGCGCTGCTGGGCGCCGATGCGGCTGCGCTGCGCGCCGCGCGCATTACCTTCCTCGAGTACGACTGGGCCCTCAACGACTCTCCATCGTCGTCCCGGCGCTGAACGAAGCGCCGGGCATCCGTGCCGCGCTCGAGGCGCTCGCGCCGCTGCGCGCGCGCGGCCACGAGGTGATCGTGGTCGACGGCGGCAGCCGTGACGCAACGCCTGCCACCGCCGCGCCGCTATGCGACCGGATACTCACCACTGAGAAAGGGCGCGCGCTGCAGATGAACGCCGGAGCGCGCGCGGCGAGCGGCGACGCCCTTGTCTTCCTGCATGCGGACACGCGGCTGCCGGCGGACGCCGACCGGCTGGTCCTCGCCGCGCTCGAGCGCTCGGTCTGGGGGCGCTTCGACGTGCGCATCGACGGCCGCCATCCAGCGTTGCCCATCGTGGCGTGCGCGATGAACCTGCGCTCGCGCCTGACCGGCGTCGCGACCGGCGACCAGGCGATCTTCGTGCGGCGCGATGCGTTCACCGGCTTCCCGGAGCTGCCGCTGATGGAAGACGTGGCGTTCAGCTCGGCGATGAAGCATCGGCCCGCCTGCTTGCGCGAGAAGGTCGTGACGTCGGGCAGGCGCTGGGAGCGCGGCGGCGTGCTGCGCACCATCTTTCTCATGTGGCGGCTGCGCATTCTGTATGCGCTCGGCGTGTCAGCCGAGCGCCTCGCGCGCGACTATGCCGAGCGCCGCTAGCGCCGTCGTCATCGTCTTTACGCGCGCGCCCGTCGCGGGCGTGGCGAAGACGCGCCTCATCCCGCGCCTTGGCGCCGAGGGAGCGGCGCGGCTGCAGCGCCGTCTGATCCGGGCCGCGCTGCGCACCGCGCGGGCGGTCGGCCCGGTCGAGCTGCACGTGACGCGTCCGCATTCGTGGTTGCGCGGCCTCCGCGTCCCCCAGCGCCGGCAGCGCGGCAGCGACCTCGGCGAGCGCATGTACCGCGCGCTCAAACATCGCCGCGCGATCCTCATCGGCGCCGACGCGCCGGAATTGCGGCCGGCGGACCTGCATCGCGCGCTGCGGTATCTGCAAGGCGGCACCGACGTGGTGCTCGCACCGGCGGAGGACGGCGGCTACGCGTTGATTGCCGCGCGCCGCATCGACGCGCGCATCTTCGACGGCGTGCGCTGGGGCGGCGCCGATGTGCTGGCGCAGACGCTCCTTAAGATTTCAAAAGTCGGCCTGCGCTATCGCCTGCTGCGCACCGTGTGGGACGTAGACCGGCCCGAGGACCTGGAGCGCATTAGATGGCTCCGCTGTTCTTCAGCGTGGCCGCGAGGCGCTCGGCGATGACGCCGTAGCCGCGCGCGTTCGGATGGATCGGGTCGGATTTCAGGCTGCCATCCTTCAGCACCTCGGTGATCACGCCGCCTTCGTGGACGAGGTGAAACTCTTTCGCGATGCTGGAATAAAACGCGGGCGGCGAGGGCAGGAGGCCCGGCT
>C688J18823_10000156_pt1 | contig 36860 bp, 31 predicted proteins | sample HopSoiMetagenom1_FD_18823 | JGI IMG/M metagenome (IMG submission 18823) | reverse complement strand
CGGCTAGTGGTGCGCGACGACGGCGCGGGCATTCCGCCGGAGATCCTGCCACAAATCTTCGAGCCATTTCTCACTACAAAGGAAACCGGGCGTGGTGTGGGGCTCGGGCTTGCGATCAGTCAGAGCATTCTGGAGCGGCACAACGGAAGCATTGACGCGCAATCCCAGGTCGGGCGAGGCACCACGTTCACGTTGACGTTGCCCTGCGAGGCGGCGGGAAATTCCGTGCAGCCTGCTTCGAAGAATGACATTGCCGCTGTTGCCAGCAGGAGGTGAAAGTGGAGACCCAAGGGAAGCTGTTGATTGTCGATGATGAGCTGAGCGTGCGGGACTCGCTCGGCAAGTGGTTCCGCGAGGAAGGCTACGAAATTGGTACCGCGGAAAGCGCGAGCGACGCGCTGACACGCATGGCCGAGAGCAAGTGGGATGTCGCACTGCTTGACATCAAGATGCGCGGAACGGATGGGATCGAATTGCAGCGGCGGCTGCATGAACTGGATCCGGATCTGATTGTCATCATGATGACCGGATATGCCTCCGTGGAAACGGCTGTCACTGCTCTGAAGAATGGTGCGTACGACTACGTGAGCAAGCCGCTGGATCCCGATGAAATTGCGCATCTGGTGAAGAAGGCGCTGGCGCACAAGCGGGCCGAGAGAGAGAATGTACGGCTCCGGGAAACGGTTGCGCAGGCTACGCGACCGGGCGACTTGGTAGGGCAGAGCGCAGCGATGCGGAAAGTCATTGAGGCGATTGAGACTGTCGGACCGACCGACGCCAACGTGCTGATCACAGGCGAGAGCGGCACGGGCAAAGAGCTGGTGGTGCGCGCGATCCATGCCGCGAGCTTGCGCAGATTCCATCCATTGGTCGCAATCCACTGCGGTGCTCTGACCGAAACGCTCCTGGAGAGTGAACTTTTCGGGCACGAGAAGGGCGCATTCACCGGGGCGCAGTACCGCAAGAAGGGCAAGTTTGAGATTGCCGAGGGCGGCACAGTATTTCTTGATGAGATCGGGGATATCAGCCTGAAGACGCAGACCGATTTGCTGCGAGTGCTGCAGGAGCGTGAGATTACGCGTGTCGGCGGCAATCAGGTGATTAAGGTGGATTTCCGCTGCGTTGCGGCTACCAACAAAAATCTCGAAGTCATGATCGAGGACGGCACGTTCCGTCCAGATCTCTACTACCGGCTAAACGTGTTTCACATCGAACTACCGTCACTGCGGGACAGGCGAGAAGACACACCTCTGCTGGTCGAACACTTTGTGCGGAAGTTTGCACTGGCGATGAACAAGCACATTACGCGCATTGCGCCAGGGGCAATGGCGCAATTGCAGCAGCAACAGTGGCCGGGAAACGTCCGGGAACTTGAGAATGCGGTCGAGCGGGCGATGGTGGTAGCGCAGGAGCCGGAGCTTCACGAACACGACTTCATCTTCAAGCAGGCAGCGCCAGCCGCAGGATCGGGCAAGAGCCTGGACGAAATCGAGCGGGCGCACATTCTTAGCGTGCTCGACGAGTGTGGCGGGAACCAGAGCCGAGCGGCCGAGGTTCTCGATATTGATCGCGTCACGCTGCATCACAAGCTGAAGCGTTACGGCTGGACCCGGACGGCTGCCGTGAGCCGCAATTAGGGTGAGCAGGCGGGCATTCATGAATCTCGTTCACCTGCTGCGCGTCGGCATGACAGAGATTTCTCTCCTTGAAAATGTGCGTGATGCCTTGCCCAGATGCTTGCCCGTTGCTTGTGAAATCCTGCCATACCGGTTCGATCCAGCTCCGTCGTATCACCCGGAACGGCAGCAGTTTCATTCGTCGGAGTTATTGCGGCGGATGCAGTCTCTGGTTGAGCACAGAGACTGGCGTTTTCTCGCGATCGCCGATGTCGATCTCTACATCCCCATTCTGAAATACGTGTTTGGGGAAGCACAGATTGGCGGGCCTTGCGCGATCGTTTCCGCCTTCCGGTTGCGGCAGGAGTTTTACGGACTGGATCGTGACGATGGTCTCTTGCGCCAGCGGCTACTCAAGGAATGTGTCCACGAGCTAGGACATACGCTCGATCTGCGTCATTGCCAGGATTATCGATGCGCCATGGCATCATCTCATGCCGTGGAGTGGATTGATCTGCGGCAAAGCACGCTGTGCGACGTGTGCCGGTCGGTCGTAGAAGCGAGAACGCCGGCTGAGAAGGCGGGGTGAGCCACGCCAGGTGAGTGGCTCGCGGAAGCGCGAACCTCAGCGGATGAAGCCGCAGTTCAAACCCAAACGCCTACGGCACGACTGAAGCCGTGCCCTTTCCGAATCTCAAGAATGAACCGGGACTCCAGTCCAGGAAAGCACAGTCATGCCGCATTTGCCAAATGCCCCAGAATTTCTCAGCGTTGCGTCAAGTTCGCTATGATTCTGGGCTTGAGATTTCCAAGAGGGTGAACATGTCCAGGGAACGAACAGCGCTGGTGACAGGATCGAGCCGGGGAATCGGAAAAGAAATCGCGCTGGAGCTTGCGCGGAATGGCTACAGAGTAGCCGTGAACTATCTCGGCGACCCTGCGGAGATGGTGAGTCAGACGCTCGGCGAAATTCGAGCAGCGCAGCCCCTAATCCGCGATGAAGTTTTGTGCATTGAGGCGGACATCCGCCACGGCAAGCAGGTCGCGGACATGTTCGAGCGCGTAATGGCGGCATTCGGAAATCTCGATTTGCTGGTCAACAATGCCGGCGTGCAGACGTTCAAGCCGCTTCTAGAGGTCACCGAAGAAGAGTGGGATTGGGTCATCGACACCAACTTAAAAGGCTGCTTTCTCTGCACGCAGCAGGCTGCTCGGTACATGAAGGATTCCGGCGGCGGATCAATTGTGAATCTCGGGTCCGGATGCAACAAGCTCGCGTTTCCATCACTTGTGGCCTATACGGCGAGCAAGGGCGGGATTGAGATGTTCACGAAAGAGGCTGCAGTGGAGTTGGGGCGATACGGCATTCGCGTGAACTGCATTGCTCCGGGATCAATCGAGTCCGAGCGAACGAAGCTTGAGGATCCGGACTACGCTGGGACGTGGTCAAAGCTGACTCCCCTAGGCCGGGTCGGCACCGTCACCGATATCGGCCCGACCGTGGTTTTCCTGGCTAGTGAGGGAGCGTCCTTCATCAGCGGGCAAACGATCTGGATCGACGGCGCTCTGTTCACGAAGGCGCAGTGGCCCTACACCCCAGGCAAGAGGTAGCTGCAAAGGCAAGGCAAGAAGTTGTTGCTCGTAGTACACTTTCCGCCATGATGCAAAAACGATTTTGTTCCCTTCTCGTCATTGCAGTGACTCTGATGATCTGCGGGGCGCTAGCGGCACAAGCGGCGACTGCAAAATCCGGTGTTGAACAGAAGCCTTTCGGTACGCGGGACGGGAGGTCCGTCAACTTGTACACGCTAACCAATTCTCACGGCGTTGTAGTAAAAACCATGAATTACGGCGGGATTATCCTGTCGATTCGCGTTCCGGATCGCAAAGGTGAGATCGCGGACATCGTGCTCGGACACGACACGATGGAGGGATACACTCCGAACCCGCCGTTTCTGGGCGCGATTGTGGGGCGCTATGCGAACCGCATTGCCAACGGCGAATTCACACTCGACGGCAAAACTTATCACCTGCCGAAGAATGATGGCCCCAATACCCTGCACGGCGGCACGACCCGTACTTTCGACAAAGTGGTGTGGGATGGCGAACCGCTGAAGGGCAAGACGGGAGTCGCGTTTTCGTACCTTAGCAAGGATGGTGAAGAAGGATTTCCCGGCAATCTCAAAGTGAAGGTCACGTATACCTTGACCGATGCGAACGAACTGGTGATCGACTACGAAGCGACGACCGATAAGGCGACGCCAATCAATGTCAGCCAACATAGCTATTTCAACCTTAAGGGACAAGGCGACGGCGACATTCTCGACCACGAGATCATGCTCAACGCGGACAAGTTCACGCCGGTGGACAAGAATTTGATTCCGACTGGCGAACTTCGAGCGGTAAAGGGTACGCCATTCGACTTCACCACTGCGACCAAGATTGGCGCGCGCATCGACGACTCTTACGAGCAGCTGCAGCTAGGGCACGGATACGATCACAACTTCGCAATCAGCCGCAAAGGTACAGGCATGGAACTCGCTGCGCGTGTTTACGAACCGACCACCGGACGCGTGCTGGAAGTTTCCACTACGCAGCCGGGGGTGCAGTTCTATTCAGGAAATTTCCTAGATGGCAGTGTCACAGGCAAGGACGGGAAAATTTACAAGCGGCGGTATGGATTGTGCTTGGAGACGCAGCACTTTCCGGATTCGCCGAATCATCCGGACTTCCCGAATACGATTTTGAAGCCGGGGCAGAAGTTCCACGAGAAGACGGTGTTTAAGTTCTCGACGAAGTAGCGATGTGTTTGGATAGGTAAGTTTGGCTGCACAACTCTGTCATTCGAACGTAAGGAGGAATCTGCGGTTTGCCTGCAGCTTGGCAGTGCCGGTGGACAGCAGATTCCTCTTGTTAGCTTCGCCGGGCGTCGGAATGACAGAAAGTAAGCTGCGCGGCGTGTAGCAGCTTAAGATCCGCGGTCAAAACTGTTTCGGCTAGTCTGCTTTCAATTCTTCTGCGAGGGCTTTTCTTACTTTGTTGCAGTGCTCCGGCGTGAGCTTCTGTGCCCTTGCCGTCAAATAGAACGTATCAATCGCCATCTGTCCTTCTGTGTCGATCAAAGCGATCTCGATGTTGCACTGCTGCGCGGAAAGCGAAGAGGCAATGCGGTGCAACAGCCGCGGACGGTCCTGAGCGATGAGCTGCAGGATTGTCGTGGCGGAAGAACTGGCGTCATCGAAATCAATCTTGGTTTCGATTTTTACTTTGGCGATCGCCGCCTTGTCCGATCGCTGCCGATCACGCAGCATCTTTTCCAAATCGGCCTCGCCTATAAGCACGCTGGCCACGCTGCGGCGGAAGCGATCCCACTCGGAGAGATTCAGCTCGAGCGTCCGAAAGCGGTCGGTGAAGTAGAGCGTATCCACGACGGTCCCTTCGCCGTTTGAGAATGCGTTGGCTTTCACGATGTTCATGCCCCACGCGGCGAGGACACCGGCAAGCCGCGCAAAGAGGGCAGGACGATCGGTCGTGACGAGAGTCAATTCGTACCAGTGGCGTCCGCGCTTAAGTTCAACCTGCACTGGATTGCCGGCCAGTTCGTCTGCCATTTGCAGATGGCCCATGACTTCTTCCGCTGTGTGCACCAGCAAGTAGCGTTGAGGAAAGCCTTCGAGAAATTCTTTGAACTTGCCGCTCGTCACCGGCGCGAGCGAACGCAGGCGCGCGAGCTTCTCGTCATTGACATCGGCGTGCACGCGATGGTCGGCGCTGCGGTTGAGATAGTTATCCGCCCCCATGTACAACTGCCAGATGTTTTCCGCTTTCCACGGAGTTAGAGCTTCGGGGTTGACAGCCTTAATGTCGGCGTAGGTCAGCAGGCAAAGCATTTTGAGCCGCTCGGGAGTACCGACCTTCTCTGCGAACGCTGCGACATTGCCGGGATCGAAAATGTCGCGCCGCAAGGCCGCAGAAAGCTCCAGATGATTTGCTATGAGGAACACGACCTCCTCGCGCTCGTTGGGATCTACGTCCAAGCGATCCATGGCGCGATTCGCAACTTCAACGCTGCCGACGACGTGATTGCCTTCATCTCCGAGTCCCTTACCGGTATCGTGCAGCAACAGAGTGAGATGAAGCAGTTCCGGGTTTTCCAATTCGCCTAGAAGTTCGGCGTAACGCTTGTCCCATTCGGACTGCGACTGTTTCAGCCGATGCAGGCATTCGATTGTCAGGAACGAATGCTCATCCACGGTATAGCGGTGATAGAAATCGCGCACGACCAGCGAGTCGATAAGCTTGAGTTCCGGCAACAGCAATGGGAGCAGGCGAAGCGAATGCATGGCGCGCAGCGCATCAGCGGCATACGGCTGTAGAAGCGTTTCCTGCAGATATAGCCACAACTCTGCGCCGCGCGGAGGAGTGGCGGCGAGGGCCGGGAGCGCCTGCTCGATCCGGTACTCGGTTGTGGCACTCAGCTTCAGGCCGTGATGCGCCATGAAATGGAACAGCCGCAGAAGGACCTCGGGATCCTGCAACGCAGAAGGCTGCTGCAGGAAGATGAGGCCATCTACTACCGAGAAGTCGGATGTGGTGAGCCGGGAGCGCCAGCTCTGGACCTGACGATAGAGAGCGGACCAGGCTTCGGGAATCTCCTGCAATAACTGCGTTACAGCGCGCTGAACCGTGCGCGCGTGGCCGAAATAGATGCGCATCCAGTCGGCCGCCGAAACCGACTCCGCATCCGAAACGCCTATCCTGCGCGAAGCGGCTTCGTCCTGCGCCTCCCAGCTCAGCGTGTTGTCGTCTCGCCCTTGACGGAAATGAAGGAAGCAGCGGGCCGACATCAAAAAGTCGAGCGCTGCGTCCAACTGCTTGCGTACCGGAGCCCGCAGCGAACTGGCATCAGGCCAATCGTGCAACTTGTCCATGGCCGAGATCAGAGCCAGCCAGTTCGCCACATTGCAGTCGCGCAGACCGCCGGGGGCCTCCTTGATATTGGGCTCCAGATGATACAGGGTCATGCCATGCTTCGTGTGGCGCTCGCGTGTGACTTCAGCGAGCCCTTGCAGCAACGCCTTGGACTCCTTCATCACCAGTTTCGGAACCACTTTGTCATGCAACCGGCGGAACAGATCGCGATCTCCGGCGAGATAGCGGCAATCCAGGAGTGAAATGGTGAACTCAGTGTTATTCGAATCGTAGCGTTCGCATTCGGCAAGCGTGCGGGACGCAGGGCTGAGTTTGAAGCGCAGATCCCAGAGTTCCTGGGACAGGCGGCGAATGGGATCTTTGAAGGTCTGCTCGGACTCGCGGTCGCCGAATAGAAACAGGATGTCGATATCCGAGAACGGGAAAAGCCAGCCGCGGCCGAAGCCTCCAGTGGCGACGAGCGCCAGGTTCGCGGGCTTGGACTCATCGCTGGAGATGATGTCGCGCCACAAGCGCTCCAGAGTTTCCTCTACCAGGCGCGTGCGCGCGGAAACCGCAGCCCTGCCATCTCCCGTTAAGGCGAACTCGCGTTGGATGCGGGCCGACTCTTCGGTTAGGGAACTCCGTAGCTCGCTGATGAGTGAGGACGCCGCCATGATGAAAGTGATCGATTCCCCTACGTCTTCGGGGGATAGAAGCAAACATCGCTGCCGGTCCTATCTTCCGGTTGCGTCCTAAACAACTGCCCGGGCCAACAGACGAGTCTAGAGCGCGCCTTCGCCGCGTTCCTCGTTGCGAATGCGAATGGCCTCGTCGACTCGCGAACGGAAAATCTTTCCGTCCCCGATCTTACCGGTGCGGGCGGCGTTCAGAATTGCGTGCTCGGCCTTCTCAACCAGAGTATCGGGAAGCACCATCTCGATCTTGGTCTTGGGAATGAGGTCGACGCTATATTCGCGTCCTCGGTAGACCTCGGTATGACCTTTCTGCCGGCCATGCCCGCGGACTTCGAGAACCGTCATACCCTCAACACCAATCTCCTGCAATGCCGTCTTGACCGCTTCCAGCTTGGAATTCTGAATGATCGCCTCAAGCTTCGTCATGTGTTTACGAATCCTTCTGCGCTTCGCGGCGCACTGCTGAACGGGTCGGTAGCATCAAGCCGACGCTTCCCAATAGTAACCCTCTTCGCCGTGTTGTGAGAGGTCCAGACCCTGGAGCTCTTCCTCTTCGGTGACGCGCAAGCCGATGGTGACATCTACGAGTTTGAGAATCAGCAACGTGCCGACCGCCGCCAGAACCCATGAGATCACAACGCCGACCAACTGATTGAATAACTGGCGGACATTACCTTCGAAGAGTCCGGAGGCTAGGATGTTTCCCTGCGCGTCTTTGAAAATCGGATTTACCGCGCTCGCTGCGAAAACGCCGGTCAGTAATGCTCCGAGTGTGCCGCCAGCACCGTGGACTCCGAATGCGTCGAGAGAGTCGTCGTATCCGAATCGGGCCTTGACCTTTGCGACCATGGCATAGCAGAAGACGCCGGCAATGAGTCCGATTGCCAGAGCTGGCATTGGTTTTACGAAGCCCGAAGCCGGAGTGATGGCGACCAACCCAGCGACTGCTCCGGAGATTCCTCCAAGAACGCTTGGCTTGCCGTTACGAATCCATTCGGCGGCAGCCCAGCCGATCGCGGCGGCTGCGGAAGCAAAGTGCGTCGCAACGAACGCGCTGGTGGCGAGACTTCCCGCCGCCAGGGCGCTGCCAGCGTTGAAGCCAAACCATCCTACCCAGAGGAGACACGCACCGACGAAACTGAGTACAACGCTGTGGGGCGGCATCTGCTCTTTGGGATAGCCGACGCGCTTTCCCAGATAGAGGGCGCAGACGAGCGCGGAGACTCCCGAGGTAATATGCACGACCGTCCCGCCTGCGAAGTCGAGGGTGGGGAATTTACCTCCCAACGAAGCATTCAACAGTCCACCTTTGCCCCACACCATGTGAGCCATAGGGTCATATACGAGGATGGACCACAGCACCGTGAACACGAGCATCGCGCTAAATTTCATGCGCTCCGCGAAAGCTCCCGCGATCAGACCCGGCGTAATGATGGCAAACATCAACTGGTACACCATGAAGGTCTGAGCCGGTATGGTCGCGGCGTAATCCGCGTCGGGAGAAGCGCCCACCCCGCGAAGAAATACGTTTTGAAATCCGCCAATGAAACTATTTCCCGGGCTGAACGAGAAGCTGTAACTGAAGAGTCCCCAGAGAACCGTCACCACAGCCATGAGTGCGAAGCTCTGCATCAACGTGCCAAGGACATTCTTCTTCCGGACGAGGCCACCGTAAAAGAGCGCAAGACCAGGGCCTGTCATCATGAGGACAAGAGCCGCGCTGGTGAGCATCCAGGCATTGTCGGCGGAGCTTTTGGCTTCGGTAGCTTGTTTTTCTAGTTTTGCGAGACGCGAGTCCAGGTCTGTTGGTGGACTGGGGGCCACGGCGGTACTCTGGGCGCAAACGGCTTGCGAAAACGTCAGAAGAAGGACGCATATCACGAACGAGGTGATCAGCGTTTTTGTGTTGGGCACTTAAACTCCGCTCCCGTAAGCACTGCGTTGCTATACACGACGACGCCTCACTGTAACGGTCAAAGACTGATGGCCGGAAATCGAAACTATTTATCGTCGCTATCAGGTTTTGTTATTCATCACTGTGGTTCAACGGCGGGAACAACTGCGGAGCTGGAGTTCGGCTCCAGAAGAGAATGCCGATTTGCTACAGGGTTCCCCGTATATCGCACTACATGCAATGCCTGAGATACTTGGTTACTGTCCGCCTGGCGAAAACATTCCGAGCACGCACACTCAGGCGGCAATTTCGGGGGTATCACAGTCGTGTCTCCAAAGAAAGCGAAAGCCAGCACAGTTCTGCCGGGAAGAGTCGAGAAATTGATTAGCCCGCACCCGAGTTCCGGTGAGCCGGAAAAAGCCCAGATCGGATTGGAAGGCGCGGATCATTTGTACCGAGAGATTCGCGTGCCAAACCGCTTGACAGATTCGGAGGGGCATTCCGTGAAACTGGAGGAAGGCGCCGAGGTCGAGGTGAAGATTGAAACCGAGGCTCCCAGCCCAGCTAACGGCCAGCAGAAATCGGCTTCAGGTCACGCCTAGAGGGCGACTTGCCTGGCGTGCAGACCGATGTTCGATCACTTGGTTGCAGATCGTTGATCTGAATGGTGAAGCGTCCGTTTGGGCCGGCGAGCGTCCAACGAGATGGCGTTCATGGTATGAACTCTTGGCCTGGTGGACTTCGCAGCTATCAACAGTTCGCTAGCCGCGAGCACTACGACTGCAGAGAACGTGCAGACGAGGGCGCCCGTTCATTTTCTTCCCAGTGAATTCCCGCGCAGCAGACCCGCTCAGAGCTGATTGCTGTAGACGTATTTTCCCGAGACTTCGGCGATGACCACTCGCCTCGGCAATAGCGCATCGACTTTGGATTTCAGGTGGGGCGGCACAAACAGGAACACCCGGCCCGATCCGTTCCATTCTCGAAGAAGATCGTCGTTGCTCAGGTAAATCCTGGGAGTATCGGGAAATGTCGATCCGAACCACATCGAGGTGGTTCTGCCTTCCACAAGGTCAACTGGTTGCTGAAGATAAAAAAGCAGCGAGGAGCCGAATGCCTGGTCGCCGTAAATCATAATGCGGTCGCCGGAACGCGAGCGCGCGGCAATCTGGCGGGCCAGAGCTTCCGACGACAGGTAAGGGCCGAAGCGCCCCAGAGCGATGTGCGCGGCGACCAGAAACAAGGTCATTCCGGCGGCGAGCATGAGCGTCGCCATCAGATGGCGTCTCCTCAGCCGCAGCACGAGCGAGAACAGCGGCATTGTGAGGAGCGCGACAGCCGCGATGAGTGCCGGCAGCCGCAATGCCGCGAACGACTCGTGGCTTAAATCAAGCACGTGCGAAGTCGAGAGCGTGTCTGTGCTCATGTCATGCTTCGCAAGCACACTTCCGATATCCGGTTGGAAGGGCAGATGCCGCGATTGCCACAGCAACACAAGCAGCGTCACACTCGCGGCTACGCCGATGACTACCAGAACTCCGGCAGAAATTCGGAGCCAGCCTTTTCGCACCCCGGCCTGGCACTCGCTCAACTCACATCGAGTCATGCCATCCGCAAGGAGGACTAGCAGCGGCAGGTAGGCGGGAAACGTGTAGTACTCCTGGTTGGTGGAGATCGCAAAGAACACGAGCACGCCGCCGGCGAGAATCCAGCACATCAGACGTGTGCGGCTGGCGAAATCACCTTGGCGAGGACTCCTGCGGAGATCCATCGCCGTACGAATTGCCGCGGGGAAGAAGAAACTCCACGGGAAAATCCAGACAAGGTGCAATGACCAGTAGAGCGCCCAAGGGAGCTTGTTGTAATCGCGGGGATATCGCTTACCCAGGAATCTCAGGAAGTGCTCGTTGACGAAGTAGAACCAGAAGAAGCCGTGATCTCCCTCGCCCCCCGTGTTCCGCAGGCCCGCGAGAATGTGCCAGGGAGCAGCGATCAATGAGAACAACGCGAGACCTGAAAACAGCCGGAACTCCCGCCAACGGCGCCACTCGCCCGTGATGGCCAGATAAACGAATGCCGCGCCTCCCGGGAAAACCAACGCGATGAGCCCCTTCGTGAGTACACCGAAGGCCATGCAGGAGTATCCGGCATACCATCTCCAGGGCCTTGAGCCCGGTTCTAACGCTGTCAGGAAAAGATACAGTGATGCCGCGATCAGCAGGCTCAGCAGCACGTCCGGTATCAAGATGCGCGTGAAAAGAAACACTCCGGCCGCGGTGTAAACGAAAAGTCCGGAGTACAAACCTGCACGCTCCCCGAATGCGCGCTTGGCCCACACAAATGCGAGAGCTCCAAGCAGCAGAATGGACAGCGCCATGGGCAGCCGGGTGGCAAACTCATTGACTCCGAAAATGTGATAGCTGAACGCAACGAGCCAGTACGGAAGCGGCGCTTTCTCCAGATAGCGAACGCCATTTACATGCAGCGTGACGTAGTCATGAGTGACATACATCTCGCGGGCAGCCTCAGCGTGAGTACTGTCGGCGTCGTCGAGCAACGGCGGCGTGAACATCGAGCCGAAGTAGATGGCCGCAAAGACCAGAGCCAGCGCGAATATAGAGAAACCGCGCAACTGCTCCGGCCGGCGACTCTGGTGCTCAGATGTAATGGACGTCGAAATAGCGCTCAATGCGATGTGGCCCATCCAAGTGTTACAGAGGACAACAGGATCGGGCAAGCAATGCTCGTCCGTGAGAATCAAGTTTCCACAAGGCGCTGGACGGACTATCCTACGTCGTTCGATGCCTGCCATGGCTCCTTGTGACAACTTGCGAATGCAGAAGGCGACAGCTGCATCCGTAGCCGCGCAGATTCGCCGCGCCCTGAAGCAGGGAGGATCGCCTGAACATGCCGCTGGCGTGCAGTGGTTTTTCAAGGACGCGATCAAGTCTCATGGATGGCGCACGGGGAATCTGCGCCGGGCCATTCGGAACTTACGAAAAGAAATCTTGCGCGAGCGCGACTTTGACTTTCTGGTGAAGGTCGCGGACGAACTGTTTTCGAGCAGGGTTCTCGAAGAGAAAGTTGCTGCTGTCTTTCTGCTCGAAGATCTGGATGCGCAGTTTACGGATCGTGAGTTTCAGCTGTTTGAAGACTGGCTCGACCGGATCAGCAGTTGGGCAGACCACGATGGACTCGTCCATTACCTGATCGCGCCGTCGATTCTGGCAAAACCCGCGCGCATGAAGAACGTGTTTGCCTGGGCGAAGTCGCCTCGTCGCTGGCATAGGCGGGCGGCATGTGTAGCCTTGATCCGTGGAGCCCGCAAAAAGATGTTCTTTCCAGAGATTGTGAAGCTGTCGGATTGTCTTCTGGCAGACTCGGATGACATGGTCCAGAAGGGCTTGGGCTGGCTGCTGCGTGAGACAGCGAAGTTCGACGCCAAGAGGAGCGTGCCATATCTCATGAAGATTCGCGCACGGGCCCCGCGGCTGGTGCTACGGACCGCGTGCGAGAAACTATCGCCGGACACCCGAAAAAAGATTCTCGGCGCAGAATAGGGGCTTCTCCCGTTTCTACATCCGCCCCTTGAAAATCTGACTGATTCGCGCAAACTCCGTACCTTGTTTACAATAAACGTTTGCTCCTATGGACTTAGCTGCCATTCAGTCTGCCCTGCGCGAACGCAACATTGATGCGTGGCTGTTCTGCGACCACCATCATCGGGATCCGATCGCCTATCGCGTGCTGGGATTGCCACAGCACTTGATGGTCACCCGCCGTTGGTTCTATCTGATCCCGGCGGAGGGCGAACCGACGAAGCTCGTTCACAAGATCGAAGCCGGACACCTCGATTCCATTCCGGGCAAGAAAAATCAGTATTCTGGATGGCAGGAACTCTTCGACAAGCTGAAAGCCATGCTGGCGAACCATCGGGATCTAGCCATGCAGTACTCGCCCAACAATATCGTGTTCTACGTTTCCCTGGTGGATGGCGGCACCATTGATCTTGTTCGCGGACTCGGCAAGAACGTGGTCAGTTCCGCGGATCTGGTTGCGCAATTCGAATCCACCTGGACGGAAGAGCAGATACAGTCGCACTTCGCCGCCCGCGACAGCATCGACGCGATCGTCGCTGAGTCTTTCAAAGAAATTGGACGGCGCGTGCGCAAGGGCGGCACCAAGGAACATGAGATCCAGCAGTGGTTCATGGAAGCGTTCAAGCGCGAGAACATTGTCACGGAGGATCCGCCAATTGTGGCGGTGAATGCGAATGCCGGCAATCCGCACTACGAGCCGAACGCGAGCCACCCCATGCCGATCCGCGAAGGCGACCTTGTGCTCCTCGATGTGTGGGGCAAAAAAGACACGCCAAACGCGGTTTATTACGACATCACATGGATGGGGTTTGTCGGCGGAGCGCCATCAGGACGCATGCAAGAGGCTTTCCAGGTCGTGCGGGATGCACGCGATGCCGGCGTAGAGACGGTGCTCGAGGCGATTGGCGCCGGCCGCCGCATTGCTGGATGGGAAGTGGACCGCGCGACCCGCGGGCACATCAACAAAGCTGGCTACGGAGATTATTTCATTCACCGCACTGGACATTCCATTGGCACAGACGTCCATTCCAATGGCGCCAACATGGACGATCTTGAGATTCACGACGAGCGGCAGATCCTGCCGAACTCCTGCTTCTCGATCGAGCCCGGCATTTATCTTCCCGAGTTTGGGGTCCGCAGCGAAGTGAACGTGCTGGTGCGCGCGAAGTCGGCGGAAGTCACCGGAAAAATCCAACGCGAGATTGTGACCATCTAGATGGCGAATTTAAGTACGCAAAAAGCGAAAGCGGTGCCCACCGAAACGGTAAGCATGATGTCGATCGTCGCCCCGGCTGTGGGATGGCTCATTCCGGGCGCCGGACACATGATTCAGAAGCGTTGGATTCGTGGCCTACTGCTGTTCTTATCGATCGTGAGTCTGTTCCTGCTCGGACTGGCTATGCGGGGCCGGCTCTATAAAGCAAACGGCGGCGACATCCTCGACATTCTTGGATTTGTCGGCGACGTCGGCGCCGGCGCGCTATACCTTCTGACTCTCGCTAACGACTGGGGCCAGGGCGCGATTGCCTTCGCAACCGCTGACTACGGCACGAAGTTCATGATTGTAGCGGGCCTGCTGAATTTTATTGCTGTTGCGGACGCCTATCATATTGCCATTGGAAAGAAGCGGTAGTTCATGAACATCACCCTTACGCATTTCAGCGCAGCCATTGTTTTTGCCCTTTGCGCATCCATCGTCTTCGGCATTACCCATCGCGATAGGACTCGCGAAATGGTCCGCTACGGCGCCTATTGCTTTGTGATGTTTCTGGGGGGTGTCTTCGTGGCCGGGTGGGTGATGTGGATACTGCGAAGATAGTGCGCCGCGCCGGTCGCGTTTAGATTGCCACAGTTCTAGTCCTCGCCAAGAGAGAAGTTGCGAGCAAGTCTCTACCGCCTTAGCCCTCCCAGACGAACGCGTCGAACACTCTCTTTGAATCAAAACTCAAGCGACGGTAGAGCGCGACCGCTTTTGTGTTGATCTCGGTCACTGTCAGCGACAGGGATGAGAATTTGCGCTTTCGCAGGTTGCTTTCTGTTGCCGCCAGTAGGGATTCTCCGATCCGGCGCGACCGGTATTCCGGCAACACGCAGACCTGTGTGACGTGTCCCACATCACTTCGTACCCGCGAGCACAGGATCAGGCCGATCATACTTCTTGTCTTCCGGTCCAGAGCGACAAACGAGGATTCCGGATCAAATGTGCCACAACCCGGAAAGCGCACAATGTTATTCAGGAAGCGCAGCGATCCGCTCAGCGTGTGGTACTGGTCATTGATCTGCGCATCGACGTGTCCGCGGTACGAGGCCGTGATTACGGCGGCAGACGGCTGGTAGTCGCCTTCTGTCCACGGCCGAATCTCAACATCTGGATGGATGCTCGGCTTGTGTGCAGGGGTTCGCCCAAGAGCCAGCACCATGAATAACCGGGGATGGCGCTGAAATCCGGTTTCGAGGAATGGCCGGGAGACGGCATTGGCATCGTGTGCCAGCAGCTGCGCCTCCACCCGGTGGATCCCTGGCGACTGCTGCAGCGTCTCGATGACATGAGTCAGAAGTTTTATCTCGACCAGACGGGCGTCCGGCAGGAGATTGCCCTTCGTGACGTAAAGGTCGCCGATGACCCCCTTGCTGCCTTCATAGACGAAAAAGGAGTATCCGAAGACGCGGCCGCGATCGACGGCGGCATAGCCTGGCAGAATCTTGGCATCTACGTAGCGCAGAATCATCTCCGCCGAACCGGAGTAGTCCCAGGAGAGCAGCCGTCCCCAGAGCTGCGTTTCGTCTTCGAGCAATGGGCGCAGGTCAACTGAAGAAAAATGTCTGAGGTCGAGGATCTCCAAAGGACTCCTGCAGTAGCGGACGCCGGGAGCCGAAGAGCATCGCGGCGAAAATCCGAGTGTAGTGGGTTCGTTCGGCGGAGGCAAACCGGGCGAACACAGGGCGGCAACAGCGTACACAGATGCGACGGGCCGTCGTGTGACGGTGATTTAGATCACTTGGAACACCCCAGTCGCAAGTCAATCCCGACTGCGAACACACGCCAAAACTTATGGTTAACTAATGTGTTTCGAGTGACATAGCTAGGATCGCCGCACGCAGCGTTCGTGCTCCGCCTCACCGCATTCTGTGATGGGAATCACACCGCCCCAGCGCACCTCAAACGCATAATCACATCCTGCGTAGCTGAACACCCGGAGTGATTCAGACTCCTTGTCTGGGGGCTTTCGTGGCAAAAGGACGTATTTCGATTGTGGTCGAGCGGTGCAAGGCCTGCGGCTTTTGCGTGGAGTTTTGTCCCACGCACGTGCTGGCCCTCTCATCCGCCTTCAATTCCAAGGGATACCATCCGCCGCATGTGGTGCATCCCGAAAAGTGCAGCGGCTGCGACTTGTGCGGGATGTACTGCCCCGACTTCGCCATCTACGGAACCAAAGCGCCCGAGGTGAAGAAGGGCAACGATGAGAAGCCAGCGGGAGGTAAGCAATGAAAGCCAATCCGCATGGCGTGTTGACCGGCACGCACTTCATTGATGGCGATCACGCCTGCTGCGAAGGTGCATTGGCAGCAGGAGCCAGATTCGCTGCGGGATATCCGATTACGCCCTCGACCGAAGTCGTCGAGCGCTTCGCGGCTCGCGTTCCCACAGTGGGCGGAACCTTCATCCAGATGGAAGACGAATTGGCGGCCTCAATCGCGCTACAGGGCGCAGTGTGGGGCGGAGCAAAGGCGTTCACCGTAACCTCCGGGCCTGGATTCTCGCTGATGATGGAGCACATCGGATACGCCGCCATGACCGAGACGCCTTGCGTCTTCGTCGACGTGCAGCGAGGCGGACCATCCACCGGACTGCCCACTCTTCCGGCGCAGGCAGATATGATGCAGGCGCGCTGGGGATCGCATGGCGATTACGAGATCATTGCGCTGTGTCCGAATTCGCCGCAGGAGTGCTTCGACCTCACGATCCAGGCGTTCAATATGGCCGAGGAGTTCCGCGTCCCGGTGATGTTCATGATGGATGAGGTCGTCGGCCATATGACGGAGAAGGTGGTGATTCCTCCGGCCGATGAAATTGAGGTGACGCCGCGGAAGCATACGACGAAATCGATTGAAGAATATCTTCCCTACGGGACTAATGGCGACTTAGTCCCGGAGATGGCGCATGCCGGCGAAGGATACAACTTCCATGTCACAGGATTAACGCACGACGAACGCGGCTACCCAAATATGACTCCGCAGACGCAAGACAAGTTGGTGAGGCGCCTGCAGAACAAGGTTCGCAATGCCGCCGACCGCATCTGCCTGATTGAAGAAGATCATTTGAGCGATGCCGATGTGGTCGTGGTTTCCTATGGCATCACGTCACGAGTCGCGCAGCGCGCCATTGATATGGGCCGCGATCGAGGCGTAAACGTTGGAAAGCTTCGCCTTATCACTGCATGGCCATTCCCCGAGAAGAAAATCGCGGAACTTGCCTCGCGGGTTAAGGCATTCGTGGTGCCAGAACTCAATCTCGGCCAGATGGTGCGCGAGGTCGAGCGCTCCGCGGCCGCAAAGGCGAAAACCTTCTCGGTCCCGCACGCCGGGGGCGGTGTTCACAATCCCGAAGAGATCCTCAATGCCATTGTGGAGGCGAGCCGATGCTGAACGTTCTCAATGACGACACTGTGAATCCGGTCGAACCATTCCTGCGAACGGATCGGATGCCTCATATCTGGTGTCCGGGATGCGGCATCGGCACTACGGTCAACTCTTTCGCGCGGGCGCTGATCGAATCGAAGATCGACCTGCAGTCGCTGGCGCTGGTTTCTGGCATTGGCTGCACAGGGCGGGTTGCCGGCTACGTTAAGCTGGATTCATTCCACACTACGCACGGACGCGCCATTCCGTTCGCGACCGGGTTGAAGCTGGCCAATCCCAAGCTGAACGTCGTCGTCTATTCGGGCGATGGCGACCTCTCCGCGATCGGCGGAAACCACCTGATCCATGCGGCCCGGCGCAACATCGATGTGAAAGTGATCTGTGTGAATAATCTGATCTACGCTATGACCGGCGGGCAAACCGCACCAACCACCCCCGGGCACGCTACCACGTCTACGAATCCGTACGGGACGTTCGAACCGGCGTTCAACCTGCCTCATCTGGTCGAGGCTGCAGGCGCCGTTTACGTTGCTCGCTGGACCACCTTCCACGTGCGACAACTCTCGCGCTCCATCAGTGAGGCCTTCCAGAAGAAGGGATTCTCGTTCATCGAGGTCATCTCGCCTTGTCCCACGCTGTATCAGCGGCGTAACAAGATGGGCGACGGTTTGGACACGATGAAGTATTACAAGGAAAAAAGCAAAGTGAAAAACGGGGCGCCAACGAGCGAAGTGGGACTCACTTTGAATGGCGAAATCGCAGTGGGCAAGTTCGTGGACCGCGACCGTCCCGACTACCAGTCGATGATGCGGGCTCAGTACCACGAGTCGCTAGGTGAACGCTACATCGAAGAGCCAGAAACGGAGTGCGTATGCGGCTAACCGAGATTCGCATCGCAGGATTCGGCGGCCAAGGAGTGATTCTCTCGGCAGTGATATTGGGCAAAGCAGCATCGATATACGAGCAGGGCTTTGCCACGATGACGCAGAATTTCGGCCCTGAAGCGCGGGGTGGCGCATGCAGCGCGCAGTTGGTCGTCTCCGATGCTCCGGTGCTGTATCCATACGTCACACAGCCTGACATCGTGGTCATCCTGTCTCAGGAGGCATACAACCGTTTCGCGCACGAACTCAAATCGGGCGGCCTGCTCCTTGTCGAAGAAAACCTGGTGCGCGTATCGAACCTAAACCGGGACAAGAAGGTTTACAGCGTACCGGCCACGCGTTTGGCTGAAGAGTTAGGCAAGCGCATGGTGCTGAACTCGGTCATGATAGGTTTCTTCGCTTCCGTGGCGAAGCTACTCAGTCCGGATGCCGTCCGCAAAGCCGTAGCGGATTCTGTGCCACCGAGCTTCCGCGAGTTGAATCTCAAGGCGTTCGAAAAAGGATTTGAGTACGGAATTACAGCACTGGCTTCCGCTCCGGCGCGGCAGGAGTTTGAGGAGATGGCGTACTCGGAAGAATAGCAGCGCGGGTAGTCTGCACTCGGAATGACAATATTGCAATCTGAAATCTACAATCCGCAGCATTCCTCTCATTTCGGCGGCACAGTCTTGTCGCTCCGCTCGAAAAATTTCCATTTATCCATCAGCGCAGGCACGGCAACATCGAAGAAACCAACCATCATTTCGTCGTTGCTCTGATCTCCCCATGTGACCGTCTTCTCCGGGTCCGGATTGTGCGGGTTATTCTTCGAATTGTCGTACCAGGCGGTAGCGCGCAGCTTCGTTCCAGCCTTCAACAGACGAGGTTCGGCCAGCCTGTAACTTAGTTGCCAGTGGAAGTGGTAGTTCACTCGAAGCAGGATTTCTAGCGACCCGTCATCGTGCACGATGTCGTATTCAAAGCGCTTTCCGCGTAGATGCATGTGCGGGAAGAGGCTGAGAAGCGTCGCCTCGTGCGGCAACGTGCCCTGTACCTGCACTCGGAAGTCATCTGCTCCGGGCGGAATGATCAGCGCATGATTATTGAGCTGCAGCGTGATTACCCGCTGCTTTGGCGTGTTTTTCGCAAACACAATCCCGATGCTGGTCTGATCGTCCTCGGCCTTGCCGTTAGTCGTGTAGTGCATCTGGAAAACGAGATCCGAGCCCGCGGGAACGAACTTTGCCATGCCGTCGGGCCACTGGTCGGGCGAACTCCCCGGGGCATACACCAGCAGCAAGTCACTGGTAGTCTCGTGGGCTTGCCGCTGCTCGACTGGATCGGTAAGCGTTGAAGCCGTGAAAGGAACTCCGACCGGAGCGTGCCGCAACCAGTCTGAATTTGGCGGACGAATGTAAACCACCGCATGATGAACGTGCCCGGGGCTTCCGGGACGAAACTCCGACATCTGCACCCATCGATCTTCCGCAAAATGCGTCGGAACAATCTCGTACGTGTACTCGATCTCACCTTGCGCCGGGATCGGCACCGGCTTGGGCATTTGCACGACCACATCAGGCTTGGGGATATTCCAGCCTTGGACCCACTTTCTCGTGGGAGATGCATCGTGGGAATCCCCTGCAGGCGCGCCGGCATCTGCCCATGCACTGAACATCACAATCTGCTGATCATTGAGGGAGATATCATTCGCAAAATGCCCGTAGCGTGGATCGGCAAACCACGGCGGCATCATGCGCATTTCCACCGCGTGCGACATAGCCTTTGCCCAAGGGCGCGCTTGTTCATAGGTCTCCAGCGGCATCGGCGCGATTTCGCCTTTGCGATGGCAGGTCTGGCAGTGCTCCTGCAGGATGGGCAGCACATCCTTGTAGAAGGTCGGCTTAAGAGAGCTGCTCTGCGGACCTCCAGATTGCGGTATCGAACCCAGCATCGCGACGCAGGCGGCAGCAAAGTAGACCCAGATTATCCTCATGAGCGCAGAAACTCCAGCGTCAGTGCCCACGATTGTCTCGCCGCATTCGGTTCGTATGCCGCCCGTTCATTGCAGAAGAAGGCGTGATCAGCATTCGAGAACACTACGTTAACGTACGTTTTCTTCTGCGCATCCAGTGCCTCTGTAATCGCTCGCCTGTCGTTTCCGGGGATGTGCTTGTCGAGCCCTCCCCAATACAACAGAGCAGGCCCGTGCAACTCCGATGCTCGATTCAGCAGCGTCTGCGCGATCCGTCCGCCATAGTAGGCAACTGCGGCCCGCATAGGAACAACAGCATTGGCAAGGAACGAAATTCTGCCCCCCATACAGAATCCGACGCATGAGATCTGATGGGTGTTTACCTGCGAATAGGAGTGCAGCCAGTCGTAAGTGGCTCTTATGTCCTCCTCGGCAGTATCGTTAGTGACCGCTTGAAAATGGGGTGTAACAGACGCAAAGTTCTTGTAGTCACCTTCGAATCCCGGCGGTGCCGTGCGATGAAACAGTTCGGGAGCGATCGCCACGTAACCCTGAGCTGCGAACCGGTCCGTGACGTTCCGGATGTGCCCGTTCACACCATATGCTTCCTGAAAGACCATCAGCCCCGGATGCGGTCCTCCGCTTAAAGGATGCGCTACGTACGCGCGCATGGGAGAGCTTCCGGCGACCTTCAACTCGATGGTTTGTTTCGTGATTGCGGTCCGTTCCATCATGGCTCGCTCCCGCAGCGCCAGCGACACTCGTGGGCGCTGCCTCTTCTTTCAGTCTCGCACAGCTTTCTCCTAACAGTGGCCTCACGGCGAATTCGCCGCAAAGATGCTAAATTCAATGATTCATGTCTGCACCTAATTCCATTTTCGTTCGCGCCTGTAAGTTGCAGCTGACGGATCGCACTCCGGTATGGTTCATGCGCCAGGCTGGCCGCTACATGGCCGAGTACCGGGCTGTCCGCAAGCAGCATTCGTTATTGCAGATCTGCAAGAAGCCGTCGCTTGCTGCTGAGGTCACGATCACCGCGGCCGAATTCCTGGGTGTTGATGCGGCGATCATTTTTGCCGATCTCCTGCTTCCGCTCGAGGTAATGGGCCTGCCCTTTCACTTCTCTGCCGGCGAAGGCCCGGTGATCGAGAAGCCGGTGCGCAGCAAGGAAGATATCGCGAATCTCCGCACGGATCGAGCAGCCGAACTCGGATACGTGTCCGAAGCCGTTTCGCTGGTGGCCCGGCACTTCGCCGATCGCGTTCCGGTTATCGGATTCTGCGGCGCGCCATTCACGTTGGCGAGCTACATGATTGAAGGCGGCGGCTCGCGCAACTACGTCCACGCCAAAAAAATGATGTACAACCATCCCCAGGACTGGGACGCGCTGATGGGAAAACTGGTTGCCGTGACTAGCGCGTATTCGGCGGAGCAGGTGAAGGCCGGTGCGGATGCCATTCAAATTTTCGACAGTTGGGTGGGATGCCTGAGCGTGGAAGACTATCGCCACTACGTGCTGCCTCATGTGACCGGAATGGTGAAGCATCTGCAGAAAACTGGTGTACCCATTATTTATTTCGGGACCGACAGCGCCACTCTTCTTCCCGCGATGAAAGAGACTGGCGCGGATGTAATTGGCCTTGACTGGCGTATTCCGCTCGATGAGGGGTGGAGTCGCCTTGACCACAAAACCGCGGTTCAGGGCAATCTCGATCCCGTGCTCCTGTTTGCGGACTGGAAGGAATTGAAGTCCCGCGCTGAGGGCATTCTTGCGCGCGCAGGCGGACGGCCCGGGCATATCTTCAACCTCGGTCACGGAATCTTGCCAGAGACACCAGTCGATAACGTCAAAAATCTTGCAAAGCTCGTTCAGGAGTACAACCAGCCGTCGTCCGGCACTCGCCGGCCTGCTTCCGGAACCCGCTCTCGATGACGCGCATTGCCATTATCGGCGGAGGCATCTCCGGTCTGTCCGCAGCCTATACGCTCGAAGAGAAACGCCGCGCCGGAGCCCCTGTCGAATACACGCTATACGAGGCGTCTCCACGTCTTGGCGGCGTGCTCCGCACCGAATATATTGCCGGATGCGTAGTCGAGGCCGGCCCCGATTCTTTCGTGACGGAAAAGCCCTGGGCAGCTGATCTATGCCGCTCGCTCGGTCTCGGTGATCAACTCATCGGCTCCAACGATGCCGACCGCAAGACGTACATTCTGAGTCGTGGACGTCTCGTCGAGATGCCCGACGGCCTCATGTTTCTGGTTCCGACGAAGATCCTGCCGACGGGACTGTCTCCGCTTTTTTCGTGGAAGACAAAACTAAGAATGACCCAGGAGTTGTTTCATCCTCCGCGTGCGGTTGAACACGATGAATCAGTCGCAGCTTTCGTCCAACGGCACTACGGCGACGAGATGGTGGATCGCCTTGCCGATCCGCTGCTCTCGGGAGTGTATGGGGGAGAAGCCGCAAACCTCAGCGTGCGCGCAGTGCTCCCTCGGTTTGCGGAGATGGAACGGACGCACGGCAGTCTTGGTCGCGCGATGCTTGCCGGACGCAAGAAGTCAAAGAACGGCCCGCGTAAACCGCCGCCTTTGTTTACTTCGCTGAGGCAAGGCATGCAGCACCTGGCCGAGAGCGTGGTCGCAAAGCTTCCACCGTCGTCGCTCTTGACCAACACCCCCGTGCAGGCAATTCAGCCCGAGAATGAAGGATGGGTCGTCTCCGCGGGCATGAACTCGGACCATTTCGACGGCATTGTCGTGGCGCTGCCCGGCCCCGCAACGGCGGACCTGCTCAGGATGGCAAATCCGGAACTCTCGGCTGAAATTGCGGGTATCCAATACAGCTCGTCAATCACTGTGGGGCTTGGATATGACGACGAAGTTCGCCGCTCGCTTCCTCCGGGATTTGGATTCTTGGTTCCGCGCAGCGAAGGCAAGCAGCTGCTGGCAGCGACGTTCGTGCATAACAAGTTCCCGCACCGTGCGCCTGCCGACAGAGGCCTTTTGCGTTGCTTCTTCGCAGGCTCGAATGCCGAAAACGTCTGGCATCTCACCGACGGTCAGATCATCGGCATTGTTCGGAACGAACTGCAGCAAATTCTAGGATTGCGCACGGAACCAACGTTTGCGCGTGTGTACAAATGGAAGTCCGCCATGGCGCAGTATGGGGTGGGGCATCTAGAGCGCTTGGAACGCATCGAGCGACTGCGCCAGCGGGTACCAGGATTGCTGCTGGCTGGGAATGCTTATCGGGGTATCGGCGTTCCCGACTGCGTGCGGTCGGGACGAGATGCGGCAGAGGCGCTCACGAAGAGCTGACAGGCTGTAGCCCGTTTTCTATCCTGCGGAGATGCGCAAGCACCAGCTTAATTTCATTGTAGGTAATCTCGGGCGGCAGGACGTCCTTCAATTCCTTCAGGCGCGTGATCTTCTCCACGCCAGCGCGCCTGCACGCGGCTCCGATTACTGACAACCTGTTCTGATCCATCCAGTGCGGCTGAAATTCGACTCGGCCGTTCTCAACCAGAGTTGCGACCGTGCTTACGATGGTTCCGACCTGCCGCTCGCGCAGTTTGGCGATCTCCTCGAAGGTCCTGCCCTCAGCAAGTAACTGAACGGTTTCTAGGGCAGGAGCGACTTTCTTTTCGCTAGCGAGCGTGGCCCGGGCTCCATCCCGATAATCCCGCAACGCTGCAAGAATGCTCTCGCCAAACATCTGCGCCTTGCGCTCTCCGATGCCGCTTATCGTGCGCAGCTGGGCGATAGAGTTCGGCTGCACCCGGCAGATCTCGTCGAGAGTCGCGTCGTGCAGAACCATAAACGCGGCAGTGCCAGATTGCTTTGCGGTGGTGCGCCTCCACTGCCGCATGTATTCCTGCAACTCGAGATCAACTGGCGTCGAGGAAGCCGTTGATCGCGTTCCGGCAAGCACCGGCTCCCGAACGGTCGCATAGAAAGCTTTCGCAGATGACTGCTTCACCGCTGCTTGGCTCATTCTATTCGTCAGCCACTCGGGCCGACTTCCGCACACATCGCACGCTCCGCAAGAATTCCACTTCGGGGTCTCGCCGAAATGCGTACAAATCTGCCGATGACGGCACTGGTTCGATTGTGCGAATTCCCGTATCTTGTGATACCTCTGCCAAGCGCGATCGCGTTCAGCCGCGTCCGCAATCTGATTGGCGAAATACCCCAAGATGCCGGCGTCCTGCTTGCGCCACAGAAGAACGCAATCGGCGGGATCTCCGTCCCGGCCGGCGCGGCCGGCTTCCTGGTAGTACTGCTCGATCGACTTCGGAAGCGCGAGATGAATCACCGCACGCACCGTCGCTTTGTTAATGCCGAGACCAAACGCGATCGTCCCAACGAGTACTCGGACCTCATCCGACATCCAGCGTTCCTGATTGCGGCGGCGGTCTTCTGTCTGCATCTTGGCGTGATATGGCAACGCTGCGATGCCGTTGGTCTCAAGAAAATCCACAGTCTCCTCCACCCGGTTGATCGTAGGCGAATACACGATGACATTGCCGGCGCCGTAGTTGCGCAATGCCGTAAGCAACATACTCACCTGGTCGGAACTGTCGCACTCGCGCACGAGATACCGCAGGTTCGGCCTATGAAAGCTGGCAATATACTTGTCTGGATTTTTGAGCTGCAATTGCGCCAGGATGTCGTGGCGTACGTGGCGCGTGGCGCTCGCGGTGAATGCGGCAATCGGCCGGTTAGGAAAGCTTCCGCGGAGGCGGCTTAGCTGCCGGTATTCCGGCCGGAATTCATGGCCCCACTCGGAGATGCAGTGCGCCTCGTCGATCGCGAAAAAGGAAATTGGCACTTGTTGGAGCCACGCCACGGTGTCAGCGCGCTGCAGCCGTTCTGGTGAAAGATAGAGCAGCCGGTATCCACCCTCATGGCTCGAACGCATGACTCGTCTCTGTTCTTCATTGCTCAGCGTGCTATTCAGAACGGCGGCAGGGATCCCCATCTGCGCCAACTGTGCAGCCTGATCCTGCATAAGCGCGATCAGTGGAGAGATGACGATTGCGGTCCTGCCTGCGATCACGGCCGGAAGCTGATAGCACAAAGATTTGCCGCCGCCGGTTGGCATCACCACGCACGTGTCGTGCCCCGCAAGCAGGCTCTTGACCACGTTTTCTTGCAGCGGACGAAAGGCGCTATATCCCCAGTACAGCTTTAGCGGTGTGAGCAGATCGGCGTCCGGGGACATACATTCAGTATAGGACGTGTCCAGATGCAGAGATCGAAGCTGTCCCGGGCCGGCCGGGCGTTGCCTCCCAAACTGGAACGTCAGGTCGTCGGCTGCTGTACTTTGTTCGCAGGAAATTCCCGCTGCGAGTACATCCGCGCAAAAGCAATCCAGAGCAGAGCGAGAACGAGAAAACACAACACGCTGCCTTCCGGCCCTACAGATCCTCCGCTGAGCCAGTCCGGCCCACGCAGGGTGGAGCTGAGCAGGTGCCCGGGAGAGGTCATTCCGCTATCTGGGACGGAGTAAAGGAATGTCTCTCCCCAATCCCACGAAGCGTGGAACCCGACAGCGAACCAAAGATTGCCCGTGCGCCGCAGGGTTAAACAGAAGAACAATCCAATGGCGGCGGCAGCCAGCAAACCTCGCCAGTTCTCGCCACCGTTTCTAAGATGGACGAGCCCAAAGGCGCACGATAACGCAATCGCCGACGGCCAGAAGCCGATCCCCCGCGCCAGGGTGAATTGCGAGTATCCACGTAATAGGAACTCTTCGAATAGTCCGACGAGGAGAAACATCAGGGCCCAGAACGCGGCGAATCTCGCGATGCGCCTGCCGCGAAGGACGATGTGCCCGAACGTGAAGCAGTGTGCGCCATAGAGCGAGACGACGAGAATCGTGATGGCGATGAAGCCCCAAATCACCCCGACCCAGAACAGCTTTCCAAACGCACCCCTCAGCGGAAGCCCATACGCTCCCCAAGGGCGATGTTCGATGCGCGCCAACAGTACCGATGGAATCAGCGCTGCTACGAAATTTCCTGCCTCTTCGAGCAGTCCTGACCAGAGGCCGCTTGCCCCCAAATCGCGTGCCCAGGCCAGTTCAGACGTGAGGTGCTGTAGTGCCAGGAAAAAAACCACGAAAAAGGCAAATCCCCATCCGGGCCGCAATCCGTCTGGCCCAAGGAACAGTGTTCGCGCGTAGGATGGACTGTTTGCCGCGGAAAAGTCTGGAGCCGGGACAGGGGCGATTTCGGGATTGCGCTGAGAATTCACCTCGACATCGCTCATTGTGGAACTTCCCCCGTTGCAGCCTCCGACATGGTAAAACACTCGGCTCGACCCTATGCGTCCATATTTCACACGCGAGCGCTTCGGACGTCCGCAGTTTCTCGCGGGATTGCTGCTGCTCGCATTTCTCGGTCAAGCGGTTTGGCTCGTCCATGCCGAACTGGCAGCGACACAGGGACTCGAGAGCCGCGAGGCCGTCCGAATCGGTGAAGGATGGAAGCAGTGGCATGGGCGAGGCTTGGCCGGTGCTCCGCTGATGCAGCCCGACGAAAACGTTCTTCGTGATCCGTTTGACACGAATGCGAGCGGTTATGATGTTGAGCACTCGCCGCTGATCTACCTGGTGTCATCAGCGCCGCTTTTGATGTGGCCGCACGATCTCGACTGGGACACGGCCGCGTACTGGCGCTGGCTGCCGCGAATCCCGTTCCTCGCCTGCGGTCTGTTCCTAGGAGCCTCGTTATGGTACGTGGCGCGCCGGCTCTGCGGAAATGCCGGGGGCTTCGTCGCTCTGACGTTCTATTGCTTCTCGCCGTCGTTGCTTCAGGCCACCGCGGCCTGGCACACGGAACCGGAGATCGTCGCGACATGGGGAGCATTCGGCACGATCTTCACCTCCATTGCCGTCGCGCATACCCTGTACGCTCCGCGCGAAGTCGTTCTGTGGAATTGGCGACGAATTGTATTGCTTGGCGTATCACTGGCAATTGCCATCGGATCACAATTTTCACTGGTGGTTCTGATCCCAATGGCACTGGCGTTTCTACTGTATGTAGCCCCGGTACGGCGTAGGGCCGCAACGGTGATATGGATCGCCGCTATTGTGGTTGGGTTTGTCCTCTTCGTCGCTGTGTACTTCTTCCGTCTGCACGCACTCGGCGAAAGCATGCGCTACGCGTTGTTCTGGGGAGAAACGTGGCGGGGATTCACCGTGCTGGGAGTGTACAAACAAGTTGCGGTGCAGATCGGACGTGCCTGTCCTGCACTGGCGCTCGCTCTCCCTGTCGCATTGGCTACTTACATGGCCTGGCCGCGCACGCGTTATTTCGGCAACACTGCTCCACTGCTCGTTTCGGTTCTGTTCATCCTGTTGGGAATGGCGAATCCCCACTTGGCAGGCGCGGGATTCCTGCTGGCGGCAATTCCCTTTCTCTTTATCTTTGTCTCTGGAGTGCTCGCTGATCTGATGGAGACAAGTTATCGTCCCGTCGTAGTGGCGTGCGTGGTTGCGCTGCTCGTCACTTATGTCGCACGCACGTTGGTGGCTCTTGCCCAAATACCACGAGGTTGACCTACGGTTGCGTGACGCTCCTGCGTGCTCCTAGTTGCTGGCTGAGAAAATCCAGGTATTCGTGCATACCTTCGCCAGTCTTGGCGGAAAGGCGGAAGATGCGCATGCCGGGCCGTACTGATTCGATGCTCTTGCGGGCCGCTTCCCAGTCGAACTCGACCACTGTTGCCAGTTCGTTCTTCGTGATCACAGCAACGTCGGCGCTGTTGAAGATCGTCGGATACTTCAGGGGCTTGTCTTCCCCTTCAGTGACCGACATCAGCACGAGCCTCAGACTCTCCCCAAGATCATATGAAGACGGACAGACCAGGTTCCCGACATTTTCGATAAAAAGGAAATCCATCTCATTGAAGTCCCAGCCTTGCAGCGCATTCTGCACCATGGCCGCTTCGAGGTGACAAAGTGTTCCGGTCGTGATCTGCTTGACGGGAGCCTTGCTACGCGCCAGGCGCATGGCATCGTTCTCGGTCGCCAGATCGCCGACAAGTGCGGCGACGCGGTACTGCGGCTGCAACTGCGTCAGCGTCTTCTCAAGGAACGTCGTCTTGCCTGATCCTGGGCTTGAGACCAGGCTCACGACGAAAACTCCAGCCTCGCGGAACTGTTCGCGCAACGAACGAGCGATGACGTCATTTTGCTTCAACACATTCCGACGTACTTCGACCAGGCGCGGCTCGCTCATTCCTCCACCTCCAACGCGTACACTTCCAGTTCCTTTCCGCGCACGACGTTCATTGTAGGAGCACCGCACATGGGACACGCGAACAATTGCATCGAGTCGAGGATCTGCTCCTTCTGACACTGCGAACAGAACACGGCGACTGGAACGTCTTCGACGATGAGTTTCGAGCCCTGCAGAGGAGTGTCCTGGCAAGCGATCTCATAAGAAAACAGCAGCGCGTCTTTGACCACACCCGACAGCGCTCCCAGCCTGAGATGGACCGCCTTCACCCGAACGCCGCGCTTTTGCGCCTCATCCTGAGCGGCTTCCACGATCCCCATCGCTATCGAGAGTTCGTGCATGCTCTATTGCAGTGTAACGCTTCTGCGCGGTTGATCGGAGACGCGCGACGCCGTTCAGCGCGCGAAGTGCAGCGTGACCTTCTGCGAGACATACGAATCGGAAGGGCCGTCGGGGAACTGGATTTCGAGCTTCCCAGCCTTGGTGATCGTCCCCCCATCCACAGACAAGACCTGGCTCGGATTCCAAACCGACAATTCGTAGCTGTGTCCGGGTAGTCCTGCCACGGAGAGCGCCAGCTGGCTCCGCGAGCTATTCCATGCTTCCGAGACCACGCGCAGCGTCAGGCTTCCACTCCCTAAAGGCGGCAGCAGGTTCGTAAGCGCGAGGCCGAACTCGTTTCGTGTGCGAATGACGATCGTGTCGGAGGGTCGGTCCAGCTTGAAGCGTAAGCTCAGATGCTGGTCATTGCGATTGGGCAGCATCTTGAATGGCATGCTGTGACCGTTCAGTTCCACGCTGACCACCTGCGTGCGCAGGCTGAAAGCCGGTGAGAAATCAATCCAGCATTCGCCGTTTCCCGTGCGCTTCGTGTCCAGAACCACCGAATCCGCGGTCTTGCGATACTGAAAACTGACGACGTCTCCGGACACGTGGACGTTGCGTATCTCAAGTGAAGTCCAGTCGGCAGGCACGTGCGGCGCCAGCGTAATCTGATGCTTCTGTGCATCTGTTTCCAATCCGAACATCCCTCGCAGAATGGGACTGATCACCATTGCTGCAGACCATATCTGATGCGGTGAACTCGTCGAGAACGACTGGTTGTAGTCTCCCGAAAGCACTTCGCTGAAGTGTCCCAAGGCACCGTCGAAAGCAAGAAGCGCATTGGCGCGAAGATTCTCGTATGCCGGAAAGGTGCGGTGGTAGCGGTATTCCGCAACCGACGCCCATCCCGTGAACAGCGGCCAGACTGAGCCGTAGTGATAACCGGACCCGTCATAAACCTTCGACCGGTTAGAAATGATACGCATGCCCCAGTCCGTCTGATGATCCTCTTCCGCGAGACGCGTGATGGTCTGATCCGCATGGCTCTCATCGGATAATCCAAACCACATCGGCACAGTAGTCAAGACACTCGCCTCATTTGACCGTTCCCCATCCTGCTTCTGCGCGAATGCGTAGCTGTTGATCTCAGGCGACCAGAATGCCTGCTCCAGCACGGGACGCGCATGCTCGAACTCGGCGGCAAGTTGCTCGCTCACTTCGTCTTTGCCGATCATGCGCGCGAGATCGGAAGCCGCTCGCAACGCTTCAACCGCTAGCCCTGACTGGTAGTACTCGTTCTTTACCGGGAGGAGCGGGCCGCCTTCCACCCAACCATGTCCCACTCCGAAGTTCTTCGCCAATCCTTGCGAATCGTACGTGGAGCGCATGAACTGATACGCGCGCCACACGTTGTCCCATTTCTCGCGGGCGAAGGCGAGATCCCCGCTCTGGCGCACGTAATCATCGATCGCGATAATCAGGAGCGGCGTAGCATCGGCTGAAACGTAGGCGTAAGGATAATCTTTAAACCAAGGCACCAAGCTTGCGCTCTGGGAAATCTCATGCGGAACTTTGCCATCCTGCCGCTGATACTTGCTGATGAAATCGATTGCCGTGCGAGTCGTCGCGTAATCTCCTTCCGCATTCAGGGCAAAAGAAGTCCACATCGAATCGCGTCCAAAGAACCACGCGAATCCTGGCCGCTGCCCGACACCAGATGTGCGATATCCAGCGACAATGCCGGTTCCGAGATAGGGATTATTCACCAGACCTTGAATGGTGCTGATGCGCGCCCAGTCGTACGCTTGCTGCAAATTGGCATCGGGTAGTTCGAGACTGACGGTCTTGTCCAAATAGGCGTGATAGTAGTTGGCAGCCTCACGCTCTGCATCCCCGTAAGCTGCCGAGAGTTGGTGGTAATTCTTGAGTGCGTCATCGAGACCGGCAACCGATGCTGCCAGCACGATCGCCTTTCGCTCCTTGCCGCGTTCGGTCACACCCAGCCGCATCGAGTTTTCATCGGAGGACGAGTAGTTCGTCTCATATGCGAGATGCGCGTCCCCCCCACCGGTTGGAGACCCGACGAGCGCAGCAAACTTTTTCGCCTCTTCTCCAAATACAAACGCGTGCTCCTTCGCGTCCCAGTTCACGTACGTTCCTCCAAGCGCCGCGGGCCATTCCAACTCGAAGTCCGGCGTGAACGCTGCCTCGATTTCAAGCGGTTGCTCGGTTTCCACATCAAGCAGGACGATTGCAGCGGCTCCGTTGATAGGAACGAAAAGCGTCTCTCGCACCCGGAATGAATCTCCCGCATACAGGATCGATGCAGACTCCGGATGCACCGTCAGGGTTCGAGAAAGCGACTCGGCCGGCAACGCGCGGCCACCCACATGAAATACCAGGTGAAATCCGCGAAAAACCTTCAGTGGATACACCCAAGCCTCGAATCGCCCGGTTTCATCGCCGAACAATCCTGCTCGCGATCCCACAACAGGAAGAAACTCCCAGGTGCGGACGGTCCGCATGAGCTCTGGAGCACTGTGCTTCTCCTGCGCCGCTGCTGGCGCAATCAGGATGCACGCAATCAGAGTTGCAATCACGCATGCAGTCAGAAAACTTGAAGACACTCGAGGGTCAAACGAGCCAGCATTCATAGGAATCGTTTCTAATTGGGTCAGAGTGCCGCCAGAGCTTGCAAAGTCGCGGCTCCCTGCATATAAGAGGTAAGGGGCGAATTCTAGCACGAGCCGAGCGAGCCAGGTACCAACCTCTTGTTCCCTTCACGCCGCGTCTTTCTCCAAACTCTGAGCCGTTCGGCGCTCGTACTCTCATTGGAAAGTGTACTTAAGTTGGCAGCGCCCCGATGGTTGAAGGCGCAACAACAAACGAAGACGGCAAAAGATCAGCCTCCTGCGCCCACCGATCTCGGCATCAGCTTTGCTAACGTGGCGCGAGAGTCCGGACTCAATGCCAAAACCATCTTCGGCGGCGAGCACAAGAACAAGTATCTGCTCGAAACCACAGGCTGCGGCGTCGCGTTCTACGATTACGACAACGACGGATGGCTCGACATCTTTCTGGTTAACGGCACGCGGCTCGAAGGATTTCCCTCGGGCAGCGAGCCCACCTCCCATCTGTTCCGAAATAATCGCGACGGCACTTTCACCGATGTCACACTAAAGGCGGGCGTCGCGCACTCCGGCTGGGGACAAGGCTGCTGCATCGGTGACTACGACAATGACGGATGGGACGATCTCTTCGTCGCCTACTTCGGCAAGAACGTTCTCTATCACAACAACGGCGATGGAACATTTACCGATGTAAGCGAGAAAGCTGGAGTCGCCGGAAACGGTAAACGCTGGAACACCGGTTGCGCATTTGTCGACTACGATCGCGACGGCAAACTCGATCTCTTTATCGCGAACTACATCGACATGGATCTGGCGACCGCTCCGGTTCCGGAGTCAGGCCCTTGTCTGTTCAAGAGTGTCATGGTCGCTTGTGGACCTCCGGGGCTGCAGGGTGGAAAGAACATTCTCTACCACAACAACGGAGACGGCACGTTTGCCGATGTCACCGAAAAAGCCGGGATTCTCGGAGCGAATGGTACGTATGGCCTCGGCGTACTGACTGCCGATTTCGACAATGACGGTTGGCCGGACATCTACGTGGCCGACGATTCCACCGCCAGCGCGCTTTACCAGAATAAGAAGAACGGCAAGTTCCAGGATATTGCGATCGAAGCAGGATGCGCTTTAAGCCCTGATGGCAAGCCACAAGCCGGAATGGGAGTCTCTGCCGCGGATTACGATATGGACGGCAATTTGGACATTGTCAAAACAAACTTCGCCGGCGACACCCCATCGCTCTATCACAATTTGGGCGGCGCGAGTTTCGAAGATACGACATTCACCGGCGGACTCGGCGCGCACACGCAGTACCTCGGCTGGGGCTGCGGCTTTTTCGACATGGATAACGATGGATGGCCCGACATCCTGATCTGCAACGGCCACGTCTATCCTGAGGTCGAGCAGTTGAAGACCGAAGCCGGATACGCACAGCGGAAACTGGTCTACCAGAATCTGCGCAACGGACACTTCGCCGACGTCTCATTTCAGCTTGGCCCGGGGATCTCCGAGCCGAGCACTTCACGCGGCGCAGCCTTCGGCGATTTCGACAACGATGGAGACATCGATGTCGTAGTCAACTGTATCAACGACTACCCGCAACTCCTCCGCTGCGACTCAAAGCTCAACAACAACTGGATCAAAGTTCGCACCATCGGCACCAAGTCCAATCGCAGTGGGATCGGAGCACGCTTGACCTGTGTGACACAACTTCCCGGAGAGTCCAAGCCGCACCGGCAGATCGACGAAGTTCGCAGTGGCGGAGGTTATTTCTCGCAGAACGATCTGCGCATTCACTTCGGATTGGGCAAGGCCGAGAAGGTCGATGTACTGGAACTCCGCTGGCCCAGTGGACAGGTCGATACGTTGAAGAATGTGAAAGCGAATCAATTGATCTACGTCAAGGAAGGCGAAGGCATCACTCGTACGGTGCAGTTCGCGAAGAGTTCCAAAAAGTAAGCTATTTGCTCTTCTTTGCTTCCGGCTCAATGCCAGTCCCCGAGCCTTCCTTCAACGTGTGAACCTGATCGACGGCCAGATCTAGGAATCGCTCGATCAGCCCGCTGAGCCAGCGAACTTCGATCCAATCAATCTTTGTCGAAGAACCCAAGCCGAAGTGAACCCGCATGTCGCTGTTCGAGATGTAGCTCGAGCCGCTGCGCACTTCGTCGACGAATGCGCGTGCCCCAGCTTTCACCACGATCCGTGCTCCAATGCCGTCTCGATTCGATTTCGTCCCAACCGCGTGGATTGCAATCCAGTGATTCGCGCTCTTGATCTGATTTACGAGAAGACTTGGTGCCGCGTTCATATTGTTGATCACCGCCGAGACGCGTCCGTCGTTCCACAGGTCGCCGACAGCAAGCCCTCGCGACGAAGCCGCGGTCGTAATTGCGGCTCCTGCCGAAGCAGAAATGTCGCTGAACGTCCCGTTGCCATTGTTGTGAAACAAGATCCGCGGTTCTTTGTAGTTGCTCCCCAGATGCTGACTATCCACCTCCGGATAAACGTGCCCGTTGACCAGCAGCAGATCGGGCCACCCGTCATTGTCGATGTCAAGGAACATGGTTCCCCAACCGAGATACTGCGTATATAAGCCGAGCCCAGCTGCCGTCGTCGCGTCGCCGAACGTGCCGTCACCCAGATTCTTGTAGAGCGTGGATGTATCGTCGGAGAAATTAGTCTTGAAGATATCCAGGTGCCCGTCCCCGTTGTAGTCAGCAATCGTGGAACCCATGCCCGCCTGTTCGCGCCCGTCTTCGTTGAACGCGGTTCCCGATGTAACCGCAATATCGGTAAACGTCCCATCGTGATTGTTGCGGTACAGGATACTCGGAGTGCTGTCGCACGCGATGTAGATGTCAGGCCAGCCGTCCTCGTCGAAGTCGAGAGTTGAAACGCTGAAAGCGTAATGACCATCCGTGCGATCGATGTGCGCCTTCGTTGTCACATCCTCGAACGTACCGTCTTTGCGACTGTGGTAAAGAATGTTTTTCGCTCCGGCGAGGCCTCGAGGCCCGCACATCACCGGCACACCTTTCCAGATGCAAGTCGGACGTTCACCCGGCGCCGGCGCATTCGCCAAATCGAAATCGACATAATTCGCAACTACGATATCGAGATGCCCATCGCGATCGTAGTCCACGAACGCGCAACCGGTGCCCCAAGCTTTGCCCGAGCCTGCAACGCCGGCCTTGTCGGAAACTTCTGTAAACACGCCCTCATGGTTGTGATACAGCCGATTCTTGCCGTAGTACGTGGCGTACAGGTCTTCCCATCCATCATCATCATAGTCGCCGACGCAGACGCCCTGCCCCCACCCGCTGGAGGTAAGCCCGGCTTTCGCCGTCACGTCGGTGAAGGTGCCATCGTGATTGTTGCGATACAAGCGATTCGTGGGTCCCTTGCCCGGCGGGAATCCCTCGAGTTTCGTGCCGTTGACCAAAAAGATGTCGGGCCAGCCGTCAGCGTCGTAATCAAAGATCGCAACGCCCGTTCCGGTAGTCTCGATAATGTATTTCTTCGTGTCCACGCCGCCGAAGACATTCTGAGCGGTGAGTCCCGCCTTTTCGGCAACATCAGTAAAATTCACAACGGAAGATGCTGGTGGCGAGGCAGTTTTTGCCTTTTGCGCAGATAGCGTAGATCCCAGTGAAAGCAGGCATCCGCAGGCAAGGACACAGCAGGCACGCGAACAAAAGGCTGACATTGAAGATGGCATGGATCTCAACTGATGTTATCTCATCGCCACGCGGGAGCCTCGGCCACACCCACGTACTTGTCGGCGGCGCCGTAGTAGAACAAGTATCGATCTGCCTGCCGTATCATCCCCTCCACAAAAACGACATTCGGAACCTGCCCGACCTTCTCCCATTCCTTCTCCGGCGAGAAGATCGGTTCATCGCTGCGCCAGATTAGTTTTCGCGGATCTTTCCGATCGAAGATCGCAATGCCCGCGCGGTACACCAGAGTGTCATCAGCGCCGTTGTAGATGAGTACGATTCCTTGATCCGTGACGATCGGCAAAGGTCCAGGCTCCGCGACACGAGAATCGAAGCGTCCAGGACGAACCGGCAGCACTGGGACTTTCGTCGCCTCCGTCCAATGCAGCAGATCGGTGGATTCGGCCAGGCCTGCCTGATCCTTGTTATCGACGCTCGTCCCCAGGAAATACATCCAGTATTTCCCGTCGATCTCTTCAGGCACGATTGCACCCGACTTCGTCCACTTCACATTCCAGTTGCCCTTGTTCGCGGGAATGATGACACCCTTCCGATTCCAGTGAATGAGATCCTGCGAGATTGCCAGGCAGAGTTGCGCGTCTTTCTTGTTGTATCCCGTATAGGTCAGATAATACGTATTGCCGAACTGCACCAGCCGCGGGTCTTCCACTCCTCCGTCTTTTTCATACGCCTCCGCCGGGCTCAAAACTGGATCGGCGCGTCGTGTGAAGTGAATCCCGTCCGCACTCTCCGCGTATCCTAGTCGGGATGTGCCTTGCTGGTCCTGCGCCCGGTACAGCATCGCGATTTTTCCGGCGTGCATCACCACTGCGGGATTGAAGGTCCCCGCCGATTCCCAGCCATTGCCTTGAGGCACAACGATCGGCGAATCCGAAACGCGGTGCCACGCTCGGAACGGCAGTCGCGCGTTTTGCGCCGCAACGGCTGCAGCAACAACAACCAGCAGGACCGCTCTTCTGACTCGCGGCGATAACACCATGCATGCTCCCAATATCTAAAAAAGCAAAAACGGCAGGGCCGACCCCCTGCCGCTCTCTGAAACCCGTCTTATTTCCGAACTACTTCTTATTGACAGCTTTCTTGAGTTCGGCCCCAGGAGTAAACTTCGCGACTTTGCGGGCGGCGATCTTAATGGTTGCGCCGGTTTGTGGGTTGCGGCCATTGCGAGCTTTTCTCGCCGAAACGGAGAACGTGCCGAAGCCAATCAAGGCCACGCGATCTCCCTTGCGAAGTGCTGAGGTGACGCTATCGACAGCGGTATCAATTGCTGTCGTGGCCTGCGCTTTGCTGATCTCGCATGCGCCTGCGATCTTATCAACCAGATCGGCTTTGTTCATGAGACTCTCCTCGCAGGTCTCGTTCGTCCCAGCCTGAAAGCGGGATGGAATACGGCTTATGGCTGAGTTGGGAAACCTGACCGCTCGTATTCTCCTCTGTCTTTGGCGATTGTCAACTGTGAAAATCCGCACCGGAAGCCTGTTTCGCACCTCCTCCACCCCAGTCTCGGCCACCGGAGCGGCTTTGCCGATCCTCTCTGCGCGTTTTCCTCCCTCGTCCACAGGACGCCCCTGTCCTGCACAGGATGTACACAGCCAGCCACGGATTCCGGCTTGCGCGAGACCCACCCTCGGGTGCAAAGTCGAAATAGGCTCATGTAGGGACGGACACCTCGTGCGCCCCGAGCGAAGCAAGTGACGCCCGCCAGTGTCACGCGTCGTGGATTTGA
>C688J18823_10000155_pt1 | contig 36902 bp, 27 predicted proteins | sample HopSoiMetagenom1_FD_18823 | JGI IMG/M metagenome (IMG submission 18823) | reverse complement strand
GCCCGCTATCGGGCGATGGGTACCAAGGAGATGCGGATACGCGATGTCCGCATCTCCCCGATAGATGAACGTCATTGTTTGGCCCATGTCGCCTGGACGGCGACCTATGCTCGCGAGCATCAACCGGACAAGGCTATAAATTTCGATGTTCACTACCTCGTGCAGAAGCTGGACGGCGAGGCGAAAGTTTTCGGTTGGGTGTCAGGCGATGAGCAGGCGCTTCTCAAAGAGCATGGCATCGGTTAGCGGCAACTTCGTCCACATATCAGTGGTTTGCCTCGGCCGGATTCCATCTTTACGCGAACCAGTCGTCACTTCGCCGGAAAACGCTCCAGCTTGGCGCCAAGGCCTCGTGATCACGGCTGTGGACCGGACAGGTTCATTTCACGCTCGGCCCGGAAAACATTGCTGTGCAGGTTTGCGATCCATTGCCGTCCACTGGAGGTGAGGTTGAGATAGCGGATAGCCGTCTGGATCTGCGGTGCGACGTTGTTCCAGTAGAACTGCGGATATTTGTAGACGACATCTGCCGGCGTCTCGTAGCCGAGCGTCTTGTTCAGGCCGTTTTCCTCGAATTCATAGAACAAGGCATTCGATTTTTTCAGGTAGTTGGGGTCGCCGAGTTGCCCGATGAGGTCGGCGGCGCGCAGCAGCAGGCCCTCTTCTTCGTTCAGTTCGTCGTTTGACGATGAAGCAACATAGGGAAATCGCGTATACTCGATGGCCCTAGCGATCCGGCTCGCATCGACTTCTTCAAAAGAGTCGAACCGCTCGAAGACGAACAGTTTCGAACGGTCCACATGGTAGGGCGCCAGTGCGGCATCGGACGAACCGCGTGGCAGGCGAATGGTATGGCCGCCGAGATCTGCGACATAAGAGTCCCCGTCATCTCCTTGGACAATCCCGCGAACGTAACCGATGTCATGGGTCAGGCACGCCAGGATGAAATTGGTGTAATCGGCCGGTGTCGTTGTCCGCAGCATCGTCCGGCCCATGAGGATGTCGTGGCCGGCGAGGGTCACGAGCAGGGTGTGTTCGATGTTGTGATACAGGGCGTCGCTGTTGCCGATGCACTCCAATGTGAGCCTGGCCGCATAGGGGAGATATTCAGCCAGCCGGGCATGGGAGGAGCCAAACCTGCTCCTGGTATCCGAAGCCAGAAACGTCCCCAAGGATTGCGCGACCAGTTCCGGGATCGTGATCATGAGACCTCCCAACTCGGTTGAGCGACGCCACCGGTATCAATGGATCGGCGTCGCACGATAGCACGTCGTTGGGGCGCAAGGCGGATTTGACGGTTGGTCAGTTGCCGTGACGTATCCCGGCGCGGCGCCGCCGCCGGGCACAACCACCAAGCCAAAATCAAGATTATCTTTAGATTATCTGCATACGGGCTCTAAGCGCGGCAAGTCGGCCCGGGCCATAGTCTCCGGCATGGATCGACGAGATTTCATTGCGTTTCTGGGAGCGGCGATGGCGTGGCCGGCGGCTGCGCGTGCGCAGGATTCGGCAAAAGTTTATCGTATTTTTTGGGTATCCACCGACTCCCAGCCCGACCCGTTCCTGGCCGGGTTTCGCGAGGGATTGCGGGCGCGCGGCTACGTCGAGGGAAAGAACCTTGCCTTTGAGCTGCACTATGCGCCCGGCAATCCGCAGGCGCTGCGCGAGGTCGTATCCGAATTGAGGCGAGGGAACATCGATCTGGCCGTGTCGAGCGGTCCGGCCACCCGCGCGATGACGGCGGTAACGGACGTTCCGGTCCTGTTTGCGTTGAGTGGCGACCCGGTGGAGTTGGGCATCGTCAAGAGCCTCGGCGAGCCGGGCGGCAATTTCACCGGCTCGACCTTCCTTTCGCTTGAACTGGCGGGCAAGCGGGTTGAGCTCTTGAAGGAAGCCGTGCCGTCGGTGCGCAGGGTTGCCGTATTTTCAAACAGCCTCCATCCGGGAGAACAATCGGAGTGGCGCGCGACCAGCGAAGCCGCCAAGGCGCTGGGCATCGAGACCGTCTACGTTCCCTTTGCCGGCAAAAACGAACTGGACAAGGGGCTGGCGGCGGCGGGAGACGCGCGCGCGGACGCGTTGCTGGTTTTCCCGGACGCCCTCACGATGGTGCACCGAGCCAAAATTGCCGACTTCGCTATCACGCATCGGCTGCCGTCGATGTTCGGCTGGGGCGAATATTGCGACACCGGCGGACTTCTGAGCTACGGCGCGAACCAGCGGGCGACCTATTTCTGGCTGGCGACTTATGCTGACCGGATCTTGCGCGGCGAAAAGCCCGCCAATCTTCCGGTTTTTCAGCCCACCAAATTCGAGCTGGTCGTGAATCTCAGGACGGCTGAACGACTTGGTGTCGACCTTGATAAATCTTCGGTTCTTTTCCGCGCCAATCGAGTGATCGAATGACCCTGGCGCATCTCATATTGCTGCAAAAGTCTTTCCATCGGATTTTCCTTCAGTGACCCGTCCGCGCCGTTCCCTGTTCATGAAGTACTTCGTCACGCTGTTTGTCGCAGTGGTGATGCCGCTCATGCTTGGTTCCGCGACCGAGGCCTGGTTCGCGTTTCGCGACAATCGCTTCGATCTCGATGAACTGCTGCAGGTCGAGGCCCGCTCCGCAGCCGACCGGATACAGGCCTTCACCGATGGAATTCGCGATCAGCTCGGTTGGGTCGTGCAGTTTCCCTGGACGGCGGGCGAGGACGACCGGCGCAGGATCGACGGGCTGCGTTTGTTGCAGCAGGTACCGGCGATTGTTTCGCTCTCGATGGTCGACCCTGATGGCACCGAGCGGGTTTTCGTATCGCGTGTGAGCATGAACAGAACCGGTCGCGGCGCGGATATGTCGGCGGATCCGGCGGTCGTTGGCGCGCGCGCCAACCGGGTCTGGTATGGCCCGGTGCATTATCAGCGCGATTCCGAGCCGTACATGCGGATCGCGGTTGCGGGAAACCGTGCGGCCGCCGGCATCGTCGTTGCCGACATCAACCTCAAACTGATCTGGGATATCATCGCGGCGATCAAGATCGGCGACACCGGGCACGCCCTTGTCGTGGATGACTCCGGGCGTCTGATCGCCCATCCGGACATCAGCCTTGTGCTGCGCAGCGGTGCAGGCGCTGGGGATTTCGACCGCCTCAAGGCCGTCGTCAGCGCCGCTAATGGATCGGCGGTGGCAACGACCGGCGAGGACGGCAAGCCCGTCGTTGCGCTCTCGGTGCGCGCGCCCAACGTCGGTTGGACGGTGATCGCGGAGCAGCCGGTCCTGGAAGCGTTCGAATCGATCCGCGCCGCGCTGTGGCGTTCTCTGATACTGATCGGGCTCGGAATCGTTTTCGCAGCTGTCCTCGCCTACTGGCGGGCGTGCCGCATGTGGGGACCGATCCGGCAACTGGAGGACGGCGTTGAACGGATCGGGATGGGACAGCTCGACCATCGCATCGCCATCCACAGCCGCGACGAACTGGAGCAATTGGCGGTCCGATTCAACCAGATGGCGGAAGAACTCGCGGCTTCGCAGCAGAAGTCCGAGCGCATCAACCGTCTGAAGCAATTCCTTGCGCCCGAAGTGGCTGAACTGGTCGAACACTCCGATCAGGGGCTGCTGGACGGACAGCGGCGCGAGGTGGTCGCGATTTTCGGTGATCTGCGCGGCTTCACCGCGTTTTCCGCGCGCGCCGAGCCTGATGTCGTTATCGCCGTGCTGCGGCAGTATTATGAAGCGATCGGCGCCGTGACGGCGCGCCACGCCGCCACCTTGATCCGCTTCGCCGGTGACGGCGTGATGGTCCTCGTCAACGCGCCGGTCGCTTGCGAAAATCCGGCGCAGCGCGGTATCCGGCTAGCGATCGACATGCAGGCGGCGGTGCAATCCCTTGCCAATTACTGGAAGGCCCGTGGCTGCGACATTGGTTTCGGCGTGGGTATCGCGATGGGACCTGCGACCGTCGGAACGCTCGGCTGGCACGGGCGCCTCGACTACACNGCCATCGGAAACGTCGTCAATCTGGCATCGCGGCTTTGCGATTTGGCGGCGGACGCGCAGATACTGGTGGATCCGGTCGTCACCGGGCATGTCAAGGATAGCATCGCNCTTGCATCCGCTGGAGAGCGGGTCATCAAGGGCTACGATCGTGCGCTGGAGGTTTTTGCGGTGGTTCGCGGCGTCGGGCCGCTGCCGCATCTCGGCGGTCAACTCCAGTCCGCTGACGTTCGACCCGTCGAAGCAGGATCTGGAAGAATCGCGTCGGAGCTTTCTCCGGCAGATGCCGGCTGAATTCAGTTTCAACCCGGCTCAAGCGAAGGCAGAGGGGGACTCTCCATCGGTCGGCAAACTGCGTCGCCTCGCGTGCAAGCTCGCAATAACGGAAAAAGTCCTGTAGCCCGGATGAGCGCAGCGATATCCTGGACGGTGTTCGAGCGACCCCGGATGTCGCTGCGCTCATCCGGGCTACAAGAAATCCGCAATGACGCTGATAAGATTAAAAAATGAGGCGATACGAGAACCGGATTGCCCCTGAAATCGAGCCCGCCGGACGCCGCTTTTGACGTATTGATGGCCGCCGGTCCGTGCTATTTCTGGCCACCGGGCGACCGCCTTTGCCACCGCATTTTCTGGGACCATCTCCTTGATCGACAAGCTTGAACTTNTGTTGGCGCTCGCAAAGGAGCGGCATTTCGGACGGGCAGCGGAAGCCTGCGGCGTCACCCAGCCGACCATGTCGACCAGCCTCAAGCAGCTCGAGGAAATTCTCGGCGTCATGCTGGTGCAGCGCGGCTCGCGCTTCCAGGGCTTTACGCCGGAGGGCGAACGCACCCTCGACTGGGCGCGGCGCATCGTCGGCGACACCCGCGCGATGCGGCAGGAGATCAACAGCCTCAAGGACAAACTTTCCGGCGAAATCCGGATCGCCGCGATCCCGACCGTGCTCGGCATGGTGGCGTCGCTGACGACGCCGTTCCGTGCGCGGTACCCCGACGTGCGCTTTCGTATCCAGTCCTGCACATCGGCCGACGTGCTGGGCCTCCTGGAAAATCTCGAGGTCGATGCCGGGCTGACCTATATCGAGAACGAACCGATCGGCAAGGTGCGCACCATTCCGCTCTACAACGAGAGCTATCGCCTGCTGACGTCGCCCGACGCCATGTTCGGCGATCGCAAGCAGGTCACCTGGAAGGAAGTAGGCCAGGTGCCGCTGTGCCTGCTGACGCCCGATATGCAGAACCGTCGCATCATCGATCGCGCGCTGGCGTCGGTCGGGGCCGAGGCTACGCCGACGCTGACCTCGAACTCGCTTGTGGTCCTCTATACGCATGTGAAGACCGGGCGCTGGGCGAGCGTGATGCCGGCAAAACTCGCGGAAACCCTGGGGCTGGCGGACTCCGTCCGCAGCATTCCGATCGTCGATCCTGTCGTCGACTACAGCGTCGGGCTGGTGATCCCGCAACGCGATCCGATGACGCCCCTGATCGCGGCGCTGGTGCAGGTCGCCCGCGAAGTGGCGCCGACGCTGGAGTAGATCGCGACGGTGCTTAATAGCTCGCCGGCATCAGCCGCAGGCGCGGATAGAGCCGGTCGATCGCGGCCATATCGGTGTGCATCTGCTCGATGATCCAGTCGCGGATCTCGCTGACGACGGGCCGGATCGACCGGTCATGCGGGTGCACGAGTTCGCAGAGCCGCCGCGTCGTGGTCAGCGTTTCCGACGCCGGAACTAGAGCGCCGGTGAGCAGCCAATGGGCTGCGACCGTGAGCCAGCCGAGCGCAATGCCCTGGCCGAGCAGCGCCGCTTGCACCACTACGGCATAGTCGGAAAAACTCAACGTCTTGGCGGGCCCCGATCGTTTGGTGAGAAAGGCCGGATATTCCGCCGCCCAATCGCCGGGGGTATCGGCGAGGCGAATAATCGTGTTGGCCTCGATCGGCCCGTCCGCGCTATCCGCGTCGCGATAGGCCGGGCTGCAGATCGGCAGCATGACCTCCTTCATCACCAGTGCGCCGTTCCGCGCCGGATCGTATCGGTCGCGAAACCGCATGCCGAGATCGACGTTGTCGACCGGCCCGCGCAGCGGACCGGAAATAAGCTGGAAGCGGAGATCGACGGTCGGAAACTGGCGCTGCAGCTTGTCGATGCGCGGCATCAGCCAATGGGTGGTGAACGCCGAGGACACCGAGAGCGTGACCGTCTCGGTGCCCTTGCGTCGGCGGTCGAGCTCGATCAGGCCGCCTTCGATACTGCGGAATCCGTCCGACACGTGGCGATAAAGGATCTCGCCGTCTTCCGTCAGAGCCGCGCGGCCATTGGTTCGGTCGAACAGCCGAACGCCGAGATAGTCTTCGAACTGGCCGAGCATGCGGCTGACCGCGGGCTGGGTGACGTTCAGTTCGGCGGCCGCCGCGGTAAAACTGCCATTGCGCGCCGCGGCGTCAAAGACGAACAGCGCGTGGCTTGAGGGCAGCTTCCGGCGGAGGTCAGGCATAACCTGATGTTATGATGCCGGTGAGAATTTGGCAATTGCCCCTGCCGGGCAACTCTGGTTGGCTTGCTCGATAGCCCGCCAGCACGGGCAGATTGAAAATCCGGCGCGGCGGGGACGGCCTTGGGAGCCGCCCTGAAGCGCCCGGTCTATAAGACGAGATCATGCCGGTTTCAACCGTCGCTTGCGCCATCGCAGGTGACGTCGATGGCGCGCATCGGTGCACGCCCTCGGCAACGCAACGGGGGTCGATCATTGGACCAAGGCGGAGAGAGCGTCGACATCAGGGCCGCGAGCAAGAACTATGGCGCGGTCCGGGCGCTTGATAACGTCACCCTGAACGTTGCGCCGCGCGAATTCGTCTCCCTGCTCGGGCCGTCCGGATCCGGCAAGACCACGCTGCTTGGTATCCTCGGCGGCTTCATTCAACCCTCGTCGGGCTCGATCCATTTCGGTGACCGTGACGTAACGTTCCTGCCGCCGCACAAGCGCGACATCGGCGTGGTGTTCCAGAACTACGCGCTATTCCCGCACATGAGCGTTGGCGAGAACGTCGCCTTTCCGCTACGCGCGCGACGGATTGCAAAGGCGGAATGGGCTGCAAGGGTACGCGGCGCGCTCGCGATGGTCGGGCTGTCGGGCTACGAGACGCGCGGCATCGCTCAGCTCTCCGGGGGCCAGCGCCAGCGTGTGGCGCTGGCACGCGCCATGATCTTCGAGCCGCGCCTGATCCTGATGGACGAGCCGCTGTCGGCGCTCGACAAGCAGTTGCGGGAAGCGATGCAGATCGAACTGCGCGAGCTGCACAAGCGGATCGGCGCCACGATCATTTATGTCACCCACGACCAGCGCGAGGCGCTGACGATGAGTGACCGCGTGGCGATCCTCAAGGATGGCCAGCTGGTCCAGATCGATCGCCCGGAGCGGCTGCACGATTATCCCGCCGATTCCTTTGTGGCGAGTTTCATCGGCGAGGCGAGCCTGTTGCCGGTCCGGCGCATCGGCGCCTGCAGCGTGGCGCTCGGGCCGGCCGTCCTGAAAAGCGCGCGCGCGATTCCGGACGGCGAGGCGCTGATGCTCGCGGTGCACAGCGAGAAGCTCCTGATTGCGGACGGCGTGGCAGATGCCGCGCTTAACCGCTTGACCGGCACGGTCACCGACATCGTCTATCAGGGCGAAAGCCTGCGCGTGTTCCTGCAACTGGCCGACGGCACATCCTTGAGCCTGCGTCAGCCCAGCCACTACCAGGCTTCGCGCCTGTTGCCGCCGGTCGGCGGCGAACTCACCGTCACCCTCCATCCTGAAGACACCATCGTCGTGCCCAAAGCGCAGGAAAAGTCGAACGAAAAGGCGCGGGAATGAATGCGCCGTCAAACCCAAGTGCAACACCAGATCAACCAAAACAAGAGATGAAAATGTCCTATGATAGCTTCAAGGTTCTCACCTTCGACGTCGTCGGTACCTTGATCGATTTCGAAACCGGCGTGCTCGATGCCGTGCGCAAGATCTCCGGCCGCAAGCCGGCCGAACTCAGCGACGATCAAATTTTTGCGTCCTACAAGCGCGGCCGCGACGCCCATCCGGAGCGGTCGAGCGAAGTGATGTTCCATGTCTACCGCCACCTCGCCAAGGAGCTCGGACTGTCGGCCGACGATGCCGCCTGCGATTCCTTCCAGCTCGCCGTGCTGCGCTGGCAGCCGTTTTCGGATTCGGTCGAGGCACTGAAGCGCCTGCGCACCAGGTTCCGCTTGGTCGCCATGACCAATGCGGACCGTGTTGCGCTGTCGTGCTACGCGCACGCGCTCGACAATCCGTTCCACGACACCATCTGCGCCGACGACACCGGCGTTGCGAAACCCAATCCGGAATTCTTCGCCTACAACAAGGGCCGGCAATCGGCGTTCGGCTACAAGCAATCCGAAATTTTGCACGTGGCGCAGAGCCAGCATCATGACATCGGTATTGCGCGCAAGCTTGGCTACAAGGTCTGCTGGATCGAGCGGCGCCAGGGCATGAAAGGTTTTGGCGGAACGCCTGAGGTGCCGGAGCTCACAAAGCCAGATTTCCATTTCGCCACCATGAAGGCGTTCGCCGACGCCGCGATCGGAAGCTGAGACGGGCAGGGCGGCTGACATGACAGAGGTCTGGACCCCAATGGCACCGGCCGCCTCGCTCTGGGCGGATACGGCGGAGCCGTTGCCTGCCTTTCCGAAGCTTGTCGACGAGGTGAAGGCCGATGTCGTCATCATCGGCGCCGGCTATACGGGGTTGTCTGCCGCGCATCACATTGCGAAGAGCGGGCTGTCGCCGGTCGTACTCGAAGCCAACCATCCCGGCTGGGGCGCGAGCGGCCGCAATGGCGGCGTCATCACCGCCAAGTTCCGCCTCTCGTTTCGCGACATCGACGCCGCCCATGGCCGCGCCATGGCCCGGCGCATGTACGAGATTGCACATGACTCCATCGAGGTGGTCGATGAGCTGGTGTCCGAATTCGGTATCGCGAGCGCGCGGCTGACGCGCAGCGGACAGGTCAAGGCCGCGCACAATCAGGCCACGCTCAGGGCGGCGGTCGACGAAGCCGAATGGATGAAGCGCGAGATGGGCGATACCGAGGTCCGGATCCTCGATGCCCATCAGGTCCGCGAAGAGACGGGATCGCGGGGTTTTGTCGGCGGGGTGCTCAATCCGGGCTCCGGCGGCATCCATCCGCTGAATTACCTGCGCGGCCTCGCCAAAGGTGTTGCGCAGCGGGGTGTGCCGATATTTCAGGAAAGCCCTGTGCTCGCGCTCCGTCGCGACGGCGATGGCGTTATCGCTGAGACGCCCGGCGGCAGCGTGCGCGCGCGTCAGGCGATCATCGCCACCAATTCTTATTCCGACCTGACATCGGCGACGGCGCGGCTGCAGCGCACATTGGTGCCGTTCCGCAGCGCTCTCATCGCTACCGAAAAACTGTCACCGAACCTCGCCGGCAGCCTGATGCCGACGGGGCGAACCTACACGGAGACCAAGCGGATGATGCGCTGGTTCCGAAAAGTGGACGATCGCGTCATCTTCGGCGGCCGCGGCGCTTTCGGCAAACAGGATTCGGAGAGCGCGTTCGAGGCGCTGCGCCGTGCCATGACCGGTATCTTCCCCGAGCTAACGGGTGTTCCGTTGGCGTTTCGCTGGTCCGGACTTGTCGGCATGACGCTCGACTCCGTACCGCATGTCGGCCGCATCGATGACCGTACCCTCTATTCAGTCGGCTACAATGGCGCCGGCGTCGCCATGTCGAGCCTGATGGGCCGCTATCTCGCGTCGCTCGTGCGCGGGGAGGCCGTCGATCTTGGTTTGCTCGACGCGCGCCGCGTCAGGACCATTCCATTCTATCCGCTGCGTGAACCGGCCGTCCGCATGGTGGCCGGCTGGTACCAATTTCTGGATGCGATCGGGCGCTAGGCATTCTGCGCCCGATCATAACAAGAGGGGTTGAACATGATGATTGCATCTTGCTGCCGGCGCGCACTGCTCGGCGTGTCCTTCGGCGCCTTCGCGACGCTCTCGGCGCTACCAGCCCATGCGGACCAGATCACCTTCGTCTCCCAGGGCGGCGCCTACCAGAAGGCGCAAACCATCGCGATCCTCGATCCATCCGCCAAGAAGCTTGGCATCACCATCAACCAGGACAGCATCCCCGACGCCTGGCCCGCGATCAAATCGCAGGTCGCCAGCGGCAAGCCGACCTGGGACGTGGTCGACGTGCCGACCGGCTATTGCCTGCGCGGCGGCGAGCAGGGGCTGCTTGAAAAGCTCGATTTCTCGAAATTGCCGAACGGCGCCGCGATGCCCGAGGCCTATCGTTCCCCTTATTCGGTGGCCTACGAGTTTTATTCGAGCGTGCTGGCCTACAGTCAGAAGAAATTCTCGGCGGAGGCGGCGCCCAACAGCTGGGCCGATTTCTGGGACGTGAAAAAGTTCCCGGGCCGCCGCGCGCTGCGCAATCACCCGATCGCCACGCTCGAGGCGGCGCTGATGGCCGACGGCGTCGCGCCCGACAAGCTCTATCCGCTCGACGTCGACCGCGCCTTCAAAAAGCTCGAGGAAATCAAGCCCAACATCACGGTGTGGTGGACCTCGGGCGCGCAATCGGCGCAGCTTCTCAATGACGGGGAGGTCGACATGGTGATGGCCTGGAACGGCCGCGTCAGCGCGCTGACCAAGGAAGGCGCCAAGGTCGCTTATACCTACAATCAGGGCATCCTGCAGAGCACCTCGCTCTGCATTCTCAAGGACGCGCCCAATCTCGCGACCGCGGTCCGTTTCCTCAACGAGGCGGTCGATCCCGTCCACCAGGCCAACCTGCCGCTGCATATCGATTACGGCCCGGCCAACCCGAAAGCCTTCGATACCGGCGTCATCAAGCCGGAGCGTGTGGCGCAGTTGCCGAGCGCGCCCGAGAACGCGGCCAAGCAGGCGCTGATGTCCTATGCCTGGTGGTCGTCGCCGGCGGGCGAGGCCGCGGAAAAACGCTGGGTCGGCTTCATGCAGAAATAGGTTTGGCACGCCCCCGGCGCGGTGCACCCGCATTCCGCGCCAGCGCAGGATCACCATGAGCAGCCCCGTGCAGGACCTCTCGGTACTCCACCAACGTCGCGAACAGCGTCTGATGCTGGCGCTGGCGATGCCGGCGCTGCTGGTGATCTTGCTGCTGGTCGTGCTGCCGGTCGGCTGGCTCGCCTGGCAGTCGGTCTATCAAAACGGCTTTACGCTGGAGAATTACCGCCGGATCTGGAGCGAGGACATCTACTGGCGCAGTTTTGTGCTGACGTTCGAAATCAGCCTGCTGGTGACGCTGCTGGCGCTGCTGCTCGGTTATCCCATTGCCTATGCGGCGAGCATCGCGCCAAAAAGGTGGGGCATCATCATCCTGGCGCTGGTGGTGCTGCCGTTCTGGACCAGCGTGCTGGTCCGCGCCTATGCCTGGCTCGCGCTGTTGCAACGGACCGGCGTCATCAACCAGTTGCTGCGCCAGCTCGGCGTGATCGACGAGCCGCTGGCGCTGGTCCACAACAGCTTCGGCACCATCGTTGCGACCCTCCACATCCTGCTGCCGTTCATGGTGCTGCCGCTCTACGCCACCATGCAGCAGATCCCGCGCGACCTGATGCAGGCCGGCGCCAGCCTCGGCGCCGGCCCCATGCTCACCTTCTGGCGAATATTTTTGCCGCTGTCGCTGCCCGGGGTGCTGGCGGGAAGTACGCTGGTCTTCGTGCTCGCGCTCGGCTTCTACATCACGCCTGAATTGCTCGGGGGCGGCCGCACCATCATGATATCGATGCTGGTCAGCCGCAATGTCGAACTCTATGACCAATGGGGCGCCGCCAGCGCCGTCGGCGTGGTGCTGCTGGTGGCGGTCGGCCTGATCTTCTTCGCCGTCAGCCGCTTCATTCCGCTCGATCGCGTGTTGGGGCAAAAATGACGATGTCGCGCCCATTCCGCATCGCCCTGGTCGTGACCTGCGCGCTCGTGCTGCTCTATCTCATCCTGCCGATCCTGATCATCGCGCCGATGTCGTTCTCGGCCGCGCGCTTCCTCACCTTTCCGCCGCCGGCGCTGTCGCTGCGCTGGTACGAGGAATATGTCGGCAATCCGGCCTGGATGCAGGCGACCCGCGTGACGCTGACGGTTGCCGTACTCACCGTTGTCATCGCGACCCCGCTCGGCATGGCCGCGGCCTACGCCATCAGCCAGTCGAAATGGCGGATCATGCGGCTCATTCACATGACCTTGCTGCTGCCGCTGGTGGTACCGATCATCATCACCGCGGTCGGCATCTTCTTCGTCTTCGCCAAGGTCGGCCTGGCCGCGACCATGACTGGCCTCGTGCTCGCCAACGTCATGCTCGGTCTGCCCTATGTCGTCNTCTCGGTCGCGGCGGGGCTGCAGAGTTTTGACGCCACGCAGGAGATGGTGGCGCGCAGCCTCGGCATGAACCGGCTGCGGGCTTTCTTCGTGGTGACGCTGCCGCAGATCAAGCCCAGCGTGATCGCGGGCGGCATCTTCGCGTTCATCTCGGCGATGGACGAGACCATCGTCGCGCTGTTCATTTCCGGCGGCCAGTATCAGCCGCTGACCAAGCGGATGTTCACCGCGCTCCGCGACGAGATCGACCCGACGATCGCCGCCATCAGCACGCTGATGACCGCGGTCTCGTTCATGCTGGTGCTGGTGGCGACCAGCCGGTCAAAGAAGGACGCGTGAGCGGCAAGTCAGGCCGCGGGAAGTCAGGCGGCGGCCTGATTCTTGGCCCCGGCTGAACGGGTGTCGCGCGGCAGCGTGATGCGCACCACGGTGCCGGTGCCGAGCTTCGAGCGCAGCCGCATCGTTCCGCCATGCAGGCTGGTCAGCGAGCGGGCGATTGCCAAGCCGAGGCCCGAGCCCTGGTAGGTCTTGGTGAGCTGGCTCTCGACCTGTTCGAACGGATTGCCCAGCCGTCGCAGCGAGGTGGGCGCGATGCCGATGCCGGTATCGGCGATCATCAGCACGATCGAGTCCGAAAGCACGTGGCTCCGCACCGTGACCCTGCCGTCGTCGGGGGTGAACTTGACGGCGTTGGACAGCAGGTTGACGAAGATCTGCTTGACCGCGCGGCGGTCGGCCATCACGGAAATCGTGCTTTCGATATCGGCATCCAGCGTCAGATGCTTGTCCTCGGCGCGCCCCGAGACCACGCGCAGCGACTCCGCCAGCAGCTTCGACAGGTCGAGCTCCTCCATGTCGAGCTTCATGCGGCCGGCTTCGATCTTCGACATGTCGAGGATGTCGTTGATGACTTCGAGCAGATATTTCCCTGATGTCAGGATGTCGTGGCAGTACTCCTGATACTTGTCGGAGCCGAGCACGCCGAACATGCCGCTGCCCATGATCTCGGAGAAGCCGATGATGGCGTTCAGCGGCGTGCGCAGTTCGTGGCTCATATTGGCGAGGAATTTGGATTTCGCCTGATTGGCTTCCTCGGCGCGGTTCTTTTCCTGCGAGTATTTCTCGGCGAGGTCGGCAAGCTCGGTCTGCGAACGCTTCAGGTCGATCACGTTGGCGCGCAGGCGGGCGTCGTTTTCGATCAGCTTCTGCTCGTGCGCCTTGATGCGGGTGATGTCGGTGCCGACCGAGACGTAGCCGCCGTCCTTGGTGCGGCGCTCGGAGATGTGCAGCCAGCTTCCGTCGTCGAGCTGCGCCTCGAAGGTGCGGGCGCCCGGCGCGTGCGCGCCGGTCTCCTGCAGCCGGGTACGCACTTCCGGCATGCTGCCGACCTCGATCACGGTTTCATACGAGGTGCCGGGGGTCACCGCCGTATCCGGGAGTTTGTGCAGGCGCTGGAAGTGCGAATTGCAGAGCACGAGGCGGTCTTCGGCGTCCCACAGCACGAAGGCCTCTGGAATGGTCTCGATCGCGTCGCGCAGCCGCAGGTCGGCCTCCACGGTCTTCTCGGCGAGGCTCTTCTGTTCGGTGATGTCGACCGCGATGCCGATCAGGTGCAAGCCGCCGTCGGCCAGGGCCTGGCTGAGCTCGCAGCGCACCCGCAGCCAGATCCAGTGGCCGTCGGTGTGCTGCATGCGGAAGGTCTGGTCGATGTGGTCGAGTTGGCCCGCGATCATCTGGTCGGCGATCGCAAACAGGTCGATGTCGTCGGATTTCACCAGCGCGTTGACTTCGCCGAAGGTGAGGAGGTCGTTGCGGGAGTCGAGGCCGAGCATTGTGAACATCGAGGCCGACCAGAAGATCCTGCCGCGCTCCAGGTCCCAGTCCCACAAGCCGCAGCGGCCGCGGTTGAGCGCGGTGTCGATCCGGCCGCGCACCGCGTCGTTGATGAGATCGCCCTCGCGGGCGCGGGTCGACTGCCAGTGGAAGGCGAAGCCGAGGATCAGCACGACGAAGCCCGTGGTGGCCGATAGCGTTACCGACAAGGCGGCGTCCGAGCCCCACAGCGGCTCGTTCTTTTCCTGGATGACGATGACCTGGCCCGGCAGTGATTTGACCAGCGCCGAGATCGCCATCGCGCCATTGCCGTTCGGAAGCGTCATGTCGCTGACGACGCCCTGCAGGCCGGGGGTGGTGAGCAGTTGCGCCGTGCTGATGATGTCGAGGATGCGATCGCTGTCACCAAGGCTGCCTTCGACCGGGACGCGGGCCAGAATCCGGTGATCGGCGCCGGTAATGATGATATGGCGGCCAGAGGCCACGCCCCAGGCCGGAATCAGGTCGGGCAACAGGCTCTGCAGCCGTTCGATGTTGGCGGTGCGGTCCTGCCGGATAGAGCCGAGGCGGTCGAGGCGTTCAGCCAGCAGATCGGTGAGCGCGGAGAGGTCGCGCTTCATGGCGGCACGTTTTTGCCGGCTCTGGTCGATCACCTGCACGAAGGCGCCGAGGCAGATGGTGATGAGGAACGCAATGATGAGCGTCGGCACGGCGCGACGAAGCGCCGGCTCTGCGGTGAGCAGCCGGTGATAGGCAGGTTTTGCGATCGACTGGGCCAATCCTTTGATCGAATCGGATTGGACCAACGCGTTCGCCGCATGCGCGCGCGCCATGCTTTAGACCCCCGCCGAAGGCTCTTTTGCACATCGTCCGGAAGGAACCCCACGTCATTCCGAATCATAGCGATTTGAATCCAGTTTTTTCGGGCTGTCGAGAGTCAACGATTCGTTAATTCGAAATAAATGTTGTCCAACGCGAAATAATGGCGGTGGAGCGAGTCCGAAAGGAGAACGCTCTGCCTCAATTTGAACTGCAGCAGCGCGTGTTCGAAGCGCCGCGGTCGGGCCGCGATGTGCTGAGTTTCGCTCACCACCTGTAGCTTGCGACGCTCTTGCCGGCGTAGGCGCGGGTGACGGCGGAGAACCCGCCTTCGAATGTCGCAGCGAGCGCGAAGCCGTTCAGCCATTTCATTTCGGCCGAGACCGTCGTCAGTGCCGCATCGTGCGCCCCCGCCGCGCCGTTGACCACGAAGCTTGCGCCGGGCAGCACCTGGAACGTCGCCGAGGCTGCGCTGAGGGGGTTGAAATCATGCGCCCAGGCTGCGCGACCGCGCAACGTCAGTATCGCGTCGTTTGCGGCAAATGATTTGTCGCTGCGCAATCCGAGTTCGGTGCGCGGCGCGGTGACGTCCTTCGCTTGATAGGACAATGCAAAGGCGTTGGTGCCGGATATCACCGTTTCGGCATAGGCGGGAAGGCGGGCCATGGTCACCTGTGCGGCGGCGTAAGGCGTCAGGCCGAGGCCGCTGAACCATGGTGCGACATAACGATTGCCGCCTTCGACACGGCCCGCGAAGGTGTCGGCCCTGAAGCGTGCGCGCAGCTGGTCGATGCCCTGGATCGTTACGCTGCGATCCGTCGTGACGTCATGCCAGCCATAGGCCGCGGCCGCGCTGATATAGGCGGAGCCGGCCGTGTGCCTGATGAATGCGCCGGCCTGGAACAGGTCGGTTCGACCGCTGCCGCCGGAGGCGACGCTGAAGCCGGTGCCGCCGCCGGCCAGCGCAAAGCCTGCGATGGTTGCCGGTGACAGCCAGTAGTCGGCGCCGGCCGCCACGCCGTAAATTCGGCTGGTGGTGGTGCTGGATCCGGTGACCGTGTTGCCGTCGGTCGTCTGGCCGCCGCCAAAGGCAGATGCCCATGTCCTCCAGCGCGGTTCGAATGCCGGCATGCGCGGCGCGGCCTTTGTGTCCAGGCTGAACGTTTCACCGCCCGTACCGCGCAGGCGGACGTCGGCATAGGCGTTCATGACATCGCCGTCGTCGGCGAATGCCATCGCGCTCGACGGGCCGAGGCGACGGTCGGCGGCAGCAACATCAGTCATCGCGGTCATGAATTGCGCCGCCGCCGTCACCATTGTCGGATGTACCGCGGTGGCGATCGGACCGGAGGCTTGCGTCAGCCCCGGCGCGGTCAGCCCGCCATAGACCAGCGGAATGCCGCCATTGCGGTTGAAGTAGTTGACCAGCGCGTTGCCGACGTTGGTCTGGTTGATGCTGAGGCCGCTGTTGGGCGGAGCGATGAAGGCCAGCGCCAGATTGAGATAGGCGTTGTTTCCGTCGTAGCTCAGGCTCGAATTGAATCCCGCCGGCAGGTTGCTGTTGACCACCGACCCGAATGTGCCGCTGATGCCGCCGCCGGCATTGACGATGGTGTACTGCTTGGCGACATAGCCTGCCGCAAAAAACGCGTTCACCCGGGCGCCCGACAGCGTCGCCGTTCCCGTGACATTGACGCGGTCGGCGCTGGCCGGGGATATCTCGACCATGTAGGACGAGGCCGCGGTGAACGACAGACTGCCATTCACCGTCAGCAGGCCGATCGAATTGCCGGGCGCCAGTGCGCCGCCGTTGACGGTGGTGTTGCCGACGGTGCCGTTGCCGCCGAGCGTGCCGCCGGCATTCACCGTGACGGCCGAACTGGCGATCGAGCCGTTCACCGACAGCGTGCCGCCGTCGATCACGGTTGGCCCGGTATAGGTGCTGGTCGCGGTCAGGATCGTCGTGCCTGCTTCGACGCGCACCGCTCGCGTGCCTGCGCCGCTGCCGGTGATGACGGGAGCGAAGGTGTAGTTCGCGCTGGTGTGATTGAAAACGATCTGGCCGTTGCCGCTACCCAGATTAACCGAGGCCGCGCTGAACGTGCCGGGCGCGACGGCCGCCTGGCCTATGGCCGCGCCGATATTCAGCGTGCCGACCGAACCGCCCTGGACGGCAATGAACGTGGTCGCAGCCGAGACGCTGCCGCCATTGCGGATGGTCAGGGTGCCGTTGCCGGCATAGCCGACATGGAGATCCGCGCTATTGGTCCAGGTTGAGCCGGTCCCGTCCACCGTCACAGTGGCGGTCGAGCCGGACTGGATGGCGAGAGAGCCGAAGACGTTGCTCACCGCCGCGCCGTTGCGGATGGTTAGCGTGCCGCTGCCTTGGCTGGCGATGCCGAGATTGCCGCTGATGGTCCAGTTCGAACCGGCACCGTCCACGGTTGCGGCGCCAGTCGAGCCCGGTGCGACGCCGAGATAGCTGCCGCCGCCGTTGCTCACGGCGCCGCCGTTGAGGATGGCCAGCGTTGCGCTGCCGCTGCTGCCGACATACAAATCGCCGGCAGTCGTCCAGCCCGACCCCGCGCCGTTCACCGTCACGGCGCCGGTCGAGCCGGGATCAGCGGCGACAAAGCCCCAGCCGCTGTTCACCCTGCCGCCGTTAAGGATGTTCAGAGTGCCGTTGCCGGCAGAGCCGACATACAGATCCGAACTGCTGGTCCAGGTCGAACCCGCACCATCGACAGTCGCGGTGCCGGTCGAGGTGGAATCAGCGCCGATATAGGCGACGCCGCCGTTGCTGAGCGTGCCGACGTTGCGGACGGTGAGCGTTCCGTTGCCGCCGCTGCCGACATAGAAATCGCCGGCGGCCGTCCAGGCCGAGCCCGCGCCGTCCACCGTCACGGCACCGATCGACCCGGGATCGACGGCGATATTGCCATAGTCGCTGCTCACCGTGCCGCCGTTACGGACGGTCATCGTGCCGTTGCCGGAGTAGCCTACGAGCAAATCGGAACTGCTGGTCCAGCTTGAACCGGCGCCATCGACCGTCGCGGTGCTGGTCGAGGTGGAATAGCGGCCGATAAAGCCNATGAGGTTGCTCACCGTGCCACCGTTGCGGACGGTCAGTGTGGCGTTGCCGTTGTGACCGACATAGAAATCGCTGCTATTGGTCCAGCTTGAGCCGGCGCCGCTCACCGTGACGGTGCCGACCGAGCCCGCATTGTCGGCGATGATGCCCAGGGTGTTGTTCATGGTGCCGCCGCTCTGGATCGTCAGCGCGCCCGTGCCGGAAACGCCGACCCTGAGACCGGTCGACTGCGCGCCGGCCGCTCCGATCACCGTCGCGTTGGGCGTGACGGTGTCGATCCTCGTGCTGGTCGTGTTGTCCGGAACGATGGCCGCCCAGTTGCCGACGCTGAACCAGTTGGTCGAGGCTGAGCCGTTCCAAAATTCGACGGCGCATGACGGCATCGTCGACGCCAGGATCATTCCGAGCGCGACGGATGTTGCCGTGAGGCTGGGCTGAAATTGCCAACCGGAGAAATTCGCCATGCGCCCCAAGCGGTTCCATTTCTGGAACCGGAATTTGGGCCGATTCGGCCTAACCGATCCTTAACCATGCCGGCCGGCCGCGGCGGCCGTCCTCGTATTAGTACGGATGAGCCCGCCGCCTGATCCGCTCTGGGATCGCGGCGCAACTCGCGCGGCGAGGCGCTACCCGCGCGTCGGCTCGGCATGACTGATCACGCGCTTGATGGTTGGAAACGCGCGGCGCAGCGCGCGCTCGATCTCGTCGACGTTCTCGTGCACCTTGATGACGCTCATCGACGGCGCGGCGCGGCAATGGAAATTAACGATTTCGCCGGCGTCGGTGTCGCGCACCCGCACATTATGGATGTCATGGATCGCGCCGTTGGCGGCAAAGCGCGACAGCGCGGCCTTGATGGTCTCGACGCGTTCGGGGGCGGCGTCGGTGCCGTGCGGCAGTTCCGGCTCGAGCGGTTCGATGTGGGTGTCGACCTCGACNTCCTCGCCAAAATCCTCGCGGATGCTNCGCTCCAGTTCATGGGCGATGTCGTGCGCGGCGGTGAGTTCCATATCGCCATCGACTTCGAGGTCGATGCTGACCGTCAGCTTGCCGCCGAGATCGTGCACGGTGACATGGTGGACGGCGAGACCGGAATTGCGGGCGATCACCATGATGCGCTCGCGCACGCTCTCATTGTCGCGCGCGACCGGAACGGCCGTGAAGGTGAGGTCGGCGTCGCCGAGGACTTTGCTGACGGCATCCTGCGCGGCTTTCTTGATCGCCTCGACGCGGTCGATCGGGTAGGTGCGCGGCACCTCTGCGATCGCGTCGATGAAATGCGTCGGCCCGACCATGCGGGCGCGCAGGCGCTCGACGCCGACCACGCCGGGCACCGAGGCGATCGCTTCGGTGGCCTTTTCCGCGACGCCCTGCGGTGCGCGATCGAGCAGCGTTTCGATGGTGGAGCGGCCGAGCCGCAGGCCCAGGATCGATATCATCACGGCGACGCCGATGGCGGCGACCGAGTCGCCCCAGGCATAGCCGAGGCCGGTCAGCACCAGCCCGATGATGACGGCGATGGAGCCGAGCACGTCGGAGGCAAAATGCAGCGCGTCCGCCGCCAGCGCCTGGCTTCGGGTTTCGCGCGCCGTGCGATGCAGCGCCCGCGCCCGCCAGAAATTCACCGCGATATCGATCACCAGCACCACGAAGGGGATGGCCGAGAGCGTCGGCGGCGGAGCGCCCTCGCGCAGCCGGCTCCAGGATTCGACCAGGATGCCGCCGGCGAGCACGTAGAGCAGCGCGATGACGAACAGCGCCGACAGGCTCTCGAACTTGCCGTGGCCGTAATGATGCTCCTCATCGGCCGGCTGGTCGGACACCCGCACCACCAGCCAGGTGATGACGGTCGCGATCACGTCGACGGAGGAGTGCAGGGCCTCGGAGATCAGCGCGAGCGAGCCGATCGCGATGCCGACGGCAAATTTCGCCGCGGCCATGCCGGCGCTGGCGAAGATCGAGATCGCCGCGACGTTGGTTTTGATGGAGGGGGGATGACTCATGGGCGGCGGTTTAGCAGGGGGGCGTCCAACATTAAAGCCGGCGGTGGGAGGCGCAATTGCCATTCATTAGCAGGAGCGATTTGTTGCGAATTGTTATGAGTTGAGATTCACCGCGTCGTCCCTGCGAAAGCAGCCCGTAGGATGGGTGGAGCGCAGCGATACCCATCGCCATGCGCATCGGCATTGATGGGTATCGCTGCGCTCCGTCCATCCTACGCAAACACACCTCCGCATTCTCGCGGCGCGATGCCCGAGCTTTGCAAAATCATTCGCCCATCGAGAAGAGGGCGCAGGGAATGCCGGGTGCTTGCTGCACCCGCGGTCTCGTGTGCAATAAGTGCGAAAGAAACGCACACGAGCATACAGGTACAGCTGGAGCACTCCGGCATTCCCTGCGCAGTGGTTTGACGGCTTATACCGCGCTCTCCCTGGAGACGAATTCCTTTTGCCTCCATCGCCGGCGGATTGAAGGATTGTCGAAACCCGGTTGGGTCGACGTTTCCTCCGCCGGCTTGACACCAGCCACGGGTGCCAGAACCACACGGCTTTGCCGTACGCTTCAGCGCCAGTCGTCTGCACGCTGTGTCCGCTCACGAACCAAGGCCCGCCCTGCGAACACCACCACGCGCCCGACGCTGCCGCGTCCACCGCAACCCGCCCCAACGTTCGTGACGATGGCCAACGCCCCTCTACCGGGACGGGATGGCGGGACTTGTAAGGGTGATTTGGGTCTGCCGCGAAGAGGAATATTTTTGCGGGCGAGACTGGACGGGGCAAATCACGTTGAAGTTGTTAGGTAAAATAGACCATTCAAGAAAAATCGATTTTTCGCGCAGCGGCTATTTCCGTTCATTATTCCCTCCTCAAATCGATAAACACGCGATAATTTTGCTGCCAGTAGTTGCAGCCGATGAGCTTCAAGATCAGCAGATAACGAGCACAGTCATATGCCGCCAGCTCCTATTGCCGCGCCCAACATCCGCCGGCTCTCAATTGCGCGGTTCAGATCGATAAAGTCGCTCTGCTGGTATCCGACACAAGGTGTGAATTTTATCCTTGGCGGCGGGGACGTGGGGAAGACCACCATCCTCGATGCCATCGCGCTGCTCCTCAGTCCGACAAATCCCTCAGTCGTGCCAGACACAGACTATTATGGCAGAGCTGAAAAGGACGGGTTCGTTATTGATGCGCTCCTTTCGCTGCCTCCGGAAAGCAATATTAATCAATCACTCAAGCCATCATGGCCGTGGGATTGGAACGGCAAGGAGCCAATCGTCCCGAGCATCGAAGCCGATGCGGGCTCAATTCATAACGATCCGGTCTATTGGCTCCAAGTGACAGGTACGGAAGACCTCGAACTCGTCTATGAGATTAAGCAACCGGATGGAAAAACTGACAGTTTGCCCGTAGCACTTCGCCGCCAGATTGGGTTAGTTCGCTTGAGCGGCGACGATCGTAATGACCGTGATCTGCGGTTTGTCCAGGGCTCGGCTCTTGACCGCTTGCTTTCCGACAAAGCCCTGAGGTCTCGACTAGGCAACGAATTGGCCGATACCGATGTAGCGGCGGGATTGAGTGAGAGTGCCAGGGCGACTCTTGAGGAGCTAAACGCTGCTTTCTTCGCGAAGTCCCTCCCGACCGGGCTTGATCTCGCAATCACGGGTAGCCCAGGGGTGTCAGTGATGGCTCTCATAGGCCTTTCCGCGCTCCGTAACGGTGTAGAGTTGCCACTAAGCAGTTGGGGGGCAGGGACACGAAGACTGGCGGCCCTAGCGATCGCGGAACAAAACCAGGGTACCTCGCCTATAACGCTAGTTGACGAGATTGAGCGCGGGCTTGAGCCTTATCGCCAGCGTTCCCTTGTGAAGAAACTGCAGTCAGGTTCTCCCCAAGTGTTTATTACGACGCACAGCGCAGCGGCGATTTCCGCAGCAGATAAGGCGGCACTTTGGTTTGTCGACCACGCCGGAAATATTGGTCGACTGGATTCGGTCAAGATTGATAAGCACCGAGAACGCGATCCAGAAACCTTCCTCTCGCGTTTGACCATCGTGGCCGAAGGAGCGACGGAAGTCGGCTTTGTGTCTGCTCTACTCGAAGGGGCGCTGGGCGCGCCTCTTGAACAACATGGTATCCACGTAGCTGACGGCGGTGGACACCAGACAACTCTAGGTTTGCTAGAGGCACTCTCTGATAGTGGGATCCGCTTTGGCGGATTCGCCGACGACGAGGACGGAAAACACCCTCAGCGTTGGCAGCAACTTTCTACCAAGCTGGATAAGCTTCTCTTTCGATGGAGAAAAGGCTGTCTTGATGAGAANATCATAAACTTGGTCTCGGCGGATAGATTCCTGGCGCTCATTCAGGATCCCGCCGGAAAAGCGGGAATGCGTTTGCGCAGTTTGGCGAGGCGACTTGATATTGAAGAAAAGTCCCCTTCTGCGCTGAAGGAAAAGGCCGGTACGAGTCTGATGGCAGTGATCTTGGAAGCGGCGCTTGGGACGGTTCCCACGGGCAAGGAAGCCGAGAAGAAGAAGTACGAGTCCGACGCGCAAACTTGGTTCAAGACCTTGGCGGGTGGCCGGGAGCTTGCTGCGAAGATGTTTAGTCTCAGCTTGTGGCCCACCCTTAAGCCTCAGCTCTTGCCGTTCTGCAATGCTGTTCGAAATGCGGTTGGCTTGCAGAATGTCGAGGACGTTCGTCCGTGAGCGATGAGAGCGTCCGACGCGCGCTTAGGTCCGATGCTTCTCTTGTGGTCATCGAGGCGCCTGCCGGATGCGGGAAGACGCACCAAGGCGCTGACTACGTGAGCGATCTCCTCGCGGGTGGCTCGAATCGCGTACTGATTTTGGCTCACACTCACGCGGCTTGCTCGGTTTTTGCTGAACGCACCCGAGGTGTTGGTCCCCGCGCGGAAATAAGAACAATAGACAGCGTGATCGCTGAAATTGCTACCGCATACCATGCTGGTATTGACGTTCCCGCGGATCCAACTGTTTGGGTTCGCCAAAGAGAAGACGGCCATGCCCAACTTGCGACCAAGGTGGCCAGACTTGTCAAGCGCTACCCAATGATAGCGAGCTCCCTCGCGACCCGGTACGCCACCGTGATTTGCGATGAACATCAGGATTCCAGCGGTGATCAACATTCCCTCGTCATGTTGCTGCATGAACAGGGCTCCCGACTTCGCTTGTTTGCTGATCCCATGCAAAAGATATTCAAGGAAAAACGTTTGCCGGGTGCAAACGTCGCGTATTCTTGGGATGACTTGGCAAACTTGGCTGGAGTGTCCGAAGCGCTTGACGTTCCGCATAGATGGACAAGTGGTTGTCCAAGGCTTGGCAAATGGACCTTGGAGGCTCGTGAAGCGCTGAAGTCCGGCGGAAAAGTTGACCTCCGCCAGGCGCCGCCAAGCGTCCACGTTGTTTACGCGGAAAACTTGGCACAGCGAAATCTTGACTATCGACTTCATCCCGATGATCGCAAACCGATTGATGTTTTTGAGAAACGTCAATCCTCCCTCCTGGTATTGACGCGTCACAATGATACCGCCCGGGCATTACGTAGTTTCTTCAACCGGCGCATTTTATTGTGGGAAGGCTACACGCGATCTGCACTGGAGGAACTGATCGATGGCATGCAGGCGGATCAAACTCCTGAATCCATTGCAGCTGGAATCGTGACATTCATGGGCGCGGTATCGACGGGCTTCAGTCCGACAGCATTTGGAGACCGCTTCCAGCGCGAAGTTAGGGGGCGATGTACAAGCCGGGCCACGGGTAAGCCAGCAACGCTTCAAGGACTCGCTAGCTTGGTAATTGGCGAACCGAACCACCATGGTGTCGCCAAAATGCTCAAGCGCCTCCATGAGCTTGTCGAAACAGATCCGGTGTTCAAGGACATCAAATTGGACTGTCACAAGGAGTTTTGGGATGCGGTCCGGCTGGGTGATTTTGAAACTCCGGAAATCGGGCTCGCTGATCTCGCGCATCGGCGAGCATATTCGCGTCCAAAACCGCCCGCCCGGGCCATAAGTACCGTTCACAAGGCTAAGGGTCTTGAGTGCGACAGTGTTATCCTCGTTCCCTGCGATCTCAAAACGTTTCCGGACAAACCGGATGCACGTTGCCTTCTTTATGTGGCGCTGAGCCGCGCCAAGAAGGAACTCATGCTGGTTGTTTCCCACAGCAACCCCAGCCCGCTTTTGATTTTTTGATTTGACCTAGAATTACGATGCCTTCGAAAGGAACGTGGCCATGCGGACGGAGCAACGCGATGGACAGCCTGAGTTGCGGTCGGCCTGCAATCAGTTCGTCACGAAATATCTTAAGGATCGCTCCTTCTTGCGACCGGCGCTGGGCCTCACGAGCCCGCGATTGACGCCCTGGTGCGGGGCATTGGACCCCAGCAGCTCTTGGAGCCTCGCATCGAAATCCTCGTCTCGAAAGTGAAGTGTTGTGGCGGCTCCTCCATATTTCGGAAAAACCACCTACAAGGTGACCATCATGGACGTGCTTGAACAGCTTAGGCCGACGCAAAAGCTATTGGTCATGAATCTCTTGCACGACGCCGGTTTCGACGTCTCGGATTGGGCCGACTACAAGGGGCGCTACGCGACGTCAAATCCGAAGAGCTACAACTGGTCGTTTGAGCAGCCCGGCGAAAAGATTGCCTTATGTCTCTGGTATCCTGACTTTAAGAAGGACGGCAACACAATCTACCATCGGTTCAAGCCCGCAGGCCGCGGTGCAAGACGAACCGGACCGGGAACGGCAAACTGGAACAAGCGCGGCTCCGACGTACGTCAGCGCGTGCAGACCGCATATGAACAGCGACTCCCCATTCGGGCCATTGTTATTGATGGGAAACAGCGCAATCCAAATGCCGCCCAGCCGGTCGCATCAAGGGTCGCCACTCGTCTGCTCGACCCCGAACCCTGGGCTGTGACGGAGTTCAATTATGAGACTGGCGAATGGCTCCTGATACGAGGTGTGAAGCCGCCCGTTCCTGCGGTATCGGCTCCCGACGCTGAGTTGTCGTTTTTCGAAGGCAAGCAAAGGCCGCGGTTCATACTTCATCGGCGTCGCGAGAGCGAGCTTCGCCGCAAAAAGATTGAACAAGCCCTTGCAGCCAACGGCAAGCTTGTCTGCGAGGTGCCTAACTGTGGTTTTGATTTCAAAGAGAGATACGGCTCAGTTGGCGAAGGGTACGCACAGGTCCATCACCTGATCCCGCTTAACAAGGCGCCCCCGGAGGGGCGCAAGATATTCCTGAACGATCTCGCGATTGTTTGTGCGAACTGTCACGTGATGATTCACGCTAACGGCAAGTGCCGGGCGCTCGAAGCTTTGATAGCGTAGACGGCAAATCCACACTGCGCGCCGTTAGACGCATTGCAACGCTTTGCCTCTGGACACCAGCCTCCCGCTTTGTTCAAAATCTCCCGGTACAGAGGAGCCCCCGATGACGATTATCGATTCCCAGGTCCATGCCTACGAGGCGAACAGTCCAAAGCGGCCGTGGCACACCGTGCCGAACTGGCCGGACCACGTCACGGGCGACGAGATGGTGGCGGCGATGGACAAGGTCGGCGTCGATGGCGCGATCTTCATCTCGGCCTTTTCGTTGTACCGCTACGATTCCAGCTATGCCGTGGAGGTGCAGCGGGCCCATCCCGGACGGCTCGCCATCGTCAAGCCGCTCAATCCCGACGATCCTGACGTGGCTGACGTTGTCGCGGAATGGAAGAAGACGCCGGGCGCGGTTGGAATCCGCGTCATGCTGCGGAAGGAGGAGAAGCGCGCGGCCGACGATCCCGGCCTCGACCGGATTGCGCGCGCGGCCGTTCGGTACGATTTTCCACTCAACATCCTGTGCTGGGACAATCTGGACGCAGGGATGGCGTTGATCGACCGCCATCCCGACACGCGGTTCATCATCGACCATCTCGGCATCCTGCAGCCACGCGTGCCGCCGGCGCCGCCCGAACCTTGGGCCAATCTTCCAAAAGTGCTCGAACTCGCCAAACGTCCGAATTGCGTGATCAAGGTCAGCGGCGCCTGCACGCTGTCCCGCGAGCCGTATCCGTATCCCGACATATGGGACCCGCTCGGGCTCGTGTTCGATGCCTGGGGTTTCGATCGCTGCCTGTGGGGCACGGACTGGACGCGGGCGTTCGCCGTCGTCAATTACGAGCAGGCCGTCGAGCCCTTTCTCAAGACCAGCCGCCTGAGCGACAGCGAGCGGGCGATGCTGATGGGCGGGGCCTGCAGCAAAGCCTATGGCTGGTCGCCGAAGAAGGGCTAGCGGGGAGGAGGGCGGATTACGCTCTCGCTGATCCGCCTGCGCGCTGCGCGTGCACGCCGCGAAACGTCCGCCCCGAAAGCCGCATCAGCGTTGCCGCGTTCGCACGTCGACACCCATGGCGTCGAGCAACTGATACACCTGCTCGTCGGTGACGCGCACGCCCTTGAAATCGGCGAGCGTCAGCAGGTTTAGTGCGCTGACCTCGGCGCCGGTGAGGTCCGCTCCTTTCAGGGTCGCGCCGTAGAGGTTGGCCTGGAAAAGATCGCAGTTGGTGAGGTCGGCGCCGGTCAGGTCGGCACTGGAAAGATCGGCTTCGCGAAGTCGGCTGCCGGCGAGGCTGCAGCTTGGTAATTTCGTCTCGGCCAGGTCGGCCAAATCCATCTTGCAATTGTGGAAGCTCGCGCGAGTCTCGATTTGCTTGCGGCTCAGCGCCCGGCTGAAATCGACCTTGTTGAAGCGCGCCCCGGTGAGATTGCACTCGTGCATCTCGACGGCGAACATTTCAGTTCTTTCGAAGGTCGCCAGCGCAAGATCACATCCGGAAAAGCGGACCCGTTGCAGATCGCTGAAGGCGAAAGTGCATCCCTTGCCACCGTCATCGGTGAACTGGCAGGTCTCGAACACCGCGTCTTTCAGCGCCGCATGCGAAAGGCGGCATGAGACGAACCGGCAGTTGGAGAACCGCGCGTCCACGAAGGATGGGTAGGAAAACTGCACTGCCTCGAAGACGCAGTCGGTGAAGACCGCCCCGTCGCAATCGACCTCCGGCCAGCTGTCATCCCTGACATTCAGGGAGGTGATCGGCTTCGCCGTGGCGATCCGGAGGGCGAGTTCGTCGATGTCCATGCGATACCGTTCGGCTCAGGCGTCGAGTGCGGCGCGCGACCATCCGGCACCGCCACAACGATACCGCCGATCGCGGCGGGGCCGCCATCCTAAAAGTGCTAAGATGCTCTCGGGGGAGTTGTGATTATCCCGTCGCGAGCGAGCCCCGGTGCTCGACTGCGAGTGAACCGTGTTTCGACATATAGAGCGTTTCCGAAGGGTATTCGCCGAACAGCGACCGGTAGTAGTGCGAGAAGCGTCCGAGTTCGATGAAGCCGTGTTGCATGGCGATCTCGCCGATGGTGGTGGTCGCGGGGTTGCTCTCCCGGAGCGCGGAGTGGATCGCGCAGAGCCGCTTGCGGCGGAGGAAAGTGACCGGCCCCAGACCCAGCATGTCGTCGAACGCCCGATGAAGGCTACGCCGCGAGACGGCGAACTGAGCACAGATTTCCGAAATGTGCACCGGCCGGGAACCGGCCTCGTCGAGATAATGTTCGACGTTTCGAACCAGACGCATCGCCGACGGCACCGGGCCCCGGTTCTCCGCGGGCAGGGCATCGACAATCGTCGCCGCCATCGCATCGATGATCGACCGTTTCCAGAAGTCAGCCACTTCGTCCGGCATGCCGGCCTGCTGCTGCGCCAGGCGGGAGGCGATCTGCTGCAATCGCCGCTTTGCGGCCAGGCCCGTCGGTGAATTCGCCCGATAGCGGTTTTTCACGTACCAGGTCGCGGGGTCGCTCAACCTGGGCTCGCCCGCAAACAGGGAGGTCACCTCGGCAAGATCGAGGCGGATCGCGGCATAGGCGGCGGCGCCGTGGAAGCTGCCGTCATGTTCGGTGCTTGGCGGCATCACCAGCACATCCGCCGGCAGCATGTCGAACGACCAATGGGTGACGCGTTCGCTGGCGTCGAGCAGCATGCCGATCACGAGCTTGTCGTCGGTCGCAATGCGTTGCGTCCGCACGCCGACCGAAAACGAACCGATGCTGAGCGAAAAGTCCCCGATGCCGACATGGCTAAGCGCGCCGCGGAATCTTCCGCGGCCGAGCTGCGTCACCTCGACATGGGATCCCTGGATTGCCTGGTGCAGGCCCTCGAAGCTGTCGAGGCTGCACGTATTGATTTGGATTGACCGACCCATCGTCGGGCATCCCTGTTGTTAGAATTTGGCCTTGATCGCCTTGCCTTCAGCAATTTGGCTGCCGCTATCGATCATCAGCGGAAACGCCAGCGTGAAATAACCTGCGGTGCCGAGCATGCGGTTCTGCACGTCGAGTTCGCGAAAAACCTTGATGCGCGTCGAGACCGGAATTTTTCCGACCGGGAAGGTGTAGCCGACCGATCCGCCAAGCGCGACCACGCGGCCTTCGAACGCGCCGAGTCTCGCGCCGGTGCCGCTGTCGGCGGTCAGTTGCTGATAGTAGTAGCCGACCAGGCCGACCGTGAATTCCTTTGTCAGATATTTCGTCGCGGCCCATTCCAGATGGAATTCATCGCCGGTCTTGTAGTCGGTCGCGGTGTTGGTGAAGTTGAAGGTAAATCCCGCGGCGGCAGAAAGATCGACGCCGATCGCGGGATCGAGCCAGCTGAAGGCGCCGAACACATCGATCGCAGGCCGGTTCAGCGAGACGTTGGACAACTGGCCGGCGACGTAGCTGCCGGACGGAATGACGCCGCCGACGCCGAGCTGCCAATGGAAATTTCCGGAATGCCAGCCGACGAACGAGTTCAGGAAGAGATCGCTCATGTCGAAATTGGCGTCGGTGGCGTTGATGCCGATCGGACCGAAGCGCGGCGAGTTCACCAGCAGGTTGGCGTTGACGCGCGGCTCGCCAAACGGCGTAGTGAGCGAGAATGCGAGATCGCCGCCGAACAATTTGAGCGGGGTCACCCACAGGGTGGTCGGAAGATTGATCCAGGTCGTCGCGCTGACATTCGCGAGCAGCAGGCCGCCGAGGGGCAGCGTCGTGCCGCCGCCGATCTTGCCGCTATAGAAATAAGTATCGTCCTGGAAGTAGACGCCGGGCGGCGGCGTGATGCCGGCGTTCGGTCCGCGCGAGCCGAGGAGATAGACGCCGGTCGCGGCTTCGGCGGCGTGTGCACCCTGGTCCATCAAAGGAAGCGCTGCCATCAAGGGGAGCGCCGTGATCGCCATCGCCGTCATGCAAAAGGCAGAACGCATCGGAGTCCCTCCGAAGGAAATCGTCATCCCCGCACTCCAGCAGAATCCCCGGCAAAATTTAGACACAACTTCCACGCGACCACAATGGGTTTCATCTGCGGCCGACAATTGCCTGCCGCGATGTTGCACGCAGAACGCAAGGAGAGAATTGTCGTCTAATTTTCGGAAACAGGTTCAACCTGGATCAAGCCTGGAATGTTGCGCGGTTCGTATTGGCACAAACTGCACATCACTTCAGCGGGCGGATAGTTTAGCCTGTTGAAACAGTGGAACTGGCCGCATCACATCCCGGCTGCTCGGAGCAGGGAGGCCATGGCGCCCTCAAGGCGCAAAATATGGAAGCGGGGCTGACTGTTTGCTTTTCTCGGCTGTACGCCGAGAGCGGCAATGGAAAGGCCTGTGATGCGCTCCACAACAGCCATTTTTGCACTTCGACGCCATCCATCCCGGACGTTTCGCGATACAATCTGCGCGGGAGTGGTTTGGACCGGTCTTGTCCTGACGACGACGGTCTTGACGACGACATCTGCCGCAGCGCTGGTCGCTGGTCCAGGCGGACCGCTGCAGGGCGAGCTCAGGCAGGATAGTTCCTTGATCGAGATCGCCGCCCGGCGTGGAGGCGCCGCGCGCCGGACCACCGTTGTCGGTCCGCGCGGTAATGTTGCGAGCCGCACGGTGGTGCAGCGGGGCGCCGTGGTGCGTCCCGGTGTCGCACGTCCGGGCGGCTGGGTGCGTCCGGCGCACTATCGCTGGCGTCCGGGCGGTGCGATCGCTGCGGGCGCCGCGATCGGGTTTGTGGCGGCCGCGACCGCCGCGGCATGGGCCGGTTCGCCGCCGGCGCCCGGTTACTGCTGGTACTACACCGATCCGAGCCGGACCCAGGGTTTTTGGGACGTCTGTCCGTAATGGCGTGCGTCTGGAGTGGGCGACATGACGCTGCTGAATCCCGATCCCAAGCAAGAAGACCGGTTATCGGAAGATCGCCAATCCGGCGACATGGTCTGGATTCCCGGCGGCACCTTTCGCATGGGATCCGACCGCCACTATCCGGAGGAAGCGCCGGTCCATCGCGTGACGGTCGACGGCTTCTGGATCGACCGCACGCCGGTGACGAACCGGCAGTTCAAGGCCTTCATCAAGGCGACCGGCCACAAGACCTTTGCCGAGATCGTGCCCGATCCGAAAAATTATCCGGGCGCGTTGCCGCACATGATCTATGCGGGCTCGCTCGTGTTCGTGCCGCCGGCGGCGGTGCGGGGCTTGCGCGATTGGAGCCAGTGGTGGCGGTTCATGAAGGGAGCAGACTGGCGGCATCCCTATGGGCCGAAGAGCAACATCAATACGTCGGATACCCATCCCGTCGTGCATGTGTCGTTTTCAGATGCGCTGGCCTACGCGCAATGGGCGGGCAAGGACCTGCCGACCGAAGCCGAATGGGAATTTGCCGCGCGTGGCGGGCTCGACGGCGCGGAGTTCGCCTGGGGCGACGAATTCACCCCCGGCGGCGCGCACATGGCCAACACCTGGCAGGGCGAATTTCCGAAGCGGAACGAACTCGACGACGGCTATGAGCGAACCTCGCCGGTGACGGCGTTTCCGCCCAACGGCTATGGCGTGCTCGACATGATCGGCAATGTCTGGGAATGGACGTCGGACTGGTATGCGTCAAAGCACGAGGCCGACGCGCCAAAGGCCTGCTGCATTCCCGAAAATCCGCGCGGCGGTCCCGAAGCGGCTAGCCTTGATCCATGTCAACCCAACATCCGCATTCCGCGCAAGGTCATCAAGGGCGGCTCGCATCTGTGCGCGCCGAACTATTGCCGCCGCTACCGGCCGGCGGCGCGGCATGCGGAAGCGATCGATACCTCGACGAGCCATCTCGGGTTTCGCTGTGTGAGGAGGGGGGCGCCTGCGGAATAGTCTGTCAGTTTTCAAAAAGAGGAGAGTGGAATGGCCGATGGTAGTGACAGCAAGCAACCGGGCGCGCGTACTCCGAAATCCTCGAAGGACAGCGCGTTCAATCGTCGCAACATCCTGCTGGGAGGCACGTCGATCGCGGCCGCGACCGCNNTCAGTGTCGTTGACCGAACCCGGGTCGCGCAGGCGCAGCAACCGGCGGCGGCGCCGTCGGGCCGCAAACCAAACATTCTCGTCATCTGGGGGGATGATGTCGGCCTCGCAAACGTCAGCGCGTATAGTTTTGGGCTGATGGGCTACAAGACGCCGAACATCGACCGCATCGCCCGGGAAGGAATGATGTTCACCGACTACTATGCCGAGCAGAGTTGCACGGCGGGTCGTGCCTCGTTCATCACGGGACAGGCGGGCCTGCGAACCGGAATGACCAAGGTCGGATTGCCGGGCGCCGCGGCTGGCCTGCGCGCCGAGGACATCACGATCGCCGAGGCGCTGAAGCCGCACGGCTATGCCACCGGGCAGTTCGGCAAGAACCATCTTGGCGACCGCAACGAATTTCTGCCGACCGTCCACGGCTTCGACGAGTTCTTCGGCAACCTCTATCATCTCAACGCGGAGGAAGAGCCTGAGCATCCCGACTATCCGAAGGACCCGGGATTCAAGGCGAAATACGGTCCGCGCGGCGTACTCAAATGCAAGGCGACCGACCGGGACGATACGACGGTCGATCCACGCTTCGGCAAAGTCGGCAAGCAGACCATCGAGGATACCGGCTCGCTCACCAGGAAGCGGATGGAGACGGTCGACGACGAGACCTCCAACGCCGCGATCGACTTCATCAAGCGGCAGACCCAGGCCAACAAGCCGTTCTTCTGCTGGTGGAACGGCACCCGGATGCATCTCTACACCCATGTGCGCCCGGAATATAAGGGCCGCAGCGGTCTCAGCGAATACATGGACGGCATGCTCGAGCACGATGGCCAGGTCGGCAATCTGCTCAAGACGATCGACGACCTCGGCATCGCCAACGACACCATCGTGATCTACGGCACCGACAATGGCGTCCACATGAACTCGTGGCCGGACGGCGGCATGACGCCGTTCCGCAGCGAGAAGAACACGAATTGGGAAGGCGCCTACCGCGTGCCGGCAATGATCCGCTGGCCGGGCCGCGTCAAGCCGGGCCAGGTCTCGAACGAGATATTCTCGGCGCTGGACTGGCTTCCCACGCTGCTGGCGGCCGCCGGCGAACCTGATATCAAGAACAAGCTGCTCACCGGCTATAGCTCGGGCGGCAAGACCTTCAAGGTGCATCTCGACGGCTACAACCAGCTTCCGCTTTTGACAGGCCAGCAGGAGAAATCCGCGCGCAAGGAGTTCTTCTACATCAACGACGACGCCCAGCTCGTGGCGATACGCTACGAGAACTGGAAGCTGGTGTTCTGTGAGCAGAAGGTGCAGGGCACGCTGGAGATATGGGCAGCTCCGTTCGTGTGCCGCCGCCTGCCCAAGATGTTCAACCTGCGCCTGGATCCCTACGAGCGGGCCGATGTCACGTCAAACACGTATTACGACTGGACGATCCAGCGGGCGTTCCTGATCGTCCCGGCTCAGGCGATGGTGGCGCAGTTCATCGAGACGTTCAAGGACTTCCCGCCACGGCAAAAGCCTTCCAGCTTCAGCGTCGACGAGGTGATGGCGGCGATGGAAAGGAGCCCCGGCTGACGACCAAAGCGCATGACGCGCCGGTTGGCGGCGCGTCATGCGGAGCCGATCGATACGTCGACAAGTCCTATGTGGGCTGTCGGTGGGTGATGCGCGCACGCACCGTTCGGCCATAACGAGCAGTATGGACTTCATAAGCGCAGGGAGTGTTGAATGTGTAACGTCAAGCCAAAAGCAAAAACCGTGCTTCGCACCTTGTTCGCTGCGGCACTTGTCGCAACAAGTCTTTCTCCGCTCGTGCGAACTCCGGCCCTGGCCCAGCAGCCGGCTGCGGCGAAGCCGAACATCCTCGTGATCTTCGGTGATGACGTCGGGCAATCCAACATCAGCGCCTACACGCGCGGCGTGGTGGGCTACAAGACGCCCAACATCGATCGCATCGCCAATGAAGGGATGATCTTCACCGACTATTATGCGGAGAACAGTTGTACGGCGGGCCGTTCCACCTTCATCACGGGCCAGGTCTGCCTGCGCACCGGGCTTTGCAAGGTCGGCATTCCCGGAGCCACCGTTGGGTTGCAGGATCGCGACATCACGATTGCGCAGGCACTCAAACCGCTCGGCTATGCCACGGGTCAATTCGGCAAGAACCACCTTGGCGATCGCGACGAATACCTGCCGACCAAGCACGGCTTCGACGAGTTCTTCGGTAATCTTTATCACCTTAATGCAGAAGAAGAGCCCGAGCGACCGTACTATCCGAAGAACGATACGGCATGGGTCAAGGCCAATTCGCCACGCGGCGTGCTCAAGGCTTCCGCAGACGGCAAGATCGAAGACACCGGCCCGTTAAATCGGAAGCGGATGGAGACCGTTGATGACGAAACGACCGCCGCGGCGATCGATTTCATGCAGCGGCAGGCGCGGGCCAACAAGCCGTTCTTCACCTGGATGAACACCACCCGGATGCACGCCTTCACGCATGTGCGCCAGTCCATGCAGGGACAAAGCGGCATGCCCGGCAATGACTATGCCGACGGTATGATCGAGCATGACGGCGACGTCGGCAAACTCCTGAAGGCGCTCGACGATCTCGGCATCGCCAACAACACCATCGTGGTCTACACAACGGATAACGGGCCGAACCAGTGGTCGTGGCCGGATGCGGCAACGACACCGTTCCGTAGCGAGAAGGACACCAACTGGGAAGGTGCGTTCCGCGTGCCGGCCATGATCCGCTGGCCTGGCCGCATCAAGGCCGGTGACGTGTCGAATGAGATCGTCTCCGGTCTCGACTGGTTCCCGACGCTGTTGGCCGCGGCCGGCGACACCGATATCAAGGATCGGCTCGCGAAGGGTGCCAATCTCGATGGAAAGTCCTTCAAGGTCCGTCTCGACGGTTACAACCAGTTGCCGTACCTGACCGGCCAGGCACAGAAATCGGCGCGCGACGATTTCTTCTACTTCAATGACGACGGCGAAGTGGTGGCCTATCGCTACAACAATTTCAAACTCGTGTTCTGCGAACAGCGCAAGCCCGGCGGATTCGAAGTGTGGGCCAATCCGTTCACCTGCCTGCGGGCCGCGAAGTTGTTCAATCTGCGGATGGATCCGTTCGAGCGGGCCGATGTCGTGTCCGACCAGTATTACGACTGGCTGGCCAAGAACGGCTACCTGATCGCATACGGCGTATCGCGGGTTGCCCCATTCCTGCAGACGTTCAAGGAGTATCCGCCAAGCCAGCGCTCCGCGAGCTTTAGCATCGACCAGATGGTCGACGCGCTGATGAAGAACCTGGACAAGACAGGCACGAAGTAGGCTCGGCAGACGCCCTGTGGCCTCGACGCCGCAGGGCAATGCAGTGAACCGGCCGCCGCCTCTGGCGACCGGTGGAATTCAAGGCGAGACAAATGAACGATCTCGACACAAACACACCGCAAACCGTGAAAGCGTCAGGAAATTCGAAGCGTTCAGCGCCCCGGGACGCCTTGCTCGATCTGAAGGCACGCATCGGAAAGTCCGTGCTCGGTCAGGATCGCATGGTCGAGAGCATGCTGATCGGGCTGCTCGCCAACGGCAATCTTCTGATCGAAAGCCTGCCGGGTCTCGCCAAGACCCGCGCGGTGAAGACGCTGGCCAAAAACCTGGCGGCGGATCTGTCGCGCGTGCAGTTCACGCCGGATCTGCTGCCGTCGGATGTGACCGGCGCGGAAATCTACGTGCAGACCGACAAGGGTGGCCAGTTCCAGTTTCAGAAAGGGCCGATCTTCGCCAATTTGGTACTGGCCGATGAGATCAACCGCGCACCTGCCAAAGTGCAGTCAGCGCTGCTCGAGGCGATGGAAGAGCGGCAGGTGACGGTCGCCGGCAAGACCTACAAGATGCCAGCTCTGTTCATGGTTTTGGCTACCGAGAACCCGATCGAACAGGAGGGGACCTATCCGCTGCCGGAAGCGCAGCTTGATCGCTTCCTGATGCATGTCGTCATCACCTATCCGGATGAGGCGACCGAAGGCGAGATCATCAAGCTGAACCGCGCGGAGAATGCGCAGAAGCCGAAGGACCATGCCGCGGAACCCGCACCGGTACCGCAGCAGGCCATTCTTGATGCGCGCGGCGAGATCGATGGCGTCTTCGTCTCGGATCTGGCGCAGAAATATATCGTCGACATCATCTACGCCACGCGGTTCCCTGGCCGGTACGGCGACCCGCTCGGCAAATGGATCCAGGTCGGCGCCAGCCCGCGCGGCAGTCTTGCGCTGGATCGCTGCGCCCGCGTACGCGCCTGGCTCGACGGACAGGAATTCGTCACGCCCGACCATGTCCGCGCCGTGATGCATGACTGCCTGCGCCACCGCCTGATCCTGAGTTACGAAGCGGTCGCGCAGGGCGTCAACGCCGACCAGGTGATCGACAAGATCACCGAACTCGTTTCAGCCGCGTGAGGTCGCCATGACCGACGGGACAGCCAATATGGTGGGTGTCTACGTCAGTCTCGATGATCTGCTCGCGCTTGAATATCGCGGACGCAAGGTCTCCTTCCTGCCGCAGCAGCCGGTGCGCAGCTTGTTGTCCGGCCGGTTCGCGTCGCGCATGCGCGGCCGCGGCCTGAATTTTGAGGAGATCCGCGACTATCGTCCCGGCGACGACGTCCGCTCGATCGACTGGAAGGTGACGGCGCGGCTGCAGAAGCCGCATATCCGTGTCTTTAACGAGGAGCGCGACCGGCAGGCGCTGCTGGTCGTGGATCAGCGGCTGCCGATGTTCTTCGGCAGCCAGCGGTCGATGAAGTCGGTCACGGCGGCGGAAGCCGCGGCGATCAGCGCATGGCGCATTCTTGGCGCAGGGGATCGCGTCGGTGCCATCGTGTTCGACGACCACGGGACGACCGAGTTCCGACCGCGGCGCAGCCGCTCGACCGTGTTGCAGATCCTGTCCGCGATCGTGGCATCCAACCGCTCGCTCGGCGTCGGCCGCGGCCTGTCCGCATCGCCGTCGATGCTGAACAAGGTGATGCGGCAGGCGCAGCGGCGCGCTCTGCACGATGCGGCGGTCATTATTATCAGCGACTTCGACGGTGCGGATGACGAGACGCGCGGGATGGTGGGGGCGATGGCCCGCCACAACGACGTCGTGGCGCTGCTGGTTCACGATCCCCTGCAAAGCGAACTGCCGGCTTCGGCCAGCATGACCGTGACCGACGGCGAACTGCAGATTCACCTGGAAGTGGGCCGCGAAAGCGTGCGCAAGAGCATCATGGAGGCGACGCAGGACCGGCTCAAGGGGGTCTTCGCCTGGACGCAGGAAATCGGCGTTCCCGTGCTTCCGCTCAGCGCCGCCGAAGACACGGCACAGCAGCTTCGCCGCTTGCTCGGGA
>C688J18823_10000154_pt1 | contig 36937 bp, 35 predicted proteins | sample HopSoiMetagenom1_FD_18823 | JGI IMG/M metagenome (IMG submission 18823) | reverse complement strand
AATCACCGGGTTTAACATCGCAGCATGCTGCGCTTTGCCCAACTCTGCGAAGCTGTGGCTCGAACCACCAAAAAGCTGGAAAAGCGTAAGTTGGTTGCCGACTACTTTCGCGCGCAGCCGGAGCAAACTGCCTCCCTGGCAGCGATATTTCTTTCCGGCGACGTTTACCCGGGCTTTTCCGAACGCACCCTGAATGTTGGCGGATCGCTGGTCTGGCGGGCCGTGCAGCAACTGACTGGCCGGTCAGACCAGGAGATGGCGGAAGCTTATCGCCGGCATGGTGACTTGGGAGCCACCGCGCACGAACTCTGGTCGATTGAATTTTCCGGCTCGGTTCTCACACTTCCCGATTTGGCAAAGCTATTCGATGACATTGCCACTGCGCGCGGACCTTCCGCAAAGCTGGAACGCCTCATCGGGTTACTTAAGCAGTGCTCCGCTTTGGAGGCAAAGTTTGCGATCAAGATGATGGTAGGTGATCTGCGCATCGGGATGCGCGAGAGCTTAGTTGAAGAGGCGATCGCAGCGGCCTACTGCCAGTCCGAAGTCGTGGTGCGCCGCGCCAACATGCTGTTAGGAGACATCGGCGAGACGCTTCGTCTGGCTGCAGAAGGCAGGCTCGAAGAAGCGCGTATGCGGCTCTTTCATCCTATCGGCTTCATGCTGGCGGCAGAAGTCAAGACGAGCGAAGAAGCCCTGTCATATTTCAGCGATGCGCAAATCGAAGACAAGTACGACGGCATTCGCGCGCAAGTCCACTGTGGAGAAGGACAGGTGCGAATCTTCTCGCGCACGCAGGACGAAATCGGTGAATCGTTTCCGGAACTCCTGCCGATTTTCCAGGCCAGCACCGAGCCCCTGGTGCTTGACGGTGAAATCCTGGCCTGGGGCTCTGGTGAGGAACTATCTGAGCTGTCAGGCGGAAGCGCTCTGCCATTTTCCGCGCTGCAACAGCGGCTTGGACGCAAGCGCGTAAGCGAGAAGCTGATGCGCGATGTTCCGGTCGTCTACGTGGCCTTCGACGTGTTGTTTGCTCATGACGAACTAACGATCGATCGTCCTCTCAGCGAACGGTCAGAGATGCTCACGAGGATTGTGCAGCAGCTTCTCATCGGGAAGACCTCGCCAGCCTCATTCGGACATGCACAATCGAGTCTGCTATTTGAAGAGGAGTCAGCGCCAAGCTTTCCTCGACTGATTCGTGCTCCTTCATTTCGCGCGCAAACTGCAGAGGAGATTGATCGGATATTCTCTGAGGCCCGCGCTCGCGGCAACGAAGGGTTGATGATGAAGGATCGCAGCTCTCTCTACGCTCCCGGACGGCGTGGACGCGCGTGGCTGAAGATGAAACGCGAACTCGCCACGCTTGACTGTGTCGTGACCGCAGTAGAGTTCGGAAACGGGAAGCGGGCCGGCGTGCTCAGCGACTATACGTTTGCGGTGCGAGGCGACGATGGCAAGCTGATGAATGTCGGCAAGGCGTACTCGGGCCTGACCGACGCCGAAATCGCAGAGATGACTGACTGGTTCAAGCAACACACACTCACTGACTTCGGGCACTCGCGATTGGTCGAACCGAAAATCGTCCTCGAAGTAGCTTTCAACAACGTAATGCGCTCAGAACGGCACGAGAGCGGCTTCGCCCTGCGCTTCCCACGCATCGTCCGCCTGCGACCCGACAAGCCGCCAGAAGAAGCCGATACTGTGGAGAAGGTGGAAGAGATTTACCTCAGCCAGCACCGAGCTACGAAGATCGGGTGATCGGCGAATCCGAATCCCAAATTACCCGATCTCTTACTTCACACGATCACCCGATTCCATCTCATTCCACATAGGCGATCACGCACTTCAGATACTCGGTCTCTGGAATGCCAGCTACCACGGGATGGTCTTGACTTTGCCCACGCACCTCGAGCAGACGAAGGCGCCGATGGGCGTCGCGCGCGGCATCGGTCAGCATGGATAGAAAATCATCGCGGGTTACATGATGTGAGCAGGAGCATGTCACCAGAATTCCCCCGGATTCGATCATCTTTAGTGCGCGCAGGTTCAGCTCCTTGTAGCCTCGCAACGCAGGTGGGAGTGCCCGTTTGGTATTCGCAAACGCGGGTGGGTCCAGGACGAGCGTACCGAACTTCCGGCCGGCATCGGACCAGTCGCGCAGCAGATCGAAGGCGTTAGCTTCGATCCACTCGATCTCCGGCACTGCCAACGAACCGCGATTCAGTTCGAAGTTGCTCTCAGCGACCTCAAGCGCCGGGCGTGAGGCATCTACGCCGGTCACTTGTTTGCACGCCCGAGCAAGGTGCAGCGCGAATCCCCCCTGGTAACAAAAAACGTCCAGCGCAGCACCGCGAGCGTACCGTTCGGCAGCAGCATAATTCTCCCGCTGATCAAGAAATGCGCCGGTCTTTTGTCCGGAGACAGCGTCATAATGAAAGCGCAACGGGCCGGACTCGTGACCAGGCGTCATCTCGATCACGGTGTGTGACTTTGCTCCCCGAATCAGCCCGCCTGGAATGGTGGGTAGCTCTTCGAGTTCACGAATTCGCTCCTCGAGACGCTCAACAATCCCGGCAGGTTGAACCAAGCCATCGAGCGTTTCAATGATGGCAGCGCGAATCTCGGGCCGATCCATGGCTTGTGTAAGCACCTGGAACGCGAGTACGTCGTTGTAGCGGTCGATGATCAAACCGGGCAGTTGATCAGCTTCGCTGAAAACAAGCCGATAAGCGTTACTGTGTGCATGTATACGAAGCCGCTGGCGATATTCGACTGCGGTTCGGATACGCTCCGAGACGAGCGAGGGAAGATCAGCTTCGCTGCATGCTTGCTCCGAGATCATGCGCAACGCGATTTGAGAGCTGGAGCTAGCGAGCGCGCAGCCGAGAAAGCGTCCGCCTTCCTCCAACACGCGAACCACGGCGCCACGCGGGAGCTCAGGTGATCCGTGCAAATCAGAGCGGTACACCCAAGGATGCCCTTGGCGTAGCCGAACACCAGCCCTCCAGCTGACGCGAACGGAGTAGACCGACGGCTGGGATACGTTTAATTGACTACGCGAAGCCATGCGATCTCGATTGTAGGTGGTTGGTCAAAATCTATCGATAGTGCTATGCCCAATCCGACCAGTGGAGACGCAGCATACTGAATCTCTACCATGCTCATTGCTCTGCGATAAAGACCAACTACAACGACGTGATATCCTCACCTGTTTTCCGTTATGCAGTTCCTCGACTGACCGCAAGCACCCGCGAAGCACGGCAGCCTTCACCTATGGACTTCCAATTCACAGAAGAACAGGAGCAGCTCAGACGTTCAGTGCGCGAGTTTGCCGAATCGGAGATTCGTCCACACGTAATGGAATGGGACGAGAAATCTGAGTTCCCGCTCGCCACAGTCAAACAGCTAGGAAAGCTTGGGCTCATGGGAGTCGTATTCCCCTCAGAGTTCGGTGGGGCGGGTCTCGGTTATGTGGAGTATGTCGTCGCTATTGAAGAGCTTTCGCGAGTTGATGGGTCGATTGGCATCATCGTAGCGGCGCACAATTCCTTGTGTTCGAACCACATCTTTATTGCCGGAAGCGAAGAGCAGAAAGGCAAGTATCTGCCTAAGCTTGCGACCGGTGAGTTCATCGGTGCATGGGGGCTAACGGAGCCCGGTTCAGGCTCAGACGCAGGCAGCGCTCGCATGACGGCGACGCGCAAGGGCAAGAATTGGGTGCTGAACGGCACCAAGACATTTATTACTAACGGACACTATGCCGACGTGGCGGTAATTATCGCCGTTACCGACCGCACTACTGCGACGCATGGGCTGTCCGCTTTCATCGTCGACAAGGGGACCAAAGGCTTTCGTCCGGGAAAGAAGGAGAACAAACTCGGTCTGCGTGCCAGCGACACCGCCGAACTCATCTTCGAAGATTGCGTCATCCCAGCTGACAACCTGCTGGGCAAAGAAGGGGATGGGTTCATCGATGCGATGCGAGTACTCGATGGGGGACGGATCTCAATCGCAGCACTCTCATTGGGAATTGCTCAAGGCGCCTTTGAGGCGGCATTGAAGTACTCCAAAGAACGCAAGCAGTTTGGCCGAGCTATCTGCGAATTTCAGGCCATCCAATGGAAGCTCACCGATATGGCTACTGAGATCGATGCAGCGCGGCTGCTCACCTTACGAGCCGCGTCAATGAAAGACGCAGGCATGAAGACGACGCAGGAATCGTCGATGGCCAAACTTTATGCCAGCGAAGTCGCCGTGCGCTGCGCCAACGAAGGCGTGCAAATCCATGGCGGCTACGGATTCATCAAGGACTATCCTGCTGAGAAGTATTATCGCGACGTGAAGCTGTGCACGATTGGCGAAGGAACCAGCGAGATCCAGCGGCTGGTGATTGCGCGGCAATTGCTGAAGAGCTATTGAGCTTCTGACCTGCGAAGCGGACAAGCTAAGCTCCATTTACACTGAACTGGCTTCGATGCCTGCGCCTCCGGAAATTCAGGGTCGCCCCGCAGCCGCACTCGACACTTTTGTCGAGCGCGTTCGCTCAGGTAACGTGCGTGCGCTGGCACGGGCGATCACCGCGATCGAAAACAATTCCTCCGAGGCTTCCCGTCTCATGAAAGCGCTGTTCCCCTACAGTGGACACGCGAGCGTCATCGGAATGACGGGATCGCCGGGGGCAGGGAAGAGCACGCTGGTCGACCATCTGGCGCGCGAGTACCGCAAACAGGAAAAGACGATCGGCATCATAGCGGTGGATCCAACGAGTCCTTACACCGGCGGGGCGATTCTCGGGGATCGCATTCGCATGCAGGCCCACCATGCTGACACCGGCATTTACATCCGCAGCATGGCCACGCGGGGATTTCTAGGTGGCCTGGCGCCGGCTACCGCGGACGTGGCCACTCTGCTCGATGCCGCCGGTAAGGACATCGTGCTGATTGAGACCGTCGGCGTCGGACAGGACGAAATTGACATCGTCCGTCTTGCCGATGTCACCGTGGTGATTCTTGTTCCCGGGATGGGAGACGACGTACAGACGATCAAAGCGGGCATTATGGAGATTGCCGACATCTTCGTCATCAATAAAAGCGATCGCGAAGGCGCCGACCGCGTTGAACGAGAGATCCGCGCAATGCAGACCTTGGCTATCAGACGCGATGATTGGATGCCGCCCATCGTAAAAACTGTGGCCAGCGAGGGTACAGGAGTGCCCGAACTGGCGAAGGCAATTGCCTCGTATCGCGAGTACTTCGAAAGCAAAGACCTCGCCTTGCGCAAGAAAGTTAGCAACTGGCGCGAACGACTGGTCGAAATGCTGCGAACGGCGTTGCTGGACCGCATGATGCGCGAGCATCTCGATCCTGAACATCTGACGGAGTATGCGCGTGAGATCGCCGAGCGCCGCCGTGATCCCTATTCACTCGTAGAAGAACTTGTCAGGAGTTTTGGAGAAAAGCATGTTTAAGGTCGATCACTTGGGGATAGCGGTGAAAAGCATTGCACAGGCCCGCAGGTTTTATGAGCAGCTAGGCATGAAGGTGATGGATGAAGAAGTCGTGGAGCATGAGAAGCTCCGAGCTGCCATGGTGCCGGTGGGGGAAAGCCGCTTTGAGTTGTTGGAAGGCACAAGCGACGATTCCGTCATCGCGAAGTTCATCGCCAAACGAGGCGAGGGCTTGCATCACGTCGCAGTCCACGTGAACGACATCTCTGCGACATTTGAGGAACTGAAGCGAAAAGGCGTGCGGCTCATTTCCGACGAGATCAAAGTAGGCGCCGGTGGACACCTCTACATCTTTGTTCATCCCTCGGCGACAGGCGGCGTGCTCCTCGAGCTCTGCCAAGACGCGATTTCCGCCGTCTGAAATGCTGTTCCTCGCGGTCGATACTTCCGGACGTCAAGGTGGAATTACGCTCGCCCGCGGTAGTGGCAAAGAAGTCGAGATCATAGAGTCGACTTCGATTCAGGGTGGAACATTTTCCGCCGAACTCATTCCCCAGATCGGCAGTGTTCTGAGTACGCATGGCTTCACTCCGCAACAACTGCACGGGTTAGTAGCTGTTACTGGGCCCGGATCATTTACAGGTCTGCGTGTAGGTCTCACCGCGATAAAGGGATTGGCGGAGGTGTTGAAGATCCCCATCGCTGCGCTTACTTCTCTCGAAGTGCTGATCGCGGCGTCGGCCATTCAGACCGGAGCTATGGCAGTGTTCGACGCTGGACGCGGAGAAGTCTATGCCGCCATACAGGAGGAGCCTCGAGAACAAAGATTGCTGTCGCTAGCAGAAGCTATCGAAACGGTTAGGGCGCGCAGCCTGCAAGTGGTTGCCGCTGAAGCAAGCATTGCGGCTAAGTTTGAGCATGCACAGCTTGTGACTTATCGCAGCACGGAAATTGCAGCCAAGCTGGGATTGCGCAAGCTGCTCGGCGGCGAGATCGTCGATGTGCTCGCGCTCGATGCCAATTACATCCGCAGGTCAGACGCTGAGTACATGCAGAGGATGAAGAAGTGAAGAATTAATGGGGCGCGACGATGTGACACATGGCATCAGGTTAGCCACCGCGACGGACGTCGGCGCAATTCTGGAGCTCGAACACTCTTCTCCCGCAGCGGCACATTGGAAACAGGCAGACTACGAGAGAGCTATTACGCAACCGGAGCGGCTGGTTCTGGTCGCAGAACGGCAATCCAAGCTTGTCGGCTTTCTTGTCGCATCCACCGCAACAGCCGAATGGGAACTCGAGAACATCGCCGTCTCGGCGATGGCGAAGCGTCAGGGTATAGGAAGAACATTGCTGTTGGCTCTCATCGACTCGGCGCGAAAGGCCAAGGCAACTGAAATCCGGCAGGAGATTCGTGCTTCCAACACGGCTGCACAGAAGCTAGGGCTATCACTAGGATTTCTAGACGAGGGGCGACGGCCCAATTACTACCAGAATCCGACTGAAGACGCCTTGCTGTTCAAGTACTTGCCCTCCAAAGGCTAAGAGCAGGTGCCGCTCTCCGCATCTATAGGTCCGTATCTATAGGAAATGTTGTAAAAATCGTTGAACCACCCTCGGACGTGTGGTACTTTTCGTATCCCGAGGTTCATCCAACTAGGATGTAACCGGCGTTCTGGCCAGGAGGTCCAAGGATGGCAACGTCCCTCCGAGAAGAGCTAATGGCCAGCCACGATGAGTTTCGTCGGCTGGCCCAGGAACACTCACAATACTCACAACGCCTCGAAAATCTCATCCAAAAGCGGTACCTCTCCGAAGAAGAAAAACTAGAAGAAGTAAAGCTGAAGAAGCTCAAGCTGCGTCTCAAAGACCAAATGGAGTCTATTGAGCAGCAGCATCGACACCACCAAGTGGCGTAAAGCGTCCTCCCTACTTTCGGACGACGCGCCAACTGGCCTTTGCGTCGTTAGGTTGACGAGTGTGCCTCCCATCACTCGCCAGACGTCCTTCTGCACTCTTCCGAAGCCGATATAATCGTTCAATTCCCTATGGTTCGCGACGGTTTCTATTACGGCGTGGGCGCAGCCATTGCTGCTGTGCTCCTGGCCTTGGTTAGCCCGTGGCTCGCATTTCCACCATTGCTGCTCGGTGCATTCTTTCTCTGGTTTTTCCGCGATCCCGAGCGCACTATCCCTGGTGGTGCCGGACTCATTGTCTCTCCTGCTGACGGCAAGGTGACCGCGATCTCGCGTTTTAGCGATGACGGGCGCAACAAGCAAAGGATCAGTATCTTTCTGAACGTCTTTGACGTGCATGTGAACCGCTCTCCCATTGCTGGTACTATCACCGCGCTGTTTTACCAAAAAGGGAAGTTTGGCAATGCGATGTCAGCTGGATCGTCAGACGCCAACGAGCAGAACATCGTCACCATGCAAGGAGATGGGGAGACCGTCGTCTTCAAGCAGATAGCTGGACTACTGGCGCGGCGTATCATCTTCACTGCCCGAACTGGTGACAAGCTGCAGCGGGGCCAGCGGATCGGGCTCATCAAATTTGGTTCTCGCGTTGACGTCGTGCTGGATGATGCGGTCGATCTTCAGGTGAAGGTCGGGGATCGAGTCAGCGGCGGCTCATCCATCCTTGGAGTGCTGCGCACCTCTGCGACTCAGGCCCGCGCGGAAGTGATGCGATGAACTTCAACCGACCGCTGAGACGGGCGGACGATCCGAAACAGCCGCACCGCATGCGCCGCGGCATGTACGTGCTGCCGTCGATTTTTACCGCAGGAAACATCGCCGCTGGCTACTATGCCATTTCTCAAGCGATTCAGGGGTCCGCCAGCGCTCCGTTCCATTTTGACAATGCTGCAAAGGCGATTGGCTTCGCAGTGCTCTTCGACGGTCTCGATGGCCGCATTGCGCGCATGACAAACACCACCAGCGAGTTCGGGCGGGAGCTCGATTCCCTCGCCGATGTGATCACCTTCGGAGTAGCTCCAGCGATCCTGGCCTGGATTTGGGGATGCCATCAGCTTCCCGAACTCTGGCAGCCGGATATGCGTCACAAAATCATCCAACTCGGCGCCATCGTAACTTTTCTGTTTGTGATCGCGGGGGCAAGCCGACTGGCGCGCTTCAACATCAGCAAGAATCCGCAACCCAAGAACCCAGGCCGTCCCGGCCGCAAGTATTTCGTTGGAATGCCAATCCCTGCCGGCGCAGCCATGATTGCGGCGACAGTTCACTTTGGCGATGGAGCTCCGATCGACCGATGGTGGGAGGCCTTGCTGTGGTTGGTCTTTGTGGTGCTGATCTCATATCTGATGGTAAGCACGTGGCGCTTTTGGAGCCCGAAAGGCATCGACCTGCGAACCCGACAGCCTTTTTGGATGTTTTTGTTGATCTGCGGGTTCGTTGCGTTGCTATGGTACTACTCGGAGTACGTCTTGTTCGCCCTGGGATTACTCTATCTGGTGTCTGGCGTAATCGCTCGCTTTGCTTACGCCCTGAGACGCCGGCCTCCGGCTACTCCCAGTTTGGAACCTGAGTCACGGGTGGATTTGGCATGAATCGGGTCGCTGGAACTCCTCACGTATTCCGCGTTGCTATCGTTGGCGCCGCCACTCTCAAAGGACGCGAGTTGAAAGAGGTGCTCGATGAAGTGAACTTCCCGATCGCCGACGTGAAGTTGCTCGACGATGATGAATCGCTGGGGCAGCTTGATCAAGTTGGTGACGAAGCTACCTTCATCCAGCCTGCAGATCCTGAACACTTTCGCAATGTGGATTTTGCCTTTTTTGCCTCTGACGCAGCTTTCACCGGCAGACATTGGCAGAGCGCACTCGAGGCCGGCGCTACCGTGCTGGATCTTTCGTATGCGCTGGATGGAGAGCCGAACGTCTCAGTGCGGTCGCCGTGGATCGAAAGAGAATTAGGGCGCGAATCCGGGCACGACCCGGTCCAGGAGGACCTCTCCACTACCGCTGTGGTCGTTGCGCATCCGGCTGCAAGCGTGCTCGCTTTGCTACTTCTCCGCGCCCGCACTGCCGGCACTGTTCGCAGCGTGGCGGCCACTGTCTTTGAGCCCGTTTCAGAACAAGGCAAGCGCGGTATGGACGAACTCCATCAGCAAACCGTGAATCTGCTTTCATTCAGCTCTCTGCCCAAAGACCTCTTCGACGAACAGGTAGCATTCAATATGTTGGGACGCTTTGGAGAAGCGTCCGCACTGTCGCTTAAGAAAACTGAGCGGCGCGTTGCGGCCCATTTTGAAGCCGTTTCAGGAAGCCGCATGCCGGTGCCTTCGCTGATGCTGGTGCAAGCTCCTACCTTTCATGCCCATACCTTTTCCGTCTACATTGAGTTCGATAGCGCAATCGACGAGGCAGCTCTGAGCAAAGCCTTCGAGGGAGAGCATGTGACCATGATCGGTCCAAGTGAAGATGGTCCCAGCAATGTAAGCGCGGCTGGTCAAGGCACGGTGCTGATCGCCCTGCGTTCGGATGCTCACAACTCGAATGGTTTCTGGATTTGGGCGGCGGCCGATAATTTGAAGATCGCCGCCATGACAGCCGTGGAGTGCGCGGCGACGTTGAGTACTATGCGGCCTTTAGGCAAAGTGCAGTAAAGTCATAGAGGCGTGTTGCGCCAAGTGCCTGCACGTGCAAATTCCGCGAGAGCCAAATACAGGCCTTAGGATGACAGTTTGAAAAGAACGTCCGTGAAGTTGAAGAAAGCTCTCTCTTCACTCCTCACGTCGTCTCTACTCCTCACCGGCTGCGGCTACCATTCCTCTACCCACGCCCAGGTAAGACTTCCATCCGGCATCAGCACAATTGCAGTGCCCGTCTTTGTGAACAACACTCAGAGCTACCGGGCAGAGCAGGTGCTGACGCAAGCTGTAGTGCGCGAGATAACGAGCCGCAGCCCATACAGGGTTGTCACAAACGATGACGGAAGCTCGGACGCGGTGCTCCGGGGCACTGTGATTACCATCAACACCTATCCGCTCACGTACGACTCGCAAACGGGGCGCCAGTCCAGTGCGATCGTACAGATCAATACGAGCGTCAAACTCGTGGACAAGCACGGCAGAACGCTATTCGAAAATCCGAACTACTCGTTCCGCGAGCAGTATCAGGTGAGCCGCGAAGTGACCAGCTTCTTTGACGAGAGCCCTCCCGCAGTAGACCGTTTGTCACGGGATTTCGCGCGTACGCTGGTCGCCGAAATTCTGGAGGGCTTCTGATGGCTGGGCGCAGCTTTGCTGCGACGGATCGCTTCCTCTCCGATGTCTCCGCACGCAAGCTTCATGCGGCATACGTGCTGGTGGGCGACGAGGTGTTCTTTCGCGACCGCTGTCGTGCGGCGTTGATTCAGCACCTGGTTACACCCGAGCTGCGCGACTTCAGCCTCCACGATCTCGATCTCGCTCAGACCAGCGTTGCCGAAGTACTCGACCTGGCCCGCACGCCTTCACTCATGGCTCCATTCCAGGTCCTGTTTGTACGCGGCGTGAAAGCACTCTACAGCCGGGGATCGCATGCACAAGAGTTCGCGGCAATCCAAGAGTACTGTCGCAATCCAAATCCTGACGCGGTACTGATCTTTGTCGCCGACCACATCAGCATTCCTGCCGATGCGCGCCGCATGGAGATGCAAGACAAAGACCGATATGAGCGCATCCGCGAAACACTCGGCGAGTATTGCACGGTCATCGAGCTTGCTCGAATCGAAGAAGGTGAGGGCATTCGCTGGGTAGTAGAGCACGCGGCAAAGGATGGCGTAAAAGTTGATCCAGATGCAGCACGCGAGTTGGTAGATGCGCTCGCCGCGGACATGATGTTGGTGAGCAACGAACTCGAGAAACTCATTCTGTTCGTGGGCCAGAAGAAGCGGATCACCATCGGTGATGTCGAGACCATGGTACTTGCCGCCAAGCAGCGCTCATTGTACGAACTCACCGACGCGATCTCATCGAAAGACCGCGTACGCGCGCTCTGCGTGCTCGACGCTCTTCTTGCCAGCGAAGAAGGGGAAGAGGCAGCCATCGGGCATATTTACATGCTCGCCCGGACCTTCCGTCAGATGCTTGTCGTCCTGGAGAAGAACGTGCGCGATTCGCGAATGATCTGGCAGGCGCTGTGGCAAGGCTTTCGCGTTCCGCCATTTGCCGCTGAAGATCTGATCCGCCAAGCTCGGCGCTACAAATCTCGGCGTGAACTCGGTCGCGCCCTGCGCCTGCTCGCCCGGGCTGACCTCGCCCTGCGCTCGAACCCGGCGAGCAAAAGGCTGGTGCTGGAGAAGTTGGTAGTCGACCTCTGCGCCGAGGTCCCGACCACGAGCGTGCAATGGAAACAGGAAGAGTTCGTCCTTTGAGGCACCTCTAACCCGTCCCAGTCTCAACAGTCTCATCCTCGACCCAGGAAGGGACCGATGTTTTCGACCACCTCCAACAGCAGGTTGGAGCCACATGTTTGTATGACAGAGTCGTTTCTAGACCAGGCATCCAATGAATCCTGCGTCAGTGGTTTTCTCCATCGCGCAGAAAACTCCCGCGCCGATGGTCTGGTTCTCACGCACAGCGCCGGAGGGAATTGCAAGTCACCGCTGTTAGTCGCACTCGCGGAGGCACTGTGCGGCAAAGGAGTCACGGTTCTCCGCTGCGATCTGCCGTTTCGCCAGTTGCGTCCGCATGGGCCACCACTGGGCAGCGCTGAGAAAGACCAGGAGGGAATCCGTCGCGCAGTTCAGGTAATGCGCAAGCAAGTGAGCGGGCGCATCTTTCTGGGCGGTCATTCCTATGGCGGACGCATGGCGACGATGCTGTGCGCTCGCGAACCATCGATTGCAGACGGTCTTCTTCTTTTGTCTTATCCTTTGCATCCGCCACTTAAACCGCAACAACTGCGTACCGCACATTTTCCTGATCTGCATTGTCGTGCTTTATTCGTGCATGGGACGCGCGATCCGTTCGGCTCGATCGAGGAGATGGAAGCCGCTCTTCGCCTCACTTCCGCCGAGACGAAGCTCGTGTCGATCGACGGAGCCGGCCATGAAGTAATCACGAACGCGAGTCAGGAGCGCGTGATTGGCTTGATTGTGGCGGAATTCACGAGTTGGTTGCAGCAGTGAGGCCCCCCTGACGGATTGCGTGAGCGGATACCCTCCGTAGCTGCGACTGTTCATTTTCGAACAGTTCTTCGCAGACGCGGACATGACGGCTTCTCCGCAGCGCACAATGAGGCTTTTAAATGGCATGGAGTCAGTGGGTTATCCACCTTCGGCTTCGGAATCGCACGTGCCATTTCATTCTCGAAGCACAAGGATTTCGGGATCACAGATGATTGAATTACGCGGCATTGAGAAGACGATCAAGTCCCCCGCAGGCACAATTTGGCTGCTGCGACGGATCAATCTGGATGTGCAACAGGGTGAATTTCTCACCATTATGGGCCCTTCCGGAGCTGGCAAGACGACGCTTATGAGTATTCTCGGCCTGCTCGACGATCAATGGGCGGGTGAGTACTACTTCGCGGGAGAGGCGGTCCATAAGATGAACCGCAAGCAACGCTCGGAACTCAATAAGAAGAACATCGGCTTCGTGTTCCAGAGCTATCACCTGCTCGACAACCTCACGGTTGCCGAGAACCTCGACCTGCCACTGTCGTACAAAGATATTAAGAAATCCGAGCGTCACAGCCTGGTATGCGACACGCTCGACCGCTTCAACATCGTCGGGAAGAAAGACCTNTATCCCAACCAATTGTCCGGCGGACAGCAGCAGTTGGTAGGTGTAGCGCGCGCGGTGATCAACAAACCGAAGCTCATCCTGGCCGATGAGCCCACGGGCAATCTTCACTCCGATCAGGCGAAAGAAATCATGGAGCTCTTCCGGCAGCTCAATGAAGCTGGGACCACGATCATCCAGGTGACCCACTCTGAGACGAATGCAGCGTTTGGACATCGCACGATCAAGCTGCTCGATGGATGGATCGTGGGAGACACGGCGCGTCCGGTGGAAGCTGGGCACGCTCTGGTGACATAGCGGGTCTCTTGAACATTCAAAAGTGAACCAAGGATCAAAAGGAGCCTTGAAGCCGATGCATAAGTGTTTTCGATCGCAGCTCAGAGCCCTCGCGCTCTTCTGGATCGCCGCCATTATTCCAGTTAGCGGAGCCGCGCAGGACAAAGCTGCTCAGCAGTCGCAGCTACAAAATTCGTCCATGCAGAGTTCGCACTTGAATGCGGAGAGCGTGGGCAAGATTGACTTCTCTAAGCCGCGCAAATCGTTTCCCAATCTGCTGGCGCCGTATGAGGGTCGCACACTGCCGTCGCCAAAGCTGCAGAACTCCGCCCGCATCAATGAGCTGATCAAAGACGGCAAGCTGATGCTCTCGCTCAACGACGCTATTGCGCTCGCGCTCGAGAACAACCTTGATTTGGCCATCGCTCGCTACAACCTCGATATCGCCGACACTGACATTCTGCGAACTAAGGCAGGCGCAACCGCGCGCGGCGTGGCTAGCGGCCTAGTGCAGGGGACTCCGGGTGGCGGTATTGGCGGATTCGGCAGCGGCGCTCCCGGGGCTGGCGCGGGTGGCACGTCTGGCGGCGCAGGCGGCGCCGGAACAGGCGCAGGTGGTCTGGTGCAATCGACGATTGGAACAGGTGCTCCCGTCAACTCCTACGATCCGCAAATCAACACCAACTTCAACGTTGAGCACGGCGTATTCCCGATCGCGAACCAGGTAACGTTCGGTGTTCCGTCGGTGCAACAAAACAGCACGAACGCGAACGTAAGCTATCAACAGGCATTTCCAACCGGAACCGCAATTGATTTCGGGATGCAGAATAGCCGTCAAACCACCAACGGGCGCTTCACCGAGTTGGTGCCCGCACTGAACTCCGGCTTCCGCTTCACCTTGACGCAACGGCTGCTGTCTGGATTTGGCCTTGGCCCGAACCTGAGGTTCTTGCGAATTGCAAAGAACAATCGCGAAGTTACCGACATCGCATTTCGCAACCAGGTGATCGCGACGGCTACGCAGATTGAGAACATTTACTGGGACCTGGTAAACGCGGTGGAAGACGTGAAGGTGAAGCAGCGTTCGTTGTCCTTAGCCCAGAAAACCTTGGAAGATGACAAGAAACAAGTGGAGCTGCAGGCGATCGCTCCCATTGAGGTCACGCGTGACGAAGCCGTAGTGGATTCGAGCAACCAAGATCTCATCATTGCGCAAACCAATCTCCAGCTTCAGGAGTTACTGATGAAGAACGCAATCACGCGCAACCTAGGCGACGCAGGAGTAGCCCTGATGGCGCTGGTTCCGACGGACACGATCGTCGTTCCGCAGAATGAGCCGGTGGTTCCTACCCAAGATCTGATTGCCGAAGCGCTGTCGCATCGGCCTGAGTTGGCCGAAGCACGCATCGACATGACAAACCGGCAGATCTCACGCAAAGCAGCAAAGAACAATCTGCTGCCGTCATTGGATTTGGTGGCTTTTTATGGAGGATCGGGACTTGCCGGCGTACCCAATCCGAGCTTGGCATCGAATGCCGGGTTACCGGTAACGGGCTTTGGGGACGTCTTCGCCCGCACATTCAATGGCAGCTCGCCCGACTATTCGGTTGGATTCACGCTAAACATTCCGCTGCGGAACCGAGCTGCGCAAGCTGACCAGGTCCGTTCGGAATTGGAATTCGGCCAAGCGGAGCTTCACCTGCAGCAACTGCAGAACCAGGTTGGAATTGAAGTTCGCAATGCACAGTTCGCGGTGACGCAAAACCGGGCCAGAGTAGTTTCCGCGCGTAAGGGAGTAGACGTCGCGCAACGCACGTTAGAAATCGAGCAAAAGAAGCTGGCGCTAGGTGCTTCCACCAGCTTACAGGTGCTTCAGGTAGGCCGCGACCTCACGGTAGCGGAATCCAATTTGGTGACGGCGACGACAGCCTATGCGAAATCCCGCGTAGAGCTCGACCGGGCCATCGGTGCTACGCTTGTGAACAACGGCATCAACATCGAGGACGCAGAGACCGGCAATGTACATGCCCTGCCGCACATGGCGGGAGTGGAGCCGGCAAGTGTGCAGTAACTCCTTTGAACGTGGCTCCGGCCGCTCCTCGACGGGGTGTGAATTCTGGAAACGCCCGGGCGAGCCACGTTCTCGGTTTCGGAGGAGCAATGCCCATTAGCACGGTGGAGCAAGGCGAGATCTCAAGGACCAGCACGACTGCGGCTCCACGCATCTTGGTGGCAGATGATCAGGCGGACGTGCGCGAAGCGCTTCGTTTGTTGCTGAAAGCCGAAGGCTATCGCATCGACGCTGTTGCCTCTCCTGAAGCAGTGACGGAAGAGCTTGCTTCTGAAGAGTTCGACATTCTCCTCATCGATCTGAACTACTCACGCGACACTACGTCCGGCGAAGAAGGACTCGCACTCCTCTCGAAAATCCAGGCATTAGACAGCAGTCTGCCTGTGATTGTCATGACGGCATGGGGCAGCGTCAATGTTGCAGTTGAAGCTATGCGCCGGGGGGCACGCGATTTCATCCAAAAGCCCTGGGAAAACGAACGGCTGGTCAGCATTCTGCGCACGCAGATGGAGCTTGCCCGCGCACTGAAGCGCGCGCAACATCTTGAAGCTGAAAACCGGCTGCTTCAAGCGCAAGGACGTCCGACTTTTATTGCCGAATCTAAGGTGATGCAGCCGATGCTGGAGCTCATGGCCCGCATCGGTCCGAGCGACGCCAATGTATTGGTCACCGGCGAGCACGGGACCGGCAAGGAAGTCGTAGCCCGCACTCTGCACACGCTGTCCAACCGGGCATCACGTCCCATGGTGACGGTGAACACGGGGGGATTGCCGGAAGGAACTTTTGAAAGCGAGCTTTTTGGTCACGTCAAGGGCGCATTTACGGATGCCCGTACTGATCGCATCGGCCGTTTCGAGTTGGCCGACAAAGGCACCATCTTCCTTGATGAAATAGCCAATGTTCCGCTCAAGCAACAAGCCAAGCTGCTGCGCGTCCTCGAAACCGGCGAGATGGAACGCGTGGGATCGTCGAAGACCAAGAGCGTGGACGTCCGCGTTCTCTCCGCAAGCAATGCGGATCTCAAAGCGGAAAGCGCAAAGGGAAACTTTCGCGCTGATCTTCTGTTCCGTTTGAACACGATCGAAATTCATCTTCCTCCCCTGCGTGACCGCCGTGAAGACATTCCGCTCCTGGCGCAGCATTTCCTCAAGGCGTACGCGCAGCGTTATCGCAAGCAGGTTTATCGTTTTGACCCAGCGGCGATGCAGAAGATGCTCGAATACTTCTGGCCGGGGAATGTTCGCGAGCTTGATCATTCCATCGAGCGAGCGGTCTTGTTATCGCAAGGCGAGGCGGTTCGTCCAAGCGACTTAGGACTCAGCGACAAGCGCGAGAGCACGAGTTCCATTGAAGAGATGAGCCTGGAGGAAGTGGAGTCGCTGCTCATTCGCAAGACGCTCTCCCGGTACTCGGGAAATATCAGCCACGCGGCGGAGGCCCTGGGGCTGAGCCGGAGCGCGCTGTACCGCCGCATCCAGAAATATGGCCTCTGAGCTCGACATCTTCGGGCATTCCGCAGCTACATCTTCGCGGCGCAAAAAGAAAAGAAGAATGAGCTTCGAGAGGCGCATGTTGCTTTCCGCGCTTCTGGCTGGCCTGTTTCCACTCGCGGTCTGCGAACTCCTGCTATGGCTGGGCAGCTACACCTCCCAAACACAGTGGACTTTGACCTTCTTCCTGATGCTGGCATGGCTGATCGGCGCGTTCGCAATTCGCGCTCAAGTGATCCGCCCCCTGCAAACACTCTCAAACATGGTTGCCGCGCTGCGCGAAGAGGACTTCTCGTTTCGTGCCCGCCGTGCCAGCCGTGAAGATGCTCTCGGCGAGCTGGTCCTCGAGATCAACACGCTCTCAGACACCCTTCAGAGCCAACGCCTGGGATCGATGGAAGCGGTCGCACTCCTGAAGAAAGTTCTGATGGAGATTGATGTGGCCGTATTTACATTTGACCCACAGCAGCGGCTCCGTATTGTGAACCGCGCCGGCGAGCAACTGATGGGAATGACACAGGAGCGTCTGCTCGGACGCACGGCCCAAGAGCTTCGTCTCGATACGCTGCTGAATCAGCCCGGCGGTCGCACTCTGCGCATGAGCTTTCCCGGCCGCGAAGGCCGTTGGGCCATCCAGCAGACTTCCTTTCGTGAGCGCGGTGTTCCTCATCAACTCTTGCTGATCTCCGATCTCAGCCGCGCGCTGCGCGAAGAGGAACGCCAGGCGTGGCAAAGGCTGATTCGCGTTCTTGGTCATGAGCTGAACAATTCGCTAGCCCCGATTAAGTCCATCGCTGGCACGCTGCGCTCTCTGGCAGCGCGCCCCAACCGTCCTGAAGACTGGAATCAGGACGTCGAGCGCGGACTCGAAGTTATCGAGAGCCGCGCCGATGCGCTGAGCCGCTTCATGCAGGCTTACACGAAGCTTGCGCGGCTGCCGGCGCCCACATTCACCAAGGTGCAAATTGGATCACTGGTGCGTCACGCTGCCGGGGTGGAAGCCCGGCTACCTGTCGAGGTGATCCCGGGAGAGGAAATCACGTTAGAGGGAGATCCGGACCAGCTCGAGCAGCTGCTAATTAACGTCGTGCGCAACGCGGTGGACGCATCGCTCGATCCTTCCATTCGCACTCCCGGCTCGGTGCAAGTCGGATGGGACGTAAACGGACAAGCAGTTGAAGTTTTCATTCGGGACCAAGGGCCAGGACTGCTGAACAGCAACAATCTCTTTGTTCCGTTCTTTACTACGAAGTCCGGCGGCAGCGGCATTGGCCTGGTACTCAGCCGGCAAATCGCTGAGGCTCATGGGGGGACCCTCACGCTGGATAATCGCAAAGACGTGCGCGGCTGCCAAGCCACTTTGCGCTTGCCGCTGGATTCACACGCTGGTGTTCGCTAACGAGCAGCATGGCAGAGACGCAGCCTGCATCAACCCGGAGTACCTGACTGCTGAGCTCTGAGTACGTGAATCTCGGGAATCGCCAAGGGCATCCAAGCGCCATGCTTCCAAAACGCAAACTCGGCGCAGAAGGTCTGCTCGTCTCCGCGATTGGACTCGGATGTATGGGGATGTCGGAGTTTTACAGTGGACGCGATGATGCAGAGTCAATCGCCACGATTCATCGTGCGATTGATCTCGGCTGCACATTCCTCGATACCGCAGACATGTACGGTCCGTTCATCAATGAGGAGTTAGTGGGTCGCGCTATCAGTGGACGTCGCGATCAGGTCGTGCTCGCGACTAAATTCGGCAATGTCCGCTCGGAAGACGGCAAGTTCCTGGGCGTAAGCGGCAGGCCGGAGTACGTGAAGCAATCGTGCGATGCCAGCCTGAGGCGTCTCGGCATCGATGTGATCGATCTGTACTACCAGCACCGCGTCGATTTCGAAGTACCGATTGAGGAGACCGTCGGCGCGATGGGCGAGCTAGTCAGGAATGGCAAAGTACGCTATTTGGGTTTGTCGGAGGCTGCGCCGAAGACGCTTCGGCGCGCGCATAGGACGCATCCCATTTCGGCACTGCAAACCGAGTACTCGCTCTGGAGCCGCGATCCCGAGGACGACGTGCTTCCCATATGCCGCGAGTTAGGTATCGGTTTCGTTGCGTACAGCCCGTTGGGACGCGGATTCCTTACCGGGCAATTTAAGCGCTTCGAAGACCTTGCTGAAGATGACTATCGCCGGCAATCGCCTCGCTTTCAAGGAGAGAACTTCCAGAAGAACCTAGACCTGGTTGCCCGCATCGAGGCGATCGCGAAGGAGAAGAAGTGCTCTTCCGCGCAACTCGCACTTGCGTGGGTCCTTGCCCGGGGTGAGGACATTGTTCCCATCCCCGGTACGAAGCGCCGCAACTATCTTGAGCAGAACCTCGCCGCGATCGACCTAAAGCTGACGCCAGAGGATCTACGCCGGATCGACCAAGTCGCACCCAAGAATGTCGCTGCAGGCATGCGTTATCCTGCGGCGACGATGGCAAGAATCGATCGCGCCTCCTAACTCGGGCTGCTGCGGCCTTTCATGCGAGAATTGTTGAACACGGGCAAAGAAGCTGAGGATCGCTGAACCAGGGCTGATTAGCAACTCAATAGGTCCGAGTTAATCCGTGACATGCGCGTGAGCTGCTGGTTTTTCTTTTTATTGCTCGGAGGAGTCGGCATGGCAGCATTGAAATCTCCAATCGGGATTTATCTCGAGCATCCACATTGGTTCGAGCGCCTCTTCGCTGAACTGGACCGGAGGGGAACACCGTATGAGCGCATCGATGCCACTCAACATCACTTTGACATTCAGCCGAACGGCAACCGCAAGTACTCGCTGATTTTCAATCGCATGAGTCCTTCGGCATATACACGCGGGCACGGACACGGTATTTACTACACAGTCAGTTATCTTGAGCACCTGGAGCGGCTGGGCACACGTGTAATTAATGGAGCGCGCGCATTCCGCTACGAGGTTTCTAAGGCGTCCCAGCTTTCTCTATTGCATTCGCTCGCACTCCCGTACCCCCGCGCGCGAGTCATCAACCACGCCGGAGAGGCGCACGCGGCTGCCTCAGGGTTTCGCTTTCCTGTCATAGTGAAGCCGAACGTGGGTGGCAGCGGTAAAGGCATCGCCCGCTTCGATACTCCCGAGGGCCTGGAGCAAGCGGCAGAGAACGGGCAGTTTTCATTGGGCCTTGACAGTACAGCATTGGTCCAAGAGTTCATTCCCGCGCGTGACGGCCACATCACGCGTGTCGAAGTCGTCGGCGGTAAATATCTCTATGCCATCAACGTGTACATTACCGGCGAAACTTTTGACTTGTGCCCCGCCGACATATGTAAGACCACCAGCGGCATCGAGCTGAATCTTGCCACCTGCGCCGTCGAAGCTCCCAAAGCGGGACTGCGTGTGGAAGGCTACACGCCTCCAGCGCAGGTCATCCAGGATGTCGAACGCATCATGCAGGCCACCGGCATCGATGTGGGTGGCATTGAGTACGTAATCGACGCCCGTGATGGCCAACTCTACTACTACGATATCAACGCACTTTCCAATTTTGTCGCTGATGGACCGCGCGTGATTGGTTTTGATCCTTTCATCAAGTTGGTTGATTATCTCGAGCAGCAGGCGCAGGAATCCTTGAAGAAGCAGGAGGCCGCAGCGTAATGCGATACGGATACTGGCTTCCTGTATTTGGCGGATGGCTGCGCAACGTGGACGACGAAGGTATGCAGCCGACTTGGGAGTACGTCAGTCGCCTGGCGCGGCGCAGTGAGGAGATCGGATACGGACTCACGCTGATTGCCGAACTCAACCTCAACGACATCAAGGGAGTGGACGCACCCGCGCTGGATGCATGGTCAACGGCAGCCGCCTTAGCAGCCGTGACGCACGAACTGGAATTGATGGTTGCTGTGCGCCCGACATTCCACCTTCCTGCGCTGCTGGCGAAGCAGGCGGCGAACATCGACCAGATCAGCAACGGACGCGTAGCCCTGAACGTGGTCTCCTCATGGTGGGCGGAGGAGGCGCGCAAGTTCGGCGTCCATTTCGAGCAGCACGACGATCGCTATGCCCGGACTTCAGAGTGGCTGGACGTTGTCGATGCCGCCTGGAAGCGCGATCACTTTTCCTATTCCGGAAAATACTACTCGGTCGTTGACACGGTGATACAGCCGAAGCCGATGGCCAAGCCGCGTCCGACCATTTATGCCGGCGGCGAATCCGAGGCGGCCAAGAATCTGATCGCCTCCAAGTGCGATGCTTACGTCATGCATGGTGATCCGCCAGATCGCATCCGCGACAAGGTCCGAGATATGGCCCAGCGTCGCCAAGGCTTTGGGCTTGCTCCGATGAAATATGGCGTGGCGGCGTATGCAATTGTCCGCGACAGCGAAGCGGAAGCCCAACGAGAGCTGGCGCGCATAACTGACGTGAAGCAAAGCGCGGCAGGATACGGCAACTACCAGCAATGGCTGGCGAACACGCAACTCGAACAACGCGTGTCTCTCGAGGATTACTCCGTCTCCAATCGTGGACTGCGCTCTAGGCTCGTCGGCACGCCGGAGCAGGTGCGCGAGCGCGTTGCCGAGTTCGAAGCTGCCGGAGTTGATCTCCTCTTGCTGCAATTCAGCCCGCAATTCGAAGAGATGGAGCGCTTCGCAGCGCAGGTGATCGGAAGCCCGGCTGCCAAGTTCCAGCCACCAGCTCGCGGCGGGAACATGGCTCGCGCCGTGAGTTAGGATTAGGAGAAGAAGGCGTTTTCAAGTTTCAGGTTTCCAGCTTTCAAGTGGACGCAAGCCAGTGACTTGCTCAATCTGGCTCTGCAGTTGCTCGGTTAGCGTGTGTTGTTGAAAGTCGAAACGTGAAGCTTGAGACGGCTTTCTCTTCCCGCACCCAAGTGACTGATGCGCAATCAGTTATGCCCCGCCGTCTCGAGCCTCAGCGCTTATAATCACCGCTTACCTTTCTTTCCCTCATGCGTCTATCGGAATGCAAGCACGGGATTTAGCCGAATCGCGCAGGCCGAAATAATGAGGAGTGGAAATGCCAAGTCTAGCCGCAGTGGCGAGCCGTCCGATCGCCCTCGGCTTTGATTCGTCTGCATGCATGGCAACCGCAGGTCAGGCGTGGGGCGTGAAGGCTAGAGAGGACAACCCTGCTCCACCGTTGAGTACGGCTGGGAGTCCGATGGTGAGCCACACCCTCAACCGCATCAATGATGCCGACCTGATCCGCGAAGCGCAGCGCGGATCGCGGACTGCATTTGAAGAGCTTGTGCGGCAGTACGATCAGGCGGTATTACGACTGGCCATGCATCTGACTGGCTCCGATGCTGAGGCTCAGGACATCTACCAGGAAGCTTTCCTCAAGGCCTATCGCCATCTCGGCAATTTCCGTTTTGAGTGCTCCTTCTATACGTGGATGTACCGGATTGTGACCAATCTCTGTCTCGATCACCTGCGGAAGAGGAAAACGCGTCGCGAAGATTCGCCAGTGATGGTCGACTCCAGCGGTGAAGAGCACAGTTTGTTGGACCAGGTGGCTGATGATCGCTCCGGCGCCAATCCTGAGCGGGACCTGATGCGCCGAGAATTGGGTGGCAAGATCAACAAGGCGTTGGATCAACTCACGCCGCGGGAGCGCATGGTCTTTGAGCTGAAGCATTACCAAGGGCTGAAACTGCGGACAATCGGGGAGATGTTGAATACAACTGAAGAGACGGCAAAGAATACGCTCTTCCGCGCGACGCAGAAACTGCGCGGCACGCTAGCTGCAATGCGGTGAGGAGAGGTACAAAGAAAGGCAGTGAACATCCAAGTGGAATACGAAAGACAAGATGGTTGGATACTAAGCGAGCGCAAAACTGCGACGGAGTCCGCTCAGGATGAGTCGTGTAGAGGGTTGGCGGATTGTCTCGAAGATGTATCCGGTGAGTTTGGAGAAATTCTCCGGATTTTAGCTGAATGCTGAGTGCCGAATGCAGAGTGCTGGTTTTGATAGGTGGCAATCATGAATTGTGAATGGACACGGGCGAACGCTGCCCTTTATGTCTACGACGAATTGAAGGACGACGAGCGTTACGAGCTCGAGCGCCATGTGGAGCGTTGCTCCGGGTGCAAATCGGAGCTCGAAGCGGTGCGCGGATTCCGCATGACGATGTCTGCAACTCCGTTGCCGGAGCCCTCGCCGAACCTGCTGGCTAGCTCGCGTATGCGGTTGTCAGAGGCGCTTGAGTCAGAGCAGCCCAATCGGGGCTGGCGCCGTTTCACATTCGACTTTGCCGGATGGCTGCAGTCAATGAAGTTCGCTCCTGCGCTCACGGCCGCGCTGCTGATGGTTGGTTTCGCCGCTGGCGTTCTGACGGCATATCAGGTAACAACGCAGCGTCAGGGTACGGAAGTTGCGAAGGCAACTGCGGCCCCAGTTGACTCCGCTTCGATTACCGGTATTCGCGGCATTACTCAGGAGCCGGGAAGCAATCAAATCAAGATTCAGTATGACAAGGTTTATAGCGATCAAGCCCAGGGCTCAGTCGACGATCCCAAAATTCAGCAGCTGCTACTCTTCGCCGCGCGGAACAACATCAACTCTGGCGTCCGGCTCGATTCCATCGATCTGTTAACCAAAAGTCCTGATGATACGCGTGTGCGTGAAGCCTTGATCTTTGCTTTGCGCTACGACCGTAATCCGGGCGTCCGGCTTAAAGCCCTCGATGGTCTGCGCTCATATGTGAAAGACGACCAGAAGGTGCGCGACGCAGTGCTGGAGGCTCTGCTGCAAGACAGCAATCCAGGCGTGCGCACTCAGGCGATTTCGCTGCTGGAATCGGTGAAGAACGACAGCAGCGTACGCCAGGCGCTGGCGGCCCTGGCGCAGGGTGACAAAGATAAATACATCCAGGGAGAGTCAAAGCGTGTGCTGGCGAACCTCCCGGATTTCGAGTAATGAGTATCAGATTTTTTTCTGGTTTAGGATTTGCGGCATTGATGATAAATGCCTGCACCGGCTGAAGCCGGATGAACATTGAACGGCATGGCTGAAGCCGATGCCCTTCCGAAAATCTGACGTAGGTTGTATTTGGCTCTGGACAATACGCGCATAGAAATAGAGGAACTCTGATTTGGCAGTGATTCGCAACAAATTCGCGCTTCCGCTTTTAGTGCTGGCGCTAACCACGATCGGCATAGCGCAGACGGACGGCGCATCGAAGGTCTACCGCGACGGCGGTTCCTGGGTGGAAGAGACTACGGGGACCATACCAGCGTCGCGTTTCATCAAGATTCATACCAATGCCGGTAGCGTAAGTGTTACCGGAGGGCAGCAATCCAACATCACCTATACCATTCGCAAGAGGGTGAGCGCCTCCTCGGAAGACGGAGCGCGGCGTGCCTTCGAGAACCTACGCGTTATCGCTAGCCGCCAAGGCGATGCTGCCTACTTTGGCGGCGAGGGTGGCGCCAACTGGCATCGCGGCTCGGTTGAGTTCAACATCAATACACCCCGGTCCGTCGAGTTGATCAAGGCGAAGACCGATGGTGGCAGCCTCCAGTTTTCTCATCTGAACGGCCGCGTCGATGCCGAGTCGGGCGGCGGCAACGTGAATCTCGACGACATCAGCGGCAATGTTACTACCAGCACCGGTGGTGGAGGAATCACAGTTGGCTCTGTGAATGCCGATCTTGGCCTGCGTACCGGAGGTGGCGAAGTCCACATCTCGTCAGTAGGCGGAAGGCTGAACACCTCGACTGGCGGAGGCAATGTCTACCTCGAGAACGCAAAGCACGACGTGATTATCGAAACCGGCGGCGGAAACATCTCGGTGCAGAGCGTTGGTGGCGACCTCCGTGGATCTACAGGCGGCGGCAATATTGAAGTGGGCAGCGTGGCCGGAACCATGGACGTGGAGACTGGTGGAGGCAGTATTCGTTTAACCGGCGGTGGTACCGGTCCAATTAAGGCGCAGACCGGCAGCGGCAGCATTCATTGCTTCAAGGTCACCCACAGCGTGCGGGCGGAGACCGGAGCGGGCGGCATCACCGCCGAGTTCATGACTATGAATGGGAAATTCAGTGACTCCACGCTCGACACTGGAGTGGGTGACATCGTGGTCTATCTTCCGTCTGACTTGAAGGTCAGCATTCACGCCAGCATTGATGTCGCTACAGGTAAGGATGCTATCCGCAGCGAGCTCCCAGGCATTCGCATTCAATCTGAAGGGGCTGATTATGGTCCCCGCGAGATGTTTGCTGAGGGCAACCTGAACGGTGGGGGGCCGATGTTAAAGCTGCACACATCGACCGGCAAGATTCAGTTCATAGCGTTAAAGAAGTAGAGGACGCTGCGCCCAAGGAATATTTATGAAACGTACTCTTCTCATCCCACTTGCACTTCCGCTGCTCGCAGGCATACCGCTAGTTGCACAGAGGGCAACCAGAACTCATCATCTTTCCCCTATGCCCGTCATCGCGGACTTTGACGGTCCTGTCAGCCGCTCTTATCTCGGTGTTGGCGTCACCGACCTCACGAACGAGCGCGTGCAGGCGCTCAAGCTGAAGAATGATCGTGGAGTGGAAGTCACACAGGTCGATCAGGACGCGCCCGCGGGTAAAGCTGGATTCAAAGAGCATGACGTAATCGTTGGCTTCAACGGCACTCCGGTCGAGAGCACCGAACAGTTCAAACGTCTCATGCGCGAAACGCCTGCCGGTAGGACGGTGTCGCTCGACATCGTCCGCGACGGCCAGCCACAGAACATAAAAGTGCAGGTTGCGGATCGCAAGAAGCTGGAGTCTTCAGTGTGGCCGCATGAACCGGGAGATTTCGCCTTTGCCATGCCGGCCATTCCGCCGGTTCCTGCGATGCCCGATTTTCCTCGCAGCTGGAACGAGCAGACCATCACGCGCGTGCGCTCCGCCTCCGGTGTGACGCTCGAGAACTTGACCCCGCAGCTTGGCGACTACTTCGGCGTGAAGAACGGCGAAGGTTTGCTGGTTCGCTCCGTACAAAAAGGCAGCTTTGCCGAGACTGCTGGCTTGCGCGCCGGTGACGTGATTGTCAAAGTAGGCGACCAGAAAGTCTCCGATAACGCTGACTGGAGAGAGGCGCTGCGCAACGCAAAGAATGGAAAAATATCCGTCGTAGTCGTACGCGATAAGAAGGAGCAGACGCTCTCGATGTCCGTGCCAATGCGAAAGGGACCAGATAGTTCTGCTTTGTATCAGGAGCCAGATAGCGATTCCAGCACTGAGGCTGCGTCCGAGACTTTCGAGAGTGTTGACCCGTCCGTCGAAATCTTCGAACCGCTGGCTGGAGACGGAGTGCGTAGTGGCATGTCCGCCGTCGATGACGTTCTCATTGATGCTTCAGACATGAACCGCACAAAGAGAAAAGCTTGGGAGCAGCTTCATCGCGACTTGATCCACAATCGCGATCTGACCCGAGGCGTCTCCGGCACAATGAAGGTTGCCTTTGCCGAAATGAATGCTCATCGCGCTGAGATACAGAAGGCGATGATCGAAGCGCAACGTGGGCTCCACAAGCTTCATCTGCAGTGCGAGTCAGAGATGCAGTAACGACAGCAATCAGCCACAACGAAGTCAAGAGGCCCTGCGTAACTACAGGGCTTCTATTGCAATTGGACAGCGAAATGATTCGCCAATATGGTTGTAGATATGCGGCCGTCCACACATGATGATTGTAAATGTCCGAGGAATGCGTTGGTGAGATACGGGTTATTGACGAGCGTATTGGCAATGTCTTGTCTGGCGCAATCTCCGCCCGCCGATACCGGCGCATCAACTGGCCAGTCGCGTTTGCATCGCGGTGCGATGCCTGGCGGTGAGCGATCGATGAGAGGTTGCGTTGCGCAAGATGAGAGTGGCGGATTTGAACTTGTCGCGCAGCGCGGGAATAGAGTCAGGCTCAACTCTGCTGAAGACTTATCATCCCACGTTGGTCAGCAGGTGAAGGTGAGCGGTGCATTTGGCAATGCAGATCCTGGACGCGAAGCGGTCGTTTCCGGCTCGCCGGTCGCGAGTAAGAAACACAGTAATCGCGAGTTCCGCGTGACTAGGCTAGACGTGCTTTCGCAAACGTGCTTAGCACCTACAAAGAAGAAATAGCAGGCTCTGTCGGTTACCGCGCGAAGCGTGTCGTTAAAGCGACAGCCAAATGCGCGCCATTGAAAAGAGCGAAATAAACAGTCCCAGGCAGAAATAGATATTGTGGGCAGTCGCTTGCGTGGGAGGCTCAGGGAAAGTGACGCCGTGTCGTCGAAAGAAGCTGTCGAGGGCGCGTTCGCGATCAAGGATGAAATTGGCAATCGGGCGATGGAAGAGGGCCACCACAAGTCCGAGAACCAAATTTGCGAAATCCGCAATCATCTGTTCGAGTCTAACAACCTGTGCATCAGTTCCAATCGGGCGAAGAACCTAGTCCTGAGCGATATGCAATAAGGGAAAGCCGATAAGCTAAAAACCTGGCACGCTCGTCACAAACTGCCTCGGCGAATATACCCATTCCTTTTTGACCTTCGGTCACCTTTTCTTCAGCGCCCTTTTCTGCAGATGCGCTCGCATCTCGCGCCCAAATTTCGTTTTATTGAATGCCACCTGCTGGATGATGCCGACAATGTTGCCAGCGGCCCAGTAGAGGCTTAAACCTGCCGAGAGGTTCCAGGTGAACACGCCTAGCAGAATGGGCATGGTGAACTGCATCATCTTCTGCTGTGCCGGATCCATTCCTGCTTGTGGCGTAATCTGCTGCATCAAGAACATCGAGATGACAAAACAGACGGTGAGGACATGTGAGGGGCTGGCAAGATCATGAACCCATAGCCACGGAGCATGGCGCAATTCAATCGCGCTGCCGAGCATGGTGTAGAAAGCCCACAGGAACGGAAGTTGCAGCAGGTTCGGAAGACATCCGCCGAGCGGATTCACTCCCTCACGTTTGTACAGATCCTGTAGCTCGCGGTTCTTTTCTGCTTGCCGTGGGTCGGTAAGCTTGTAGCGTTTGTACTTCTCGTTAATGGCGGCGACCTGCGGCTGCAACTTCTGCATTCGCATCGCCGATTTGATAGTGGAAATGCGCAGCGGCAGTAAGGCAAGATTGATAACAACGGTGAGAATTAGGATCGCCCAGCCATAATTCGCCGTCCAGTGCTCGTAGGTCCAGCGCAGCCACAGAAACAGCGGCTTAGCAAAGAAAGCGAATGTGCCAAAGTCCACCAGTTTTTCCAATGTAGGGCCATTCGCCTCGGGTGTGATGGTTGCCGGACTAGCGTAGGAGTGGACCTGCGAAACTACTTCCAGCGCCTTCGGGCCGACGAAGATGCGCTCGCTTGTAGCACTGCCAGTAGTGCCAACGGCAGCTCCCAAAACGGGAACTCGCTCCTGCTCGTTTGGATCGGGCTTGTCGAGATTCTTCGGAATTCTGACTTCGTTGTGGAACGTTACTAATGTGGTGTGCTCAGGATCGTCAGGCAGGAAGACAGCGCCGAAATACTGATCAACTGCGCCTGCCCAATTGAAGGGGCCGTTGATGGTAGCGCCCCCACTCACTTTCTTGACTTGAATGCGCTCAACTTTGTCTTCGCGCGCCACATCGATTCGAGCTGCAGCGTACGAAGGCGAAACAGTTTGGTCGCCAAAGCCGGCTGGCCACGCAGGATAAGCTGTAGCTGTGGAGCCCTTCTCCGCTACTTGCGTTTCCACTCGGACCTCGTAGCTGTGCCCGAATGTGAACTTTTTTGTGACCGTCGTCTCAGCGTCGGAATAATCGAAGCGCAGAGTCTTATTGTCTCCAGANCGATCTTCGACTGAAACGTAGAGTGCCTGGTTTAATTTGTTGCGCAGAGACTCGTCATATGCGAATAGCGAAAGAGGATAACCATATTGTGGAGCCGCCACGGAGTTTACCAACTCGAGTGGCTGTCCTTTGTCGTCTTTGTACTTCTTTAGCACCCACGACTTCGCCACGCCGCCACGGTTGCTGAATGTAATCCGGTATAGGTCATTCTCAATGATCGTCTGTGCCTCGCTACTGCCTTGCCTAGCCGGAGTCACAGGATTAGGAGCATTGTTCGCCTTTGCCGGGCGTGTGGTCCGGACTTCTGCGGCGGGGGGTGCAGACTGCTGTGAGGAACCGGACGTCTGCTCTTGCCGTTGGGGCGGGACAGGCGGCTTGTAGTACTTGGAGATGACCTGCTGCGTGATGAAGATGACGACGAAGGTGAGAGCAAATGTAAGTAGCAGCCGTCGCTCTGAACCTGGCTCTTGATTAGGGGCTTGGAAATCGTTCAACGTGACCTGCCAATTCTTGCGAACTTGCGAGAGCGAATCTGCTCACCACATAAACACGACGGCACCGGATCGTATCCACTCGCGCCCAGCGGATGGCAACGCAACACGCGCTTGACGGCAAGCGCTCCGCCACGCCACCAACCAAGCTCGACCACAGCTTGAGCCGCGTATTCCGAGCAGCTTGGACTAAATCGACACGAGTTGCCAAAAAAAGGGGAAACGAATTGCTTGTAAGTACGAAGCAAGGTTTCCACGGCGCTCTGGGGCATTGCCATATTCATGAGTGGGTTTATCAACTGATTAGTTCTTTCTTGCCGCGGCACGATCACCGTTGGCTGGACGCTGTTCCCGGCGCAAGTTTTGCGTCCGTTGGCGAGGACGCGGGACCGCTTTCTGCTCGATGACCTCGAAAGCACGTGCGACTTCGGAACAGAGCTGGACAAAGTCAATTTCCGCAACCGCTTTCTTCGGATTTATGACGATGTCCAGGGGGCGGGTGAGCCGTCCTAAGTTCTTCCCCACGGCCGCCCGCACACGCCGTTTAATGCGATTGCGAACCGTAGCTTTTCCCAAAGCCCGACCCACGGTAATTCCCACTCTTGCTACACGGCCCATGGGCCGAACTGACCCAACATTGTCCAGCTCCTGATCGGTAGCTCCAGACTCCACACGGACTAGATAAAAAGCTGTGAGCACCTGAGAAAAATGGCGTAATCCACACTGATATACCAATTCGAACTCGGAGTGTTTGCGTAATCTATGCTCGTTGGGAATCGACATCGGACTTCCATCCCCCCCGGCCGAACTCGTCTGTCGCATGCTCTTGGAGGATGTTAGGAGGGAGCAATCAGAAACGTGCTTACTCGCGAAACCCGGGTTTCACAGACACCCTCTTGCGTCCCTTGGCGCGACGACGCGCCAGTACTGCCTGCCCAGACTTGGTCTTCATGCGGGTACGAAACCCATGGGTCTTACTCCGCCTGCGGCGGTTGGGCTGAAATGTGCGCTTAGGCATCTAGCAATGCACTCCTACCAGAAAATTTGCGATTGAACAAACCTTAAGTATATCGGAGCAGGATGGTTGCGGCAATTTCGACATCCACCGGTGTTCTAGCTTTTGCTTCTAATTCTGACACGCCGACTAGAATTCTGGAGTGCACCTCGACGACACCATCGTCGCTGTCTCCACGCCGCCTGGGCGCGGTGGGATTGGCGTCGTGCGACTGAGCGGCTCTGACTCGCGGAAGATCGCCGAGCCTCTGCTGCGCCTCAAACAACAGCTCGAAGCAGGTCGAGCCAGCTTTGGCGAGCTCATCGATGTCGAAAGTGGGGAACGTATCGACGAAGTAGTCGTGACCTTCTTCGAGAAACCGCATTCGTATACGACGGAACATATTGTTGAGATCTCCGCGCACGGTTCGCCTGTGGTGCTCGAGTACATTGTCGAGCAGGCGCTCGCCCGTGGAGCACGTCTGGCCGAGCCCGGTGAGTTCACCATGCGGGGCTTTCTCCACGGCCGCATCGATCTCACGCAAGCTGAGGCGGTTCGCGATCTCATCGAATCGCAAACGATGTTCCAGGCCAAGGTTGCCGCTCAACAACTCGGCGGCGCGCTCTCACGTCGTATTCAGCCGATCAAAAAATGCCTTGTGGAGTTAATCGCCCTGTTGGAAGCTGGGATCGACTTTGCCGAAGACGATGTTTCAGTGCCCTCCGACAGTCAGATTCTTACCGCGATCTGCGCTGTTCGTTCAGGCCTTGAGAGCCTGGCGCACTCGTTCGCATATGGGCGCGTCGTGCATGACGGCTTAACGCTGGCTATTGTTGGACGCCCCAATGTTGGTAAGTCAAGCCTGTTCAATCGCTTGGTAGAGCGCGAACGCGCTATTGTCACTGCCATTCCTGGAACAACCCGCGATCTTGTTACAGAAACCGTGTCTCTCGCGGGGATCCCCATTCGCCTGGTGGACACTGCCGGAATCCGCAGTGCCGCAGATGAAGTGGAGGAGATTGGCATTCGCAAATCATACGAGGCGCTTGCCGACGCTGACCTGGTGCTGGTAGTGAGCGACAACACCTCATGCCTGCATTCGGCCGAGGAGGAGCACTTGCTTAGCGCGACTGCCGGCCGCAAGCGCATTTTGGTGCGCAACAAAAGCGATCTGCCACAAGACGCTACCACAGGGCCGACTTGGGATTACCTGCCGCAAGTTGCAACCTCGGCGGTTGCGGGCACGGGCATTGAAGAGCTTCGGGAACTGATCGTTTCTGAAGTGGGCGGCACCTCTGCTGCCGAGCACGAGAGTGGATTCGTCACAAATTTGCGGCAATGCAAACTAATCGAGGAATCTCTCACTGCGCTTGCGGCCGCCGAACAAGCAGTCCATGATCACATTCCGCATGAAATGCTGCTGATGGATCTGTACAGTTCGCTGCGGCCACTCGACACCATCACCGGAGAGACAACTGCAGACGACATCCTCAACCTGATCTTCAGCACGTTCTGTATTGGAAAGTAAGCGGGGGAAATCGAGTCTCGCAGGTGTAGCAGGACTCGGCGCTGTGCGACGGGCTCACTCTTCGCTGGAACGTGCAACTCCCCGCTGGGAAGTATTAAGATACTCTCATTTCTGAACACCATGTTTCGGTTTTGTGGCTAACTCCACTGAAGCGCGCCAAGTCGCGGAAGATTCCCAAGCGTCGCCCACTGCAGGTGTGACTCCTTCTCGCCGACCTTTACGTGCATTCGTAAGGCGCATCGCCTCTCCGATCGATCGCAGGCATTTCAACCGTGCCCTTGTCCTCACCATTGGCGTCCCAATCCTCCTCATGACAGTTTTCGCAGCGACACTGTTGTGGGCAATAGACCAGTTGATAGCAGCTGACCGCGCGGTCCAGCACACCGGACAGGTGATCGCCGAGAGCTTCGAAACCCAGAAGCTCATCCTGGACATGGAGACCGGTGTGCGCGGATATCTCAACACAGGAGATTCGCAGTTTCTGGAACCGTATAGAGGGGCGTTGTCAGCGGTGGATCCTGCCTTGAATCAACTCGAGTCTCTGGTCCATGGAGACGGGAAGGAGATAGCTCAACTGAGTCGGATCCGAAACTCGCTGCAGAGCTGGCGCATCTTCGCGGAGGATGCAATTCTGAAACGCTCTACCCGAGCGGCTGCAGGCGCTGAGATTGACAGCACGCGGGGAAAGACTCTTATGGACGACATTCGTGGAGAGTTTTCCAGCATTGTGTCGGTAGAGAAGGAACGCCGCTCTTCATATTTGGCATCATCTCGTCAGAGCGGTCGCTTCGCATCACGGCTGGGGATCTTACTCGCGCTGTCAGTTGCCATAATCATCGCGATCTTTGCAGGGCATCAGCTCTTCGCGGTGTCGCGCAGTTACGAAGATGCACTCTCGCGAGCCGATGTTTTGTCGCAGGAAATGGGGGAACGTGAGGCCCACTTCCGTGTGCTCGCAGAAGCTATTCCCCAAATGGTATGGACCGCGGCGGCGGACGGCACGCCAGAATATTTCAATCAAGGGTGGCTGGACTACGTGGGTGCGCCCCGTTTCTCTCGGCAGCCATGGCTGGAGAGGGTGCATCCGGAGGATCAGAACCCCGCGAACATCGCCTGGCGCTCTTGCTTGCGCACGGGAAGGGCTTTCGCTGTTGAGCTTCGTTTACGAAATTCTATGGGAGCATATCGCTGGCACCTGGGACGCGCTCTTCCTCTGCGAGACGAGCACGGCTCCATTATTCGCTGGCTCGGCACGTTCACCGACATCGACGATCAAAAATGCGCAGAAGACGCACTGATCCGGTTGGCCGCCATTGTTGAAAGTTCGGAGGATGCGATTTTTAGCAAGGACCTGCAGGGATACGTCAAGAGCTGGAATCGGGGAGCGGAGAAAATGTACGGCTATTCCGCATCCGAAATCATTGGGCAGCACGTCTCTGTATTGGCCTCTCCAGAGCGACGGAATGAGATCGACGCCATGCTGGAAGTGCTGCGCCACGGAGAATCAATCGAGCACGTCGAAACGGTTCGCCTGCGCAAAGATGGCACGCCGGTGGAAGTTTCGCTGACGATATCTCCGATTCGCACATCAACTGGCGTGATTACTGGTGCGTCTACCATTGCGCGCGATGTCACGAAACGCAACCAGGCTGCGGAGGCGCTGCGCAAAACCGAAAAGCTTGCGGCCACTGGACGACTCGCGGGAACCATGGCACACGAGATCAACAATCCGCTCGAAGCCGTAACCCACCTTCTCTATCTCATCGAGAAGAGCGGATGTTTAGATGAGAAGACGCGAGACTACGCACGCGTGGCCACGGGAGAAGTCAATCGCATTGGACACATTGCAAAGCAGGCGCTTGGCTTCTACCGTGAGGCGGCTGCGCCGGTGAACGTCAACATCGCAGACCTGATTGACAACGTGGTACGGCTTTATCTAGCGGCGGCGCAAAACAAGGGCGTCCGCATTGAGACCCAGCTTGAAACTCAGGACACAGTTCCGGCATATCCTGGAGAAATGCGCCAGGTAGTATCGAACCTCATCGTGAATGCAGTAGATGCTGTCCCGCGCGGAGGCATGATCAAAGTCCGAGTGAAACACGGGCGTGATTGGAAATCCCGCAGGCTAGGTATCCGAGTGCTGGTCTCGGATGATGGGGCTGGCATTCCCGCGGTGTCGCGTTCACACATTTTTGAGCCGTTCTTCACTACAAAAGGCGAGAGAGGCACCGGGGTAGGCTTGTGGGTCTCACAAGGTGTCGTGGAAAAGCACAACGGCAGCATCCGCATGAAGAGTTCAACCGGCGAGAGGCATGGCACTACGTTCGCGGTTTTTCTGCCGTATGCGTGATTCAGGCTGCCTTAGTGTGCGCTAGATAGGCGTTGACTGCATGACGCAGGACATCCTGCATGTGATCGTTTAACAGGCGCAGGTCAGGAACGAGATTGCTGACGTCCACCGCGAGCAGATTTTCCTGCACTACGTCGTAGGCGCATCGCTCGACTGTACGAAACTCGTCGAATAGATCATCGATAGAACAATTCTGGTCTCGGCGCAACGCGCCGAACGCAGCGCCTTCCACGAAGCTTTGCTGCTGAGCTTTCGGCTCCAGACCTGCGACTAATGAGGAGAACAGGTCCAGCAATCCCTCGCGAATTGCCGCTTGCGGAGATCCTCGGCGCATCGAGAGCGACGCGATGGCGCGGTCAACTACGTCCTCTGCGCATTCTTCGAGGATCTGGCTAACGCGCTTTACGGGCGCAGGTTGGTGCGGCTTGCGGTCGCTTAATTTGCGCTCTATGGTGTCGACCAGACGATCGATGTGCGTTGGTTTTACAAGGTAATCGTCAACCTGGCTGCGAATAGCCTGAAGCGCGGTTTCGAAACCTGGATATCCAGTGAGGATAAGCGTCAGACACTCAGGTTGCGTGCGGCGCATTGCGCTCACTACGGTGAAGCCATCACCTGGGCTGCCGATATTCAGGTCAGAAATCAGCACATCAAATTTGCGTGACTGGATCGCGGTTAAAGCCTCCGTGACGGTAGACGCGACTTCCACGTCATGGCCATGTCTGCGCAAAATCGCCGGCAACGTGAGCCGGATACTGGGCTCATCGTCCACGAAAAGCATGCGAAGCGGAGACATACAAAACCCCAAATAGAGGATGGAGATAGCAGCCTCAGCCGGCCAGATTCGCTGGGCTTCTTCTACATAGATGCGAAAATCGGCTACTTGGGATTAATGGTCAGATCGAGGATGCCGGTCAAATCGTCAGGATTGTCGCGTTCGCGCACAAATTTTGCGACACTTTTCTTCCCCTTCGGCTGCCGGATCAAACAGCCGCAACTCCGTGATGATGAATATTTTATTGCCGGTTGGGGCGACATACTCGTCGTAATCCAACCCGGTAAGCACATAGGCGTGATCCCGCCACACCACCATCAGCGGCACACCTTGGCGTATGGAGAGGATCAATGGATCGGCTTGCGACGGCGCTCCGGGTGTAAAGTGCGCCGTTAAACGAAAGCTTTGGCCATCGGCGAGGACATAATCGCGGCTGATCCGCTGCGCTAAATCGCTCATATCGCCCGCTGATCTGACGCAAACGGACCCGCCGTAGAGGCGATCCACGAGATATTGTTGGTCCATACGCGCACCTTGGACCTGCGCTAGCGCAACAATTCCGGCCACCCATGCCCAGTTTGCGCATGGTTTTTCCGCTACTTTCAGGTCGATCTTGTCGAGGTCCTGGGACTGTTTGTGCAATACCCAGCCCGTTGGAAGCTTCTTTGTGGCACCAAACAACGCAAATATTTGATTAGCAGGCGAGAAATTGGGGCGCAATTGCAGCGAAAATAGCGCCGATACCGACAGCGCACAAAGTGTAATGACGCCGAGGGAGCGTCGCATGACTGCCACTATAAGGCTGAGGCAGAAGCAGTGCTATTGACGACAGGGATGCGACTCCCGTGACTCGCTACACTGCTCATCTTTGCAGCAAAGCCATCGTCTGGCGAAAAAGCTGTTCGAACGAAGCACCGTCGCCGCCTCGACTGAGAGCTCGCTTTGCAGCCTCATCGGCAGCTGAGCGCTGATAGCCGAGGTTGACCAATGCCGAAACCACGTCCTCTTCCATGCCCGTTGCCGAGGGCGGCGCCGGAGCGGCTGCGAGCCCTTCCAATTTGTCGCGCAACTCGAGGACCATGCGCTCCGCCGTCTTCTTTCCCACTCCGGGAATTCGCGTCAGTGCGGTGAGATCATTGCCGCGCAACGCGGTCACCAGGGCATCGGCAGCAATGCCGCTCAGCACCGTAATCGCCAGCTTGGGTCCAATGCCGCTGACGCTGATGAGACGCTCGAATAATTCCCTTTCTTCCCGTCTCAGGAAACCATAGAGCGCCAGGGTGTCTTCACGCACATGAGTGTGTATGTAGATGGAAACTTCAGCGCCTTCAGCCGGCAGTCCAGAAAAGCTCGCAACGCTGATTGTGACCGCGTATCCAACGCCTGCCGCTTCGAGAATCAGGTAGGTGGGATGTTTTTCGAGTAGACGTCCGCGCAGGTGGGCGATCATGGGAGAGGCAGCGATGAGCAATAAGCTGTTAGCAATAAGCTAGCCCATCTGTCATGTCCGGCTATCGCTAATTGCTGGTCGGCGGTCAACTTCGTCAAGTGAGATGATCTACGGCGGTCTAATCTTTCCTTATTGCTTATTGGTAATCGCTACTCTTGCTGCTTCTAATCCAAATCAAAATCCCGCAGCGGCTTTCCCGTATCCGGACTATCCTTGGCCCGTTTCATGGCCTCTTGGAATTTGCGCTCCAACAAGTCGGCTTTGTTTTTCTCTGCGTCGACCGCCTGGCGAAAGAGCGATTCCTTGCGTCCTTCCTGCTCGCGCATAGCGCGTGCGGCTTCCTCAAAATCATTGAACGTCTTAGGACGGACGGGAGGCGTATGCGCAATCACTGCTCTGGCCTCTGCATCGACCTTCAGCAGCGCTCCGCAGCAGGGACAGCCCACCTCGAATTGGTCGGGCTTGTTCTTCGCCATGTGCGGATCATAGCGCGTTTCATGGGTAAGTTGCATCCTGCTCGA
>C688J18823_10000153_pt1 | contig 36953 bp, 56 predicted proteins | sample HopSoiMetagenom1_FD_18823 | JGI IMG/M metagenome (IMG submission 18823) | reverse complement strand
ATTATCAGTAAGATCAACGGATTTGTGAATGATCGCTCGGATGCAAATGGGCGTTCATTCATTCGCGTCAGCCAGCATTTTTTTGATATGCTGTATGTCAAGGTTGATCTTGAGATCATCGAAAAACTCGGAAGAGACTATGCCGCGATGGACCTTTACGTATATCTGGTTGACCGACAAGACAGAGCGAAAGACACAGTGGTGTTTAGATTCGAAGAACTCAGAAGCCATTTTGCCATCGGTGATAAGATCCCCAACTATAAAATGAAGCAAGACCTCAAGAAGTCTCTCAAAAAATTGAATGATATTGGGTTTCATTCTGGGTGCAAAATTGAGGATAACCTCATTTATATACCACCTCGAAAGAGATCATGAAAAGTTATCCACATTGCATTTTGAAGACCGTCGTATCTAGTAGCTATTCCGTCGTATCTAGTAGGTTTTACCGTCGTATCTAGTAGGTTTTACCGTCGTATCTAGTATAAGTGACCGTCGTATCTAGTAGCAACGTGACTGTCTAGCGGCTACAGTGGCGGCTACCCGGACGCCTCCTAGAGGTTTTTTCCTAGAGGTACCTAGAAGTTCCTAGAGGTGTGCCAGGGGAGAGTTTGAAATTTTCGAAAAATGGAAAGAAAAAGAGGAAATTGGAAAATGGATTTGATACCAAGAAATATTTTTAAACTCACAGATGCGGTGCGGCCTTTGATAGGTCCGTACAAAGGGAAAATCGCGTTTGTCGTCAAGAAAGAATTCATGGCAAATCAATGGTGGTACACTTGCTGGCGGTCTGACGATTCAGAGCACATCGATGAACTGCTGTTTACTGAATCTGAAATCGAGTTAGCGAAGAAGTGGAACCGAAGTTGAATAGTGTCCCACGACCTCGTAATTCAATTGTGCGTCTGCTGGATGTATCTAGGGTTTGCATTCTGGATGCACCACACCCCCCAGGAGCGGCCCGCAAAGAAGAAATCATTCTACCACACCCGGCAATGGCAAAACCTGCGCTACAGGGCGTTTAAAGCGTATGGGAGGCAATGCCATTTATGCCGGAGAACTCAAGTTGAGCTGCACGTTGACCATATAAAACCGCGTTCAAAATATCCCGCGCTTGCGCTAGACTTACGAAACCTACAAATTTTGTGCAGGGATTGCAATCTAGGGAAAGGGACGTCGGATGCTACACGCTGGAGTTCAAGGCGGAGATTTTAAGTGTTTGAAGTGCGAGAAAAGAGGTTACTATTCGTCGGGGATGTGCCTAAAATGTAGGCAAAAAGAGTGCAATCGATGCAAGGAAATGTTCACACCCATGCTCACAAGAACTGATCTCAGCCTTTGTGCTCTATGCAGAAGACTAAAAAGAGAAAGAGAAAGAAGAAAAAATGCTTGACGTTTATTTGGCCGCAGGTTTTTTTGCCCTAGTCGTTACTCAGTTTGTGTCGGCAATGTTTTTCTTGAAGATGTTTGCTTACCAGAGAGAGATTAACCGACTCTCGGGAGAGCAAATGGATCTGTTAAAAAAAATGATTGAAAAACCAGAGGGGATTAAAGAATGACGAGAGGAATTTACGCAAGCATTCTGTCAACGCAACTTGGAAAATTTGTTCTGCCGGTACTTGCAAATAGGATCTTAGGTAGCCCGATCAACGAGGCTGCATTCGTAGATTATGTCGTTAAAAATAACTTCACTTCAGTTACACTCTATGACTTAAATCATATCTTAGGAATTCCTGATTTAGAGAAGAAACTTGCGAAGTTCATTTTTAACTTGAGGATGAATGGCGTAGTCGAAATTAACGGTGCGGTAGCAGCAGAATTTCAAGTACTCTCAATGAAGCAGTTTAACTCTAAGTACCCAGCGAAATTCGACGGTATTATTACTGAAATGGAATTTTGGAACGGTTCAAATCAGGCAAACGACCTCATTGATTTAGCATTAGTGTTATTTAAGGCTAATGTTCTCGGATTTAATACCGCAGCATACATCGGATACATGGACCGAATTGCCACAATTGCTCAAGACCGCATCGCTGCGTTACTCGTTAAACTGTGTGACAAAATCCTGGTTCACGCCTATGTCAAAGATCCTGCTCAAGCAGTGGGATACATTCAATCGCGTGTGACTGCGCTGAAACTGATTAACCCTAATGTCGAAATTTGGCCGATTTTTAGCGTAGAAGGACCTGGAACCGCGACGGGTGATGAAATTTTCATGGGAGATTTCTGGAAGAAAAATCCTTCGTTTCAAAACGTCGAGAATCTCGTGCCGGGGTATTTAGGATACCAATGGTTCGAGTATGGAATCTTAAGAGCGTATTCGTGATATGTCTAAACTAACTCCAGAGAGAGAACAATTCCTTCGAAGTTATTTTTCTGGCAATGATCCCGATTCGAAAAAGGTGTCAGAACTGTTTGACGAAATCGATTCCCTCCGCCACTACGCCAAATCTTTCAATCGAAATTTCGCATTCATGAAGCAAGAGCTTGAAGAATGCGAGGCTAAGAATAGAAGCCTTGAATCTCAGCTTATGTTTGCGAACAATAATATAAGAGGTTTGCACGAAGAAGGTCAGAAATTAATTAAGGTCGTGGACGCTGCTAGAACAGTAACTAATAAGTCACTTAATGTCGATGACGTGAGTATTCATTTACTATGGGCTCGAATTCAAGAATTGGATGCTGATAAATGAGCAGAGATCTCCTCGATGAATTAGACAAGGCGTGTGATAAAATTACGAGCGAGATTCTATCTCTCAGGAATGAGAATCATGCGCTTCGAAACCGTTTGAATATCCTGACGCTTGATCCTCTTGCTGATAAGCTTCGACAGGACATTTTAAAATTGGAGAATGTGGTTGATGTTGCGAAGAAAATTAAAGTGTCTTTTGATTGTAATTTCCCCGCTTATCATAACGATCAATTGATAATGGAGCTGTTTCAAGCATTAAAAGATCTCGATACACCCAGTGGCAAGTGCGATCCGTACTACGGAGTAACTGTTTCTGAATCAGGCACTATTCACTCCGATTCGTGTGACGTTGATCCAGAAACTCTGACGTGGAAAAAGAGCATTGAGAAGTACGGTACAGCGAAGATTTGCTTCGAATGTTTGACGTCAATTGATTCAAAGAGAAGAAGAACTTGATTGACTTATTACTGACTTAAAAGCAATACTATCCGCTCATACTTGGAGCACCTGGCGGTTAAGCATATGTTACTTCGAAAGCCGCTGGGTGCCCTTTTGCAAAGGGGAAATGAAAATGAGCAATGAACAAAGTCAAGAAGTCGAGAAAGTGAAGAGACCGTTCTTTCACGCAATCATCAAGACCGTCTCCGGAGACGAAAGTCACATGCAGGAGTTGTCCGCGTTCTCAAAACGAGAACTGTACAAGAAGGTTAATGAACTGGGCGAGTGTGAAGTGATCGGTGCTTATAAAGGCAAAAAATTGACGGCAAAGAGAAAAACGTCGATTGCTTTTGAATAGTTTTTTTTGACTATCCCAAAAAACCCTGGAATACTAAAAGAGATCTTTCTTGCAAAGACATGGGTTGAGAGGCTGCCGTATTCTTCCGGTGGCCTCTTTTTTTGTGGCATGATGTAATAATGGAAAACGAAGAAGATAAAAGAAAAATGCCGAAATACCCCCCCAAAGAAAAGATGGGGAGACCTGTTGAACTCACTCCTGAAGTTCAAGAAATCATCGTCAAAAAACTCAAGCGCGGTAATTATTTCGAGACTGCTTGCTCTGCCGCTGGAATTAATCCCTCAACAGGATACCGATGGCTGAAGGCTGGATCGCGTGGAGAAGGTGATATTTTTGTCAACTTTTGCAAGGCAGTAGAAATCGCAGAAGCCGAGGCTGAAGATAATGATTTACTGGGCATTGAAGCTGCCGGACATGGGATGCCAGCCGTATTCTCACAGTCCGGTGAAGTGCTTCGAGCTGAAGTGAAACGGGATTGGAGAGCACTCGCCTGGAGACTTGAACGACGACATCCGAAACGCTGGGGATACACTCAGAAGAATGAAGTGACAGGCAAAGACGGTGGGCCTCTGACGTTCGTAGAGTTTATTAAAGCTGCCGAAGAATCCAAGAAAGAAGAAGAGTAAAACAGTAAACAATATTTACAATACGATCATTTTTTTTTATACTCGGATACATGGAAATACCTCTCACTCAACGACTTGTAGCTGTAATTGACGATGAGGATTTTAAAAAAATATCCAAGTACAAGTGGTGTGCTAAGGAATCAAATGGGAAAAAATTCTATGCGGTCAGCTACTCTGGTGGAGGTAGAAAAAACCCTACCTTGGTTCGAATGCACAATGTGATTGCAAGCCCCCCTGAAGGATACGTTGTTGACCACGTGAACGGAAATTCGCTCGACAACAGAAAAGAAAACCTTAGAATCTGCACTCAAACGCAGAACTGCTATAACTCCAGAGCAAAAAAAGGAAGGTCGAAATTCAAGGGCGTATCAAAACACGCCAACACAAAAAAATGGCGAGCATACATTGCTGTAAAAAGAAAACAGATCCATCTAGGGTTTTTCGAAAAAGAAGTTGACGCAGCTGTAGCCTATAATAACGCTGCTAGGGAATATTTTGGAGAACACGCAAAACTTAACCGAATATAGCCTTGCAGAAAAATGCAGAAAAGATGCTCTATACCATATCAAAATGGTCCAAGGCGTATCGACAATGCTACCATTTCAGCAGAAGGTAGCAGAATCAGTAGCAAAACATGAACGGACTGTTGTTGCCTCCGCTCACGACCTAGGAAAAACCTGGACAGCAGCTAAAATAGTACTCTGGTTCACGTCCTCATTCCCTGGAGCAAAGGTGATCACGACCGCACCGACTTTCAAGCAAGTCAAGATGCTCCTTTGGTCTGAGATTAGAAAAGGGTATGAAAAAGCTAAGTATCCATTGGGCGGTACGATGATGCAAACTGGATGGAGGATCGCTGATGATTGGTTTGCGATTGGTTACACCGCCAGTCCCGGCAGCGGATCAGGTGAAGAGCAAGGTTCGGCAAGTTCGTTCCAAGGCTTTCATGGTGACTATATCCTCGTGATTTTCGATGAGGCGACAGGCATTCAGAAACCCATCTGGGTGCAGATGGAAGGGTTGATGACTTCTGCTCGCGTACGATTTTTGGGCATCGGAAACCCGACGACAAGAGACTGCGAGTTCTATAAATGTTTCTCTGATCCCTCGTACCACAAGATTTATTTGAATTGCTTCGACAGCCCGAACTTCGCGGCAAATGGGTTGAGAACGAAAGAGCATTTGAGATCCGAGCTCGAGCACATTCAAAATCTCAGTCAAGCCGATCAAGAAGTCGCACTCGGTGCGTTCACAGTAGTTGACCTGAATCTTTTGACTGTTCGATGGGTAATGAGAATGGCCCTTCGCCTTGGCCTAGATCATCCCTTGGTGCTCTCGAAAGCCTTGGGAGAGTTCCCTGAAGAGGGAGAATACACACTCTTTCCTATGTCGATGGTGCAGAAGGCTATTTACCGAACGGAAACCTACGATGAAAATTCTCGAGTGTCGATCGGAGTTGATGTCGCTCGCTTCGGTACTGACAAAACAGTGATCACGCGATTTCATGGTGAGCAACAAACGCTCAAAAAAACGTTCTCGCGCAGAGATACAACGGAGACGACCGGAGAGGTTGTTCGAATTCTTAAGGATGAAAAGTCAAAGGATGTCCACATTGCCGTTGATGCGACAGGGGTGGGAGGTGGAGTAGTTGACCAACTTCGTTCATTACAAGATACGAACGATTTTCCCCGGTATATTGAGGTAAGAGAGGTCCATTTCGGAGCTGCTGCTGGAGAGAAAGATGATGCTGAAGCTCAGAAATATGTCAACCTCAAGTCTAGAATCTTTATTGAACTCTCGAATGATTTGAAATCCGATCTCGCCCTGATGAATGAGGACATTTATCTTGAGGAAATGCCGACTATACAATACAGGTTTGATAAACAAGGACGATGGTTGATCGAATCGAAAGACGAGTACAAAGCGAGAACTGGGAGATCTAGTCCAGACAGCAGTGATTCTCTGGCACTTGCGAACTATGCGCGATACGATGCCTTTAACGTGGGTGAATTTACGAGTAGAATGGCAAAGAGACCATCCTCCACGAACGTTCCGTACAGGAGAAATACAAAGGCATGGTAACGAAAAATCCGTTGTTGAGGATCGCTAGTAGAATTCTATTAGGTCAGTTTGAAAACAGGCAGGTATCGTTACCTCCGCTGCAAATCCCTAATCCTTCTGCGACACCGACGCAGGTGACAGCACCGATACCAGGACAGTCGCCTTTGAGCGGAATTATCCCATCCACGAGAACAAGCAGAGGCAATCCTCACACGAGTTCAATCGGTTCTTATGGCAGCATTTCGTACTACGGTTATCCTGCTGAAGAGTATTTGTCGGAGTTACGTTCTCCGAGAAAACGAGCAGACCTTTACGATGAGATGAGACGATCTGACTACCAGATTAAGATGTGTCTGAAGGCCGTGAAAAATCCGATCAAGAGTGCGACGTGGGAGGTTCAACCCGCAGATGATTCTGAGGATGCGAAACTTGACGCTGAGTTAATCGAGCAGATCCTATTCCATGATCTCGATATGGACTGGACGCAGCAACTCGGGGAGATCCTGACGTTCATTGATTTCGGGTTCAGTGCTTTCGAAATCACTGACAAGGTAGTATTCGACCATCCAAAATTTGGAACATACAACGCCATTCAGTCGCTCGGTTTCCGCAGTCAAAGGACTATCGAAAGATTTAACCTTGACTACGCAACGGGAAGACTTGCATCGGTCACTCAGTATAGTTTTGGAGACTTGTACAAAACAGTAGATATCCCCGCAGAATTCTTGATTCTGTTCAGTCTCGACCAGGAGGGTTCGAACTATGAGGGTGTTTCTGCCTTGCGATCCTGTTACGGATGTTGGTTGAGAAAAGACACGTACATGAAATTGAACGCGATGGGCATCGAGAAGTACGCGATCCCGACGCCGATGGCTGAAATCCCAGCTGGCAAAGAGAACAGCGATCAGTACAAAAATCTGATAGATTCCTTGCAAGATTACACTACTCATCAATCCGCCTATTTGACGTTCCCAGCAGGGTGGAAGATTAGTTTAAATAATAATTCTTATGATCCATCAAAGGTAGAAACTTCGATCGATTCTGAAGATAAAAGAATGGTGAAAGCGTTCCTCGCGAACTTCTTAGAACTCGGAATGAATTCTGTCGGGAGTTTCGCAATGAGCAGTACTTTCCAAGAGTTTTTTGTCTCGGGGATTGAGCACATCGCGAATGAAATAGAGTCAAAATTCAATCGCATGGTGATCCCTCGCCTCATTCAAATGAACCGTGGGCCACGAGATGCGTATCCAAAACTTGCTCATTCAGGAGTGAGTGACAAGGCAGGTAAAGAATTTGCTGAGGTGATGAAGTACTTTGTCGATGCACAGGTAGTTGTTCCAGATGATCCATTGGAAGACAGCATTAGAAAACGATATAAGTTGCCTATTAAATCCGAAGTTGGCAGACGTTTCGTTCAGGCCAAGGGCGTGGACATACCAGCAAATGGTCCAGGCCAAACTTCGACGAGTTTGTTTGCCGAGAGGATCCGACTTGCTGAGGCAAGGAGACAGAAAATCAAAGGAGAATCACATGGGGGTCTGGAAACAGGGTGAGTTCTTTTGTCAGCGTTGTTCGAAGAAATTTATAGGTGATGTCGGTGCAGAAACCTGCCCTTGGTGTGCAAGTACCGCAATCATTCTGCAAGGTGTCGTTACGTTAGGAATTGCGAAGGGGAACGAGAATGAAAAAGAAGAAAGTCAGGATCGACAAGCACATGGTGGAGGCGGCGAAGGCCCTCGCAGACGTTATGCGAGACGACTTGACATTGATGGCTAACGCGATGATCAAACAGATCATGGGCAAGTGCAGAAGGCTGACCGATTCAAAGAAACTGACCGCCCTGAAAGGAGTTCAGTTGTCGGGAATATCAGACTATAAAAGTTTGGTAAAAACAGGTCTAGCCGTGATCGCGACCGATGCAATCGACCAGGTGAGGAAAGAAATCCCCAAGGCAAAGAATGTGAAGCTCCACGAATATACTGATTCGGTAATGTTTGGTGAGTTCGAGCTTCTGCCTCCCGACCTGCAAAGGAAAATACAGAACCAAATGAATCTGCTTGTCGGGAAACAGGTGGGCGATCTCCAGAAAGTGATCGAGTTTGCGTACACGAACGCAGTCGATGAAACCGATTCGAACGATCTCATCCAGAAAGACCTTCAAGATAGTGCTCTTGGATGGCTGACTGGAACTTCTGTTGATTTGGGAGCTGACCTTGCTGCTTCGACCATTATTAATTCCGCGAGAAACGCGTTCTTCATGGATGAGGAGGTGTCCAATCAATTGGATGCACTCCAATTCACGAACGGAGATCCTGTCACGGAGGTTTGTCAAGACCTTGACGGTACGATTTTCGATCAAGATGATCCTGAAGCTGACCGATACTATCCTCCGCTCCACTGGCGCTGCAAATCGTATCTGGTGCCTATTTTGAAGGGCGATTTAGGTGATCGAGATATTGAAAAGCTCAAACCTTCTGATTCTTCACTCGATGATCAGGTTGAGTTCTCCGAGAGAAAAAAACTGAGATGTGGGTGTAGCATCAGCTAAAAGAGTTGACTAATTGCATCCCAGGCGTCAGCATGGGACTATGCAGAAACAGTTCAAAAAAGCACCTCTCAGAGCTGCTCCAATTCGCTTAAGCGACAAAGATGGAGGAGTTCAGAAGTCTATCCAGGTAATGAGAATCGGCACGTTCCATCACCCCAAATTAGGTGAAGTGGATATTACTGCTGATGATCTACGTTCAATGGTCAAAAACTTCTCAGACAAGGTACGTGGGATCGACCTCGCGATTGACTACGCTCACGAAAGCGAAAGTATCGCTGCGGGCTGGTTTAAAAGCGTTGAGCTCCAAAACGGTGACACCGAATTGTGGGCTGAGATTGACTGGACCGCGAAAGGTAGCCAAGTACTTTCCGAGAAAGAATACCGATACGTCTCCGCTGATTTTATTTTTAATTACATCGATAATGAAACTTTAAAAGAGTATGGGCCGACACTCTTGGGTGCTGGTCTAACGAACCGTCCGGTGATCAAGAGAATGGAACCAGCGGTTGAACTATCCGAAGGAAGAGGGAAACAAATGAGCAAAACAGGAAAGAGCATCACTCTTGATGAACTCGACGACAAGGTTACTGATCTTGTAAATCAAATGGCCGCACTCGTAAAACAGATCCAAGACGCACAAGGTAAGGATGCTGCAAACGAAGGCGGAGAAGGCGACGCACCTAAAAACGGAGAAGACGATATGGCTGAAGGCGCAGCAAATAAAAAAGAAGTTGCTGATCTTGCAAGTAAACACGATGCATTGCAAAAATCTCACGATGCTCTCAAAGAACAAGTCGGCAAGTCTGCTGGCGATGCAAAAATGGCTGAAAAGAAAGTATCTTTCGACAAGCTGCTTTCAGAAGGTAAAGCTGTCGAGGCGCAGAGACAACCGTTCATGGATGGCGATATGATTAAGTTCTCGGAACTTCATAAGCCAATGAACTCAAACAATCATGGTCACGGTGGAAGCCCAGCGGGGTCTTCTGCACGTCCTGATATTCAATCTGCACAAGAAGAAGTTCTCAAACTCGCAAAGGTTCGACTTTCAGAGGGCAAGAGTAAGAGTTTTTCTGATGCTGTTCAAACTGTACTTTCAGCGAATTCTGAACTCCGTATTAAGTACGAATCTATGCTTGCGTAATGTTTCTAGAAAAATTTTCAAACCGTTAGGGGGATTTTAAAATGTCTACTTCGTTTAAACCGTCAATTCAGATCTATCGAGCTGACGGTGTGATTGCAAAGGGTATGGCTGTAAAAGCTGGTAGTGATTCTCAACACGTTGCTGCTGCTACTGGCAAAACTGACAAGATCATAGGAATTGCTCAGAATGCTGCTGCTGCAATTGATGATCAGGTTGAAGTCGCGTTACCAGGTGGCGGAGGCAAAGGTCTTGCTGGTGGAACGATTCTTTTCGGTGATGCTCTGACATCAGACAATAGCACCGGGAAACTCGTAGCAACAACAACTGCTGGTGATCATGTGATTGCCACTGCGATGGATGGTGCCGTTGTTGGTGATGTCTTCAGCCTTCATGTGAATCGTTACAATTACAGCTAAATCTCAAGATGAGATGAAGCAAATCCGAGAGACAATTAGAGGAGATTTTTTAAAATGTCACAATTAAAACCGATAGTAGACCTTCTCTTAACTGAGACAAGTTCTGCTTATATCCCTGAAGGATTTTTATCCGACACACTATTCCCTTTGATCACGTCGAAGAACTCGACAGGTAAATTGGGTAAGTACGGAATGGACTACTTGAGAATTGAAAACTCTCTCAAGGGAGGCCGTGGTTCTTATCGTCGAATTGAACCGATCACTCGTAACACTTCTGGCTTTACGATTGAAGGTCACGGTCTTGAAGACATCGTAACGAAAGAAGATTACGCAAACGTTGAGTTGCCATTCAAAGCAGAAGAAGATTCTGTTCTGGGCGTCAGCACGACGTTGTGGGTTGAAAAGGAATCAATCGTTGCAACTGCTCTGGGCAGTACTTCGGTGATGACGCAAAATACAACTCTTGCTGGAACCGCGCAGTTCAGCGACTACAATAACTCCGATCCTTTGTCGAAGTTTTTAGCTGCACGAAAAGCAATTCGTAGCGGTTGTGGAACGCCTCCGAACGTTGCAATTATGGACTGGGACGTGATTAATGTCCTGCGTTTCCATCCTCAAATGCTGGATGCCCTCGGATTTAAATGGGCTACTCCAGGTGGATTGTCTCCCGATCAACTTGCTGTTGCTCTCGGTGTAGATAAGTTGTTAATTGCGAAAGCATCGTACAACACTGCTAAAGAAGGCCAGACTGATGCGCTCGGTCCTATCTGGGGTAAGCACATTATTTTCGCTGTGTTGCCAGACAAGGCCGTTCCATATCAGACAAGTCTTGGTTACATGGTCCGATATGAAGGAGACACCCCACGAAAGGTGTACAAGCAACCGAACTTCAATCCTCCAGGTTCTACGTTGGTGTTGGTTGAAGATAATTACGATTCGTTGATTTCTAATACGGGTGCAGGATATCTCATCGCAAACGCAATCGCTTAATTTGTAATTGAGCTGACATAGCAAAGGGGAGACTGAATAAAAACAGTCTCCCCTAGTGTGTTTAAGGGGAAAATAAAAATGAAAGAGTTTAAAGGTTGGTTAGGTATTGCATGCATGTTCCTGGTGACTGGAGGCGCTGCATACGCTTCGATTAAGCCCTATTACCAGGATATCAAATTACCGACGCAGCAAATGATTGAGCATCAAACGATTGCGTCCCCCACTCCTGTTGCCACAGGTGTTCCGAGTGAATTGCTCTCTGGTGTAGCTGGACCGACTTCTGGCGCTGCTACAAGCATCACCTCATTCTCAGGACAGCCTGATGTCGCACGAAACGTTGTGCTGACAACCGGAGGTACTGCAAACGATATTAACGCGTCTACCGTAGTCGTAAGTGGAACGAACATTTTCGGAAAAGCCATCAGCGAAAATTTTGGGATCACTCTGCATCAAGCAGGAGCAACGACAGGAGCGAAAGCATTTGCGACTATTACTAGCGTTGCATTTCCGTTGAATGCTGAAGGCGGTAGTTTCGGAGGTACGTGGAGTTTAGGACTGGGCAGTAAGCTTGGATTGAAACGTTGCATGGCCGCTGCCGGTTACTTCATGCACTCTAATCTGAACGGTGTGAAAGAGGCGACTGCTGCAACGATTGCTGCAAGCGCAAGTGCAGTTGAAAGCAATACAGCACAGCTCAATAGCGCGCTAAACAACACGAACGTAGATCTGTTCTTCATGCAGAACTACCAATGTTTTCCATAGTCGAAAAGGAATAGAAAATGGCTTATATAGCACTAAAAAACTTTCACGCTGACAAATTGCAATTTAAAACAGGCGAAACTCTCACAGATAAAGATGTCGCTGAGATTAAGAATTTAATGCCTGAATTAGAAAGCAATGGATGTGTGAGCAAAGAACCCGAACAAGAAAAGAGTAAAAAAGGAAAAGCTGACAAACCAGTTACTCCTCCAGTTACTCCTCCAGTTACTCCTCCAGTTACTCCTCCTGCTACGGGTGTTGATAGTCCAGATGGTTCTAACGAAAAGAAACCAGAATAAGGATATAAAATGGCGTCGGTCTATGCACAGATTGTGGATATTGAAGCAGAGTATAAGTCTTTCACGGTATCGAGCAACACCGCGATAAACTCGACAAAGCTTCAGTCGTTTCTCGATCAGGCCGACGCCGAAATTAATTCTTATATTGGAATGAAATACACGTTGCCTTTGACTGGAGCGGAAACTCTGAACATGATGAAGCAGGTTGCTGTTTGGATTGTCAAAGACAGACTTGATCCCATCCTTGCCCTCAAAGGTCCGACGATGGACGTTGTGCAAAATGGAAAGTCCCCTCAGTCAACCCGAGACAAAGCAATTTCGATGCTGAAAGATATTCGTGACGGCAAACTTCTGCTGAGACAAGAAGTAACGGCCACTCCTGCTGACGGTGTGAGATCGTACAATAATGACAATTCAATCACGCCATTCTTTCAGAGAAACGTAAAGCAGTGGTGAAATGTCAGATCAGATTGCCTATGAAATAGATGCAGGAAAACAGTTTCAAAAAGCCATTGACGACGCTCTTAAGAAGGTGAACGACCTGACAATTCCATTCACGCTCATTACGAAGAGCTGGTTCAAAGGAAATTCGTTCATTTTTGACTTGAAAGGACCGGGGAAATATACCGACCTTGCTCCTGACAGCGGAATGTCAAAATACAATTACAAAGCAAGAAAAATGAAAATGGTTGGGTTTGTTTACCCGATCTTGAAACTGTTCGGTGTTCTTGAAAGTTCACTGACAGAACCAGGTGATTCTAATGCAATTGCCGTGATCACAAACGGCACTACGTTGACGCTTGGAACGAAGGTGCCCTATGCACAGTACCTTCACACAGGAACGAAACACATGCCAATGCGCCCGGTAATTATCATCGGTGCGGAACAATCTGGTCCAATCGATCCGAATAACCGACAGCAAGCGTGGATTGCTCAGATTCAAGACTATGTTTTGAAGGCATCTGCGAATGTTGGAACAGTGAGGTCAACTTAAAGTGATTAAATACGATGTCGAACAATTCCTTGTAGACCTCTCAACTATTTTGGCGACGTACTTGAATGCTAAGTTGATCGAGATCGACAACGATAAGAACGACGGTCTTTCAAGTAAAGCAATCGATTCGAATGCAATCTTTACCTTGTCGCTCGATCAAGAAGTGGTGAATTACGATCCTTTCATTTTGATCGGCCTCGATATTCAGTCCATCAGTATGCCATCGGCAAGTGCAGACAAACTCAGTATCCCCATCATGCTTGTGATCGAAGATTCAGGAGATTCTGACATCAAGAAACGAATTCTTAGATACATGAGAGCACTTAAAGAAGTGTTCGAAGAAAACTTTGCAAGTCTTTCAATTCCGAGTAACCTAGAAATACAAAGTCTAATTCCGGTTGAGTTTAAGAAGGTGAATAGTTCTGCGCTCTGTAGGGTTGTGGGCATCCTTCTGAAAGCAACACTACCATAAGGGGGAAAGTGTGGGAAAAACTACCATCAATGATCTTTCGACAGGGGATGCTGTTGAAATCGAACAGAACGAGTTCATTGCAAAAAAGGATTTCGTGATTTGTCAGAACGAACATTTTCACGAAATAAAGGCTGGGGATGATTTGAGTAAGATACCCGAAAAGTTTCACGCCAATTTAAAAACAGAGGGAGTCCTCTAAAACGAGGAGATAAGGGGAAAATAGTATGAGTTTAGGTACGCCAAGAGCAATTTATGGTGTCAACTCGGTTACTCCATACAGTCGTGTGGATGGTACCCCATATGGTACGGTGAAAGTGGTAGAAGATTCGAGTATTAATCTATCCACCAGCCTTGTGGAGTTGACAGGTGGTTCTCAGAAATATCCGTGGGCTGTTGAAGAAGGATTAATGAAGGCCGAAATGTCTTTGAAGTTAGGCGCATGGCCTGACTTTGTTTATCAGTTATTCCTCGGCCTTGCTCCCACCGAAAATGGGGGTGATGCTCTCGGAAACTGTTCTGCACTTGTAAATAAAAAAGGTACGTCGATGGTTGCGGCCACTGGCCTTGCAAGTATTGGTATCAAAACCGGATCTGAAACTAGCTTGAAATTCGGTAAGTATGTTTTGGTAGCTGCTAGCGCGACTACTGTAAACGTTTACTTCATGTCCGATACCGATATCTACAGAGGTTCAGCGGGTGCGTATCAAGATGATACCCTGAAAGTTACCGTTTCCGCGTTGACGATCACGGCAGCAACGCCAACGGATATCCCTAATTTCGGGTTAACACTGACTGGTGGTGCTGGAACGATTGCAATGGTTGTGGGTGATACCGCGACATTCATGGTTCGTCCTAAAAATACGAAGTCGATGTCTGTTGATATCGGTGGAAACGCATCTCAAGTATTCCCTGAGTTCGGTTGTATTGTGATGGCGAACAAGAGAAACACAGGCGAGATGTATGAAGTCGATTGCTATCGATGCAAGGGATCAGGAAGCCATTTAGGTTTCACGATGGACGCTTGGGCAAAGAACGATATCAAAATCATGCTGATGTATGATGATCAACTGGATAAGGTGTTGTCGATCAGACATGTCACCCCATTGACTGTTAACTGATTGAGTTTACAGATTGTGAGCTTGAAGGCAGAACTAAACCTTAGTTCTGCCTTTTTTTTTAGAATGAATGAACTCTCTCTCGAATGTCTCCACTGCTCTGCGAATCAATTTGCTTATGCTGCCCGCTGAGTAGATCTGAGCAAGTGCTCGAATTCGATTCTTTTCTCGCTGGGTGCATCTGAATTCTACCTTCACATTCAGTCTTGTATCGATCAAGTGAACCGATTGCCCGAGAGAAAGTTCTGTCGTGCGTCCTTGTCGGTACAAATGAAAACAATTAAGGCAGGTAGAATCCACAGAGGCGAAGTGATCACCAAAAAAACGTTACTGACTATACCTAATAGATTTGTCATGACAAAGAATATTTCACGTTTTTAATTGAAAGTGAATAGAATTTAGGTTCAAACTAGAAGCATGTCACGAATCAACATAAGAGAACTTATACCACAGGAATGTGCCTTTAGACTGTCAGGATGCGAGGGGCGAGAGTTCGTAATTCGTCCGATTAATGTCTCAGATGAACTCTGGATACAGGAAATGTTTGGTGAAAGTTTCGATAAAATTTTCTCGCCCAACAGGTTACGAGATTTGTGTCGGGTGATTTTCCACCAGATGACTGACGAGGATAAGAAATTCTTTTCGTCAAAAAATGTCGAGATTGTCAATGAAGAAGGTGATTCTAGTACGTTGAAATTAGGCGGCTATAGACTCATGATGGCGTATGCCCAAGGAATGAGAGACAAAGTTATCTTAGCCGAGGCACTCATGGAATCGATGGGTTTCACGAAAGAAGTCAGAGACGCGATCGCTAAAGCCAGCGATCCTGAAGAAAAAAAAACATCGTCGCCTCCACCAGCATCGACTACCGATGGGCCTTTGACCTCCTCTCAGCCGAGTACGGATGGACTACAGAATACATCCTCTCTAGAACCCGAAGAGAAATCGGATGGCGTCTCAAAGCCATCGTCGATCGAATCAATCGAGATCGAGCGTTTACCGCTAGTATCAATGGACGAGAAATTGAGGTTCGAAAATTTGCACAGTCTGACGAGGGAAGCGATGAATTAACTCCCGAGCAAAGAGAGTTATCCGACAAAGCAATGTTGGATGCCATAGAGAGAAAAAAGAGAGAGTGGGCGAGTAAAAATGGCGGCTGATTTAGTTATAAAAATTTCAGGCGATATTAAAAACTTCGAGGCTGCTCTTGAAGGTGTCAAATCACAGACGGAAGGTCTGCATGGTGGATTTTCTGAACTAGGGTTAGCGTCGGGCGCAGTGTTTGCCGCTATGTCTGCTGAGATTTTCGAATCAGTCAAGGCGTTTGGAGAGAGTGAACAGGCAACTAACCTATTGACGAATGCCATGCAAAACCAGGGCATCTATAGCGATGAACTGGTTCAGTCGTATAAAGAATATGCCGAGGAAATCTCTAAAACAACAGGCATAGACAAAGATAAAATTATTCAGACGGAATCAACTGTTCAAGCGATGATCGGTCAGACCGCTGTAACAGAAGACTTAATGAAAGCGATCACAGATCTTTCTGCTGCGAAAGGAATGGACCTTCAGTCTACAGCAACTCTGATCAGCAAAGGGATTGATGGGCAGACCACCGCATTGAAACGACTTGGAATTACGATTGACGAAGGTTTGACAAAGCAGCAACGTCTCGATGCAATCACTCAGCAAATCACGCTCCATTTCGGTGGACAAGCAGAGCAAATGAATCAAGGTATCGGTTCGATCAAGGGAATGAATACTGCGTTTGATGAAATGCAGAAGGCGATCGGTGAACGGTTTGCGCCTACGATTGTTCAAGTAATTCATTACTTCACCGAGATGTTCAACACTATTTCGGAGAACCCTGTTTTAATTGATCTGATCACGACAATTATTGCTGGAACCGTTGCTGTGTCGGGACTTGTATTAGCGATGATCGCTGGAGCAGGTGCCGTTCACAAAATCTCTGAGGCGATGACAATTGCCAAAGAAGTGATGACTGCATTACACCTCTCGACGAATCTCTTGGTGGGTGCCACAGGGTTAGGCGCTCTTGTACTGCTGGGATACGAAATTTACTCCAACTGGGGTAGCATTTGGCCGAAGATGCAGCAGATCTATACTGCGTTTGTATCGTACATTTCTGAGTTGAGTTCAGGCCTTGGAGAAATGTTGTCTGGAATATTCCATCTTGACACTGATAAAATATCAGAAGGATTTGGGCATGTAAAAGATACCGTGAGCAAGGGGATGAATGCCGCTGTAGATGAAGTCAAGCAAGGAGTGACGAATGTAAAGGATTGGATTTCGAGCATGAATTCTTTACCCGTGGTGACTGTACCTAAAGTGCATCACGAGCAAGATCCGTTCAAACTTGCCGCAGCAAACAAAGAAGCCCATGAGCGTATTGCTATTGAAACGTGGAAAAATCAAGAGCTTGAAATTCAAAGAAAGTTGATGCTTGAAAAAGAAGACGGTGCCTCCACTGAGTTGATCGACATTCACACGAAAGAGGCTGCAATCCTCAAGCAACTTCAAGATACTAAAAACAAGTCCATTCGCGCCAGCTTGATTGAACACTTGGCAATGTACAAGCGAATTGAAGAAGATGCTGACGATGATAATTTAGAACAGGAAAGCAAATTCAATAACCAAGTTCTCGCCAAGAACAAACAGTTTCAAAGCATGACTGAGAACCAACAGCAAGCATTTTTATCTACTCAAGGAAATAAGCTGAAACAGTCCATGCAAACTGAAGAAATGGCTACACAGCAGTTCACGATGAAGAAGATTCAAGAACAGGTTCAAGAGAATAATACTTTCCTTGCTAACCAGCAAGAATTCGGAACCGAGTATGCCGCTGTTTACCAGGCGATGCACAGTGCCGTGATCACTGGCACCTCCAGTGCCTTTGCCCAGATGCAGAGCATGCAAAGCAGTCACAACGAAGTTCTTAGAACGATAGGTAAAGCTGCCGCTATCGCACAGATCACGATGTCAACAGCAAATGCTGCGATGGCCGCCATTGCTGGATTTAGTTCTCTTGGGCCTTGGGGTGTCCCAATTGGTTTTGCTGCTGCTGGTGCCATCGTAGCGTATGGAGCAGAGCAGATTGGACAAGTCTTAGGAATGGCTGAAGGGGGACTTGTCTACGGTGGCATAGAGGGTAAAGACAGCGTTCCCATGATGGCGATGCCAGGCGAGCTTGTTGTTCCTAAACAAAACTTCGAAGAGGTCGTGAGTTCTGTTTCAAATAAACGATCTGATTCCTCTGGTGACGGTTCTCACTCAGCAGACGGAGGATACGCTCATGTCGAGATTAGTTTGAAAAATAACCTGATGGATTTTATCGAGACGAAACTTGTTCAGCGTAAACGAATGAAACTTTCTGTTCAGGGGTTATTCTAATGAGCTATGCAACAATGAATCAGTTGATGTTTTATAAGAAGAACAAGGCTGACTACGGTTTCTCGACAAACGTTGCAAGCGCAAGTGAAAGCTCTGGTACAGCACTGAATGTAATGGACCGTCAAAATGATACTGCCTGGCAGACCACTGGTTCTGTAGACGCAAATAATACCACGTTGACAATTGACTTCGGTGGGACCAGTCAAAACATTGACGAGATCATTCTACTGAATCATAATTTTTTGAACTTTAGAATTGAATACTGGGATGGCGTCTCTTCGTGGATCACGCTAAATTTCGCGCAAAATCCGTTGACTGCACCTAGTGTTTTAACACCCATTGATACGGCCTATACCAGCGGTCTAGTCTATCTGAACAACTATGTGACAGGTTATTCTACGTACACTCTTGGAGCTGAATACAATTCGAGATTCATCCTTGGGCCGGTTGGTTACTACTATAATAAAATTTTCAAGTTAAGAATTACCGTACTTGGAACTATTGTCGCGAACTCCGACAAGCAATTGTATCAATTCTTAGCTCTTGAACTGATGGGACAATTGAACGGATGGCCCGTTATTAAAAAACCCACTCACAGTAAAAATAGACAAATGCTGTCGATGATGTCTGGAAAATCATACATTGTTGAAAACAAGGGAGGATACTCCGCATCCTTGCAATTCAAAAATTGGACGAACAACGCAGATCTAACCCTAGTTGAGACGCTTTATAATTGGGGAGAAGGATTTTTGATTTGGCCATGTGGTGGAAATCCCAGTTACTTTAAAACGATTCGTCACGGGTATAGATTTAAGGACTTTTACCTCTGCGCTTGTTCAAATGAATACATTCCTGAGTACGTTGCTGGCGTCTACCAGATGCCACTCCAATTTCAGATGGATTTACAGGAAGTAACCACATGAGATCGAGGTGGCATATTTACATCAGACCTGTCAACACTGGTGGATTTCAGTTCAAGTTTGACGGTACCGGATACATTGAAGTGACCAGCGACGTTATCATGACAAGCATTGGCGATGTCGTGCAAGCTCTCGATAATACTGAATTCGATGTCGGTTTGTTTCGAATGCAGAACTTTACGTTCTCCATTTTAAATTATGCTGGCAGGTACAGTGATCCTTTCACTCAAGCTGTTGGGAGTGCTTCGATATTTAACACAGGAGTAAGCAGAGCTTATTCGCAGGTGAAATTAACTTGGGAAGAAGAATATCCTGATCCAATAGCAGGAATTTCGACAGCATCGAATAATTTTTTGTCGTCCGAGCAAACCGTATTTGAAGGACTTATTGACGATTCAGCAACACTGTTTGATCCTGTAACCAGAACGCTCACATTTACAGTACTTGGGCTTGAAAGTTTGTTTAGTTTGAATCAACCTCTGCCTCTAGTGAATGGAACGATCAGCAGTATTTTAATGCTGGCAATGATTAACCGAACACCAGCAAGTAGCTATTTGACGATTAGTGCGACAAACTTCACGTACAAAACTACGTCACCTCTTTTAGATCCTGGGACAGACGATGTATCAACGCTTCAGACATTGAATGGACTTGACTGCATCTCAGGGTATTTGCCAAGTGTAAACGCTGTACTGTACATTAGAAATTACGTTGTTTTTATTACGAATAGATCGGCTACCGCAAACCCTACAATTTACCTCAGAGGCCAAGGATCGTCAGCCGGTCCTGAGAATATCTTGTTGATTGAAAATGTTACGTTCGGTTTGTCAAAACTATTCAACTATGTCCAGTGGAGTGGAACCAGTCCCCAGATTGCCAAGGACACCACGTCCATTTCTACCTTCGGATGTAAGACAAAAACTATATCCTATGCCTGGTTTACTAATTCAACTACGCAAGGTAACATTGTTACTACGATCAAGAATGAATTCTATTTGCCCCAAATTGAGATGGATGTAACGACACCTCTGAACTTTACCTCTGTCGCTGTTAACCTTCTTGATCAGGTGTATTTAGATTTACCTGACTTAAGTACAGCGAATAATACGGCAGGAGTGAGCAGGTACTACTCGCAAATGTATTTAGGAACTCGATTCAAAGTCACTTCGAAAACGATTAGCGTGAAAGATTCAACCATCAAATTTCATCTGAGGGCGTATTGATATGAAGAAATTATTTGTAGTCTTATCGTTCCTTGCGTCGCTGAATGCGTTCGCGATTAACTTCGATGCGATACCCACGAGGAGTAATGGAGATAGAATTCTTGCAAACTGGTTCAATGATATCGTGGCTGCCGGGCTTTCATTAGAAAATATAGTCGGACAAGGATTTATTTGTGAACAGAAGTTTGTCACGACAAACAACCAGAGCTCTGCCGCAAGCATTACAGGCGGTGGTGTTGGAGGATGTTCTACAACTGCACTGTTACTTGACAGTACAAAATACACCTCAGCCGTAGTGCCGATGGAAATTAGAATTCACACGAGCACGACCGACACTATTTCGTCAGGCTTGATCAAACTGTTTTACCGAACAACAGGTTCTACTTGGGAGGTCCTCGATGAACTGGGGGGGGATTTAACAGGAGTGACTCTTTCGATCACTGCTGGAGGCCAAGTTCAATATACTTCGACAAACGTGGGTGGGACTGGATACGCTGGTTCGATCAAATATAAAGTGATTTCGTTCGCACTGTAAGGGGGAGTTATGAAAAAGACGTTAGGAATTTTTGTTTCATTTTTGCTCGCAGCGGGAACTTCGTATGCGACAAGCCAATCCAGATTTCAGCAAGGTGTTGTTGTTAACGGTCAAATCTCAGTAGGTGCGACGCCAACTCCCGCTGCCAGTGCCGCAGCCCTAGATATTCAGACCACGACAAAGGGTTTTGCCGGACCTAGAATGACATCCGCGCAGAGAACAGCCATTGCCAGTCCATTTGCCGGATTGCAAGTGTACAATACTGACACAAACAAAATCGAAGTTTATAACGGTAGCGCGTGGGCAACTGTCGGATCGTCAGGTGGAGCAAAAAATTACATCACCTATCCAGATTTCGAGGTCAATGCCACGACCGGATGGAGCTTAGGTCACGTCGCTGTTGCGCCAACGCCTAATCCTTTGCCAACAGGCGTTCCGACTTTCGGTAGCGGAGCGAGTGGAAACCTTTCAATTGCTGCTGTAGGTTCCAATCAACTTGCGGGTAGTTATTCACTGTCCTATGCAAGCAGTACAGCGACAACCGTCGGAGACACTCTCTGCACCCAGGCGTACACGATTGACAAAGAAGATCAGGCGAAGGTCCTCGCGTTCAAGTACTACTACAGCGCGTTCTCTAACCCTGCGAATGATAACTGGTCTGGAACTGGTGCGAACTCATTTGGAAACGCGATTTACGATGTCACGAATTCAGCGTGGATCATCCCTTCTGGGGTATGGAATATTGTGCAGAGTAGCGGCACAGGGATTTCGCAAGGAACGTTTCAAACTCCGTCGAACATGACTTCGTTTCGTTTTTGCATGTTCAATGGAAACGCGTCCAGTGGAGCAACTACTCTTTACCTAGATGATTTTTACGTTGGACCTCAGTCGTTAGCATTCGGTCCTGCTATGACTGACTGGGTTGCTTATACTCCGACATATAGTGCCGGGTTTGGAACTGTAGCAACGTCCCATATGTATTCACGCAGAGTCGGGGATTCATTAGAAATAATGGGGAATTTTACCGCAGGGACAGTTGCGGCTTCTGCGGCAACAATGACGATTGGCTATAACGGTGTAAATGCAAACGTAACTTTTGATGGAACCAAGGGAAATACCTCAAGCCTAGCCGGATCTGCAAATAATGCAGGGACAGCAAGCGCAACGACATTTAAATGGGATATCTTATCCCCTTCTGCGAGTGGGGGAACAGCACTGCAATTTGCCGTACAGACTAGCACTGCATCTGGTTCAACCCCTGCGACTGGATCAGCGTTAGAAGGTAACGCGAATATAATGTTTGTATATGCAGTTATTCCTATAACTGGCTGGTCCTCCAATACTCAAATGTCAGCAGATACTGATACTCGATCCGTAGCTGCAAGTTACACGAATGCTTCAGGCACTCCCACTATAGGGACCTCTGATACACAGTTGACATTCGATACGAAGGTTGACGATAGCCACTCTGCATTTAGTTCGAATACATTTACTGTCCCTGTTAGCGGAAGGTATAAGATTCACTTGCAGGCATTTTATAACGTGACCGCATTTACCGCTAACACTCAACTCATAACCACGATTTATAGAAACGGTAGTGGCGTCTCAGCAGCTAGAACGCCATTTATAACCGCAAGTGGTCAGTTTGTAACCGGGTTTGTTTCTTATGAAAATAATTTCAATGCTGGTGACACAATTGCGTTTTACTCATCCAAGAGTGGCACAGGAATCACTGCAAATCAGCATAATGATACTACTTATAACCGAGTTATAATTGACAGAATTTCTGGTCCAGCCGTTGTCGCTGCGAGTGAATCCGTAAATGCCACTTATACGTTTGTCGGAGCAACTGGTATTCCGAATAACAGCACAACGGCAATATCGAATACCTATGCGACCTACACGAAAGTAAAAGACACTCATAACGCTTTTAGCGCAGGAGTTTATACATTTCCTGTCAGTGGATCTTATTTAGCTTGTGGTTCTATTGCTATCTCAACAGCATGGACCGCTGGAAATGCTCTGTACTTGTATGCTGTAACCGCTGGTTCTAGCGTGCAAGGATTTCGATTGGGAAATAACTACATTCCGTCTACTAGTACGCAAATACTTCCGACAAACCCAGGTTGTTTTTTGTATAAGGTTGTTGCAGGAGACACATTAACGATCAATGCATTTCAGAATTCAGGCGGAGCTGTCGCACTCACGAGTGACGGGACATTCAACTCCTTCAGTATCACAAGAGTGGGGAACTAAAAATTGTTGGAAATTAAATGTTGTGCGTTTTTTCGATGGCCTTAAGGAGTACATGATGGAGATAATTTCAGACTTTCAGCCGTATTTGGACTCAAATGGTCTGTACAGTTGTCAGCCGTCAAATGGAGTAGGTGGTAGCGATAACGGTCCAATGTTTAGCTCCGAAGTTGCGCTGATCATGTTTTTTAATGGTGTTGATCGTGAGTTTTTAGCCGAGTGCCTCAAGGTTAGACTTCTGCCTTGTATTCGTAGCGAATTGAGAAGAACACCAGATCCGAATGATCAAAGACACGATGAGATTGACGACTACTCCGGTGTCTACGCTGCCATCTCTGTTCTGAAGATTAATCTAAAAGTGCCAATGGGTTGGCGGGCGTACAGATTCTTTCACCTGATATTTCTGAAAGCCTGTGCTGAGGATAAATATAAGGAGTGGAAATTTTGGTGGTGGCCGCTTATGCTTTATACTTGCGGTGCTATTTGGGTAGGTGGACGAGCGATGCATATGGACGATACGACCAACGCCCGATTATGTTGGTTGCTAATCCAGGGGACAATGAATCACTCTATCCTTTGTCGTCAGATGGGCAAATGGTGGATCGGCAAACTTCACGAGATAGCGCCTAATGGTATGCGAGATGTAGCTGCAATTTATTATAAGCCGCGAGGATTGGACGCTAATCCATATTCGAAATGGTGGAGGGATGAAATATGAGAAACAAAATAGAAGTGTTCATTGGTCTGTTAATTGTTATTTGCATGAGTGCCTTTACAGCATGTTCCCATGCTCCCAAACTTATGAAAAACTGTTCAACGGTAGGCAAGCTTGAATCTGGAGACGCGTTGTCAGAGTGCTCGGATCTGTAGTCCTTGAGCGCCGATTCGAAATTGTCCTACTTGTTTGATCAATGGCAGCACTAGTGGTTCTCCTTCTAGTGCTGCTTTTTTTAGGGGATTTGTAATGACGTTCCTTGTACTCGTTAAGGTTGCCGCGTGGATTTGCTATATGGGCTTGGAGTACTGGTTCGGCAAGACAAAGGTGACAGAAGCAAATTCGTTACTTGAGTTTTTAATGCTTGCAATCCAGCGACTTTCTTCTATTCTAAAATCTAAATAGAAACAATTTTTTAAAGGGGAGACGGGAATATGGCACCAAACGCAGGGTTGAGACCAGTGGTGAATTTTGTTTTTGATTCAGTAAAATTGGGCGAGGATGCAATCCAGAAGAAGGGTGATCTGACAGTGATCACTCCTGATTTTATCAAGGTTGCAGGCGACTTGCCCGCTCTTGTTCAGAACTTATCTCAGATATTACCCGACCTTCAGGCGCTCGTTCACGAAGAGAATGAGGTTGACCTGGTTGCTGCGGTAATGGAGAAATTCCCGAACGTTGTCAGTAACGAACACGCAATTAAAATTGCTTCGGCAGCACTGGATTTGGCCGGAACTTGCGCTGTTAAGACTAAAGTGCTGATCGACGCCATCAACGCATCATGAGTATCGTATCAATTTTAGAGGGATTGCTGGGACTTGCGAAGGCCGCTCCAGATATTGTGGACGCGGCCAAGTCCGTTACGTCGTGGATGAAAGACGTAAGTGGAAACGATCCCGAGAAATTTATCAAAGAATCGGCACAGGTGATTAAAGGCTTGTTCGGTTCCAAAACCCTGGAAGAAAGATATGAAGCTGCAAAGGGTATTGCAAATATTGTTCACAACATTCCTAGTTCTAAGTAGTGGATGTGCCCATCCAGGTCCGCAGGTGACCGTTGGCATTTCTGATCCAGAACGAGGCGGAATGGATTGTTACGACGAGAAAACAGCTAAGAAGTTTTTCGAGCAATACATAGACACTGACAAGTGGGTTTGCATGCCTCCGACAGACGCCCAAGAGGTATTCAATTTCTGTAGCGATGCCATCAGTCGTTGCAAAGAAAAGAAATAAATTTGGAAACAAAATGATCATAGAAGCAGTAATAATTTGTAAGGACTACTCGGACTTTTTAGAGCACACCTTGTCTGATAACCTTCAGCACCTCGATCGTGTTGTGGTTGTCACTCATCCAGACGACAAGGCCACACACGCGCTCTGTAACCACTATGGCGTAGACTATGTTGAGACGAAAATATTCCACGACGATGGAGACAAGTTCAACAAAGGCCGAGCGATCAACCTTGGCCTGTCACATCTTAGACACGTTGATTGGTTACTTCATATCGACGCTGATATTCTTTTGCCTCATCGGTTTCGAGAGATGTTAGCGATGGCGAAGCTCGATAAAACCCATCTTTACGGTGCGGACCGAATGAATGCGGTGTCCTATGATCACTGGATGTTGAACAAGGCTAAAACCGTTCCTCAATATAAGCATCGATACCTGGTGACGCCTCAATCTGAATTCCCACTCGGGTCTAGGCTTCTACATAGAGAGTATGGGTATTGCCCGATCGGTTATTTCCAACTGTGGCACTCTTCGATGAATCGAAAGTATCCAGTGATTAACGGCAGTGCCGAGCATGGAGATGTATTATTTGCTGTCCAATGGCCGAGAGAAAAGCGAACCCTATTGCCTGAGTTCTTTGTTTACCATCTCGAAAGTGAATCATCTCAGATGGGCGCGAATTGGAATGGTCGAAAAACACGTCCATTCAAACCGTACAGGCCATGCAAGAGGTGATGCGATGGATAACTTGATCAAGTACGCATGGGAACTTTTAGCGAGAACTCACCGTTATCAATTTGGCGGTACGAACCCGATCATAGGTTTTGATTGTTCTGGGTTTGTCCAAGAGCTATTATTAGCATGTGGGGAAATCTCGTTCGGAACTCCTAAGCAGTCAGCGCAAATGCTTTACAACCGTTTTGAATCTGAAGGAAACCGTTCCTATGGGGCAGGTGCTCTTGCTTTCTATGGAACCAACGCTAGTAAAATTGATCATGTCGGATTTTGCTTGGACACTTATTCGATGCTCGAAGCCGGAGGTGGAACCGCATCAACTGTATCGGACGCAGACGCGATTGCCCACAACGCCTTTGTGAAGATGAGACCGATCAAATATCGTAAAGATTTTCTGTGTGTGATCAAGCCTAAGTACGTTGGCATCGGGATGATGAACCCATGAATTGGTCAAATCGTAAAAGAGAATTGATGTATAAAGCCTACGGTGGAAACCCGAGGGCAAATCTGATCCTTCAGTTCTTAGATCACCATGTGAGATGCGAGGACATCCTGGAGTGGCTTGTAAAAAACAATATTGTAGGCACTGAGCTGGTCACGTACCATAAGCATGAGTGTCACGGCAGTCACCTGTTGATGTTCGAGACTATCGTTTCAAAAATAGACAAGAAGGAACGTACACCTACCCTTTTAGGGAGAGATTGGATTGTATGAAAATACTTCTGGCTGAGGATAATGAACCGAATCGAATCGTTTTGAATGCTATGTTGATGTCGATCAATAAGGAAAATAAGGTGACCGTTGTCGGTAGTGGAATGGGTGCGCTAGAGGAATTTGATAAAAACACGTTTGATCTCATTTTGCTTGATTGTGAACTCGAAGATATTGACGGTTACGATGTCACTCTAAGGATACGAACCCTAGAGAAAGAAAAGGGTTTGAATCATACCCCTATCATTGCTGTCACGGCCTATGTTTTCATGAAAGATCTGAACCGATGTTTACAATCCGGCATGGATGGATATTTGTCGAAGCCAGTCAGTATGGCTGATTTTAAAGCCCTGCTCTTCCGATGGCAGAAGAAGTTAATTTAAAAACTTCACCTGAAGATCAGTTCGAATTCCTGCGAGAGCTTTCTCGACCTCTTTAAACTTAACCATAGTCACGACGTGCTCTTGCTTGAGCTCGAAATATTTCGTTTGCCAGTCGTCGATAACTAGATTCATGTGATCAAGTTTTATATTCAGTGTCCCGATCATCTCACGAGCAATCTGAAGTTCTTCTCTGAGTTGCTGTCGAATCAGCTGAGAATCTTTCATCTCTGCATCTGATTCTTTCAAGGCGAGTTCGCGCATGAGTTTCTTGTGAGAAAGCACCGCAGTAATAAGAGTGGCTAAGGCCGTGATAACTCCTGCAATGCCAAACCAGAAGCTTGCGTCCATTTACATAAGGTTATATTTAAATGTCGAAGGAATCTAATTTATTTCGTGCAGCAAGTAAATCGTAGCAAACGAATGCGATTGCATCGTGATGAAGTGCTTGTGCAATGAATTTATTTTGGTCTGGTGAGACTATTCCACCAGGTCTCTTTACTTCGATAAATAAAGGTCTCTTGCACCATATGCCTATGATGTCGGGTACTCCATTGAGTGAGTAATTTGAACGTTTCCGAAAACATTTTCTCCGAGGATCGTAAACAGCACCATTGTACTGTGACCAGGCAAAGCCTTTTCGTGGGAACATCCTTATATAGTCAATAATTGCGTTCTTGATTGCATTCTCGTAGGCCTTATCCACACCCATACTCACCCCCCAGAACGAGAAAAATAGCATAAACTAAATAGATTTAAACATTAAAAAAACCTTAAAAATCATATACTTTAACTATATAAAAATAATCCTTTACATCTTTAACACGCTGCGTTAGTCTCTAGGTATAAGCATCAAGAACATCATAAAAAACCTAAAACAAGCCCAGGAGGCTTTATGACGATGCAAGAAAAGAAAGAAATGAAGAAGGAAATCGCAACTCAGGTAGCAAAAGAAGTTAAGAAGGAACTCAAGACTTCAATCCCCTCTCCGATCGGTCCAACCAAAACCGTTTGGATCTCAAGCCGGAAACGAGGCGTTTGCCCTCTCATCGTGCCAGTCAACTACGTCACGAACTTTCACCGATGCGAGTATGCAACCGAAACACTAGCGCGAGAAGCATGGGATCGACGCCTTGCTAAAGCAAAGAGCAAGATCGCTGAATCACGCGCAGGATAGTAAGACAATTAAATATCAGGGGAGCGGACTGAACCACGCTCTTAAACGCTCTCGCAATCCAGTGTGGAAAAGGAGACGCCCTGTTTTTTTTGGAGGTCCATTATGAAACTCGTTAAAGGTAAATACGACGGTATTCAGTACACCATGAGCATTACTGCACACAAAAACGGAGACGATCCATATTCGTACTCAGTAGAAGTTACCATAGCAGGTCAGACTATCAGTATTGCTCACGGCCTAAATGTGTACGAGGCAAAGCAACTCATTAGAAATACGAAGTTAGTTAAGAGGCGAGTATGAAAACTCTACTCATCCTATTTGCCCTTGCGCTGACAAGCTGTGGGATCGCTAAGGCCTCCGGTGCCCGCGCAACCACCATTCCATCCGATCAACCGGGGTACACCTGTTTCATCATAAGGGACGATTCAGGCCAGCCGTTGGCGGTAATTGCGTCAAAAATTAGGCCAAACTTTAAGTGGAGAACTGGGTGCCGTGGAGTACCAGTTCTCCATTTACATTGCCTGTTCCCTGAGACCAAAAATCTGCCGACCCCTTACCTATTACCCCGCTCGGTGAAAGCGATCCTCAGCCCTGCTAGGCGCTCTCAACTAACCCACTTTAAAAATAGGTCGTAAAATAACCCTTGCCATACCTGACTACTTCTGTCAGGATTTAGGTATAAGCACCTCATGATCCCTCAAAAAACGAAAAGAGGAACTTATGAAAACCAGAGATAATGAAATTAAAAAGATTGAAAAGCAAATTGCGAAAATCCTCGCTAAAGCTGAGCGCGATTGTATCAAGTACGACGACTGCGGACCGATGGATACCGCTTCAGAAGAAGTCGAAGAACTTGAAGAACAGATCAAAACTCTCAAGAGTGCAAGAAAGTAGTCACAATGAAAACCAGAAATGAAGAAATGATTTACTTCTATTCAACCGCTCTCCTGCACATCTTAGAACATGAAATAACAAACGAAGATGGGCCAATCGAAATTGTTCTCTATGCATTCGCAAGCCGCATTGAACCAGGGCAAGAAGCAAATAAAGAATTTGAAGAAGCTGAAAAATGTTTCGATAGATTAGACACCCACTCAGCAGTGATTCTACTCAAGAGATACATCTTTGCTCAGCTTCAGAAGGCGGGATGGGAATAAGCCTTTCCTAACTCACACATCTCACCCATAATTTGAAGTGGAGCTATAGCTTAACGGTAAAGCGGAACTCAACCTTGCTAGTTGATTCAGATCTGGTTCAATTCCGGTAGCTCCACCTCACCCATCCATTTACCCCTATACTCACCTATCAACCACTCATTCAAAATCGATTCTCGGGCATCCTCAGGTCTCTCAAAACGTCAAAAAACCCAACCTTTACAACCACTTTACATCTCATTCCAGAACAAATAACTTGCAAAAATAGAAACTCTGTGGAACGGTAAACCACTAAATAAACCCTAAATAAGAAAGGAAAATTCGTGAATACGAAACGTCGTCACAAGCTATTGACTAAAGAACTTGAAGAACGTTTTAAATGTTTGGGTCGCCAGAAAGGAGATGATCCGATCATAGTTGCTAAATACTTTCATCCGATGAGTAACTGGACGTGGTATGCCAGCGAATTCCATCCAAAGGACAAGACATTTTTTGGATGTGTACATGGTTTTGAAAAGGAGTGGGGATATTTCTCACTTGAAGAACTTGAAGAGACCGAGGTGAATGGGTTGCCGATGGAGCGTGACCTATGGTGGATACAGAAACCTTATTCGTTAGTGAGAGGGAAAACGCAATGAAAACGTTCATTGTATCACGATGTTTTTCAGTAAGGCAGGAATGGATTGTCGATGCTGAATCAGCCGAGGAAGCAAAGAGTTTTCTCGATGATGTTGAGTACTGTGATCCAAGAGAAGGAAATTCTATATGGATGGGACCGTCGAATAAGTTCAATGATCCGAAAGAATTATCTGATTTTGCACAAGAACTTACGGAGTAAAAAAAAGTGACAACAGTCTTATTTCCAATTAAAATACTTAAATCAGAATACCTGTATCATCGAAAGGAGTACGACGGTTTGTGCAGATTCTGTGGTAGTTGGAGTTTCGGAGGTGCTGAACCAGATGCCGAACATTACTACTGTCACGAGTGTGAGAACCGTGGTGTGACTGGAGCTGAGAATGCACTTCTGATGGGACTAATTGAAATCAAGTAGTTCCAACTAATATGCAAGAAGAGAAGAAGAATGAGCATCATGATTTATACGAGTTACTACGGAAACCTGAAGAACTTGCCACTCGAAAAGTGTTTGGCAATTTCGCAAGGAGTTCCCTCATTTTACGAAGGAGCAAAGGATGTTCGCCTTGCTCCGCCTTGGCACATGGTACGAAACGCCAAGGACTATGAACCAGAGGAATGGAGAAACATTTACTTTCAGCAGCTTGATAGGTTTGATCCTGAAGAGATTGCGATGATCGTAAATGAGAAGATATTGCTCTGTTGGGAAAAGCCTGGAGACAGATGTCACCGCCATTATGTAATTGACTGGTTGCGCTTTAAAGGCATCTCTGTTACATCGATGGAATGGGGTAACGATCAAGAATCGTTTCTCTAGGTAATGTTGCCTTGTAGTTTAATGCTTAGAACGCTCACTTCAGTGTGAGAGATTCCTGGTAAAAATCCAAGACAGGGCAGCCAAAAAAATGTTACGTTTAGCGTAAATGAAAAAATCCGAATCTGTGTTTATTGGTGCCTCAAGATCCACACAGAAAAAACTGTACGTCTCACTTCTTAAAGAAATCCGAGAAAAATACCCAAAAATCCATATCCCTTGCGTCGGCACCTTTGCCCTTGTTGACGTCGCTCTAGAGGCCGGTTACAAGCCAGGAGACATCTTTACTTCTGACATAAGCCTGATGAGTTCCTTGCTCGGTGCCTTGATTCAAAATCAGAACGTAGACGAGATCGGTTTCCGACTGACCTATGATTGGCAGAAGGAATACGACCAGTATAAGACACAGTTTGAGAAGGTGGCGTTCCTGATCTGGCTGATGCGGGGATTGGACATCAACCATGATCTGTTCTATGAGGCGCTCGTTTACGAGTATCTCACGAAGAGCAAAGAAGAGATCATCGCAGACATAGTGAAGCAATTGAAAATCAAGGTGGAGAAGTACAGAGGCATTCACTATTCGATCAAGGACCTGAGAGTGTGTATCGCCAGCGACAGCCCTGGCACAGTAACCGTAGTCCACCCGCCAGCGAAGGGTAAGAGTTCAGACATGGGCGAGATTATTTTCGAGAGCAATTACGAATCATACAACTCAGCGAAAGAGTTTAGCGATGGGTTTACCGCGACAGAATTCAAGGACAAAGAACTATGGATCTGGTCGTGTGACAGAAGGCCGGCCATCTCTGCAAAGAATATCATTTTTGCCGAAGAGACAGGTAAAAGCAAGTTTGAGTATTACTGCGTTACTGATCCCCGACTATTTGAAAAGCACCCACTCGCCTACAAGATTCAGTATAAGTCGAGAAAAGACGTCAAGAGTTTAGGTATCGAGATTTTGCCAAAGAGCTATGAAATCACGCAGGACACGAAAATCACCGTTTCGATGATTCGAGCGGAGAACGCTCTGTATTACCGCGATCTCTGGGCGCACAAGATGGGGACGACCAAGGCAGAGATCTATTACCTCTTTATGCTGGATGGGATGGCTTTTGGTGTCACGGGGATATTTTTGTCAGACGTACTGCGATTGAAGTCCACGGACATCATTCAGGTGTTTGGATTTGATCAGCCTCTGGACAAGCACCCGAATGTTCACAAATTATTCATGATGCTACTAACCTGTTACGACTTTAAGCGTCTCGTTGAAAAGCGAGTGAAGATCAACAGGATTTACGACATCAAAGGAATCAAAACAACTGGACTGACAAAATACAGAAAACTCAAATCGAACACTGGACTGCTGACGATTGAGAATCGAGAAAAGTTACCAAATGGTATGTACAAGCTTTTGTACAGGACAAACTTTTACAGAAGATCATTTAAGGAAACGCTGGACCTGTGGCTAAAAGAGTTCAATGTCCAGGACTTGAGAAAAAACCAGGACGATGAAGAAGGGGAAGACGAAGATGCATGAGAACTCGACCAACGCTGAAAAAGTTTACGACATGGAGAATGGGTTGTCACTCTGGAAAGTGCATCTTGACGTGCTCCGAGAGCAAGACGTCAATGCCAGGGTAATGTCCGATACGAAGTTCACGTCTCTCGTGAACAACATTAAGAACGACAAACGCCTAGAGAGTTTACCTCTGTGTACCTGGGAGACGAATAAATCTGGCAATCGCCAGCTCGGAATTATTTCTGGGCATCACAGAACTCGGGCGGCACGAGCTGCGAGTGTGATGATCATTTTCGTTCTGGTTTTTGAATCAACACTTGATTCGAATTCCGTGAAAGCAAAACAGTTAGCTCACAACGCGATTAACGGAACCGATGATTCAGCGAAGTTGAAAGAGATTTACGACAGCATTGACGACATCCGGTCGAAGATTGAATCCGCCATAACGCAGGATGAACTGAACTACAGTGTCGGGCAAGTTAAGACTGAAGACCTTTCTATTTCGATGGATTTTGAAATGTTGAATATCTGTTTCTTTCCGAATCAAAAAGCCGAGTTCGAGACGGTGCTTGACCTGATGGACAAAGACCAGACAGGTGACAACGTTCTAGTTTCGGAGCTCGCGGCATTCGATAAGTTCAAGAAAGCCGCTAAGAAGGTATCGAAATCCGAGAACATCCGAAATATTTCAGCGATCTTGTACCGGATGATTAAGATTGTTCGCGCTCATTATGAAGCCATTGAAAAGGCACAGAAGGAATCGGCACAGAATGTGAATGCAGTGAGTTGATTGTATTTTAACCTGTTCATTCGAAAGGATTATAAAATGGCTAAAACTACTCGCTCACGTCTGAATCTGAAACAAGTCTCAAGCGGTGTTGTTCCGAAAGTTCACTCTCTATTCGGCGAAAGACTACCGGGACTAGGAATGGGAAACACCGATATTTTATCTCAGTGCATTGATCAGTTTTTTGAACTCGTGACCGTGAGATATCCGACGGTGACGAATCTGAATGAAATTCCTGAGAAAGATCTGAACGACATCGCCACTTATGTGATCGGACTGGCGCAGATTTTTTATATGAACTGGACGCAATTTAGTTCTTATGAGGTCGGTAGAAAACTTAAACGCGCTTAGTTTGTGTGGGCGGGATTGAAATACATCCTGCCTCTTTCTCTTTATTTTCTGATCCCACCGTGGTACACTTCAACCCGACACTAGCGACGTCACATCAAAAATCAGAAACCCCTTTTGCACAAGGAATGGCCCAAGACTTAGCGAATTCTGTCGCTAGTGTTTGTTAAGTCTGGGCTGCCTTGTTCAGTTGGAGCTTTAATGCAAGAAGATACACCTCTCGTTGTTGGAGAGAAATTCACGCCAAACTGGAATCTTTCGATCACGTCAGATCAGTATCACGGCGATAAATCAGCCGTGAGTTCGACCGGATTGAGAAAGATTCTGAAGTCACCTTATTCATTCTATTCCCACCATTTTTTAGATCAGAAAGAAGAAGATGTTCCCGCGTTCAAGCTGGGCACCGCGTTTCACATGGCGATACTTGAACCGACTGAGTTCGCCAAGAAGTTTATCCTGGTGCCGAAATTTTCAGGTACCGGATCAGTCGCTGCAAAGAAGGAGTTCATGGATGCCCATCCTGGTTCTCTGTTTTTGACTGAAACTGAATTTCGAGATCTGAGCGGCATGATTGAATCTGTTTCACAGCATCGTGTCGCAAGCAGAATCTTGAAACATGGTACGCCCGAGGTTTCTGGATTTTATAGAGATCCAGGTACAGGAATTCTCTGCAAAATCCGTCCTGATTTATTTGATAGCAAGTCGATGACTTTCTTGGATGTGAAAACAACCACCGACTGTAGTATGGATGCGTTCTCCAGAAAGATCTGGGATTTACGATATGATTTTCAAATGTCAATGTACTGCGCTGGTATCGCTGCGATCGACGGAAAGAAAGTAGATAACTGTTTGTTTCTCGCAGTCGAGAAGAAACCCCCATACGATGTTGCTCTTTATATTGCTGACGAAGATCTGTTACAGCGAGGCGAAATAGACTATTATATAGCACTAGAAAGACTGAAAACGTCTCTGTCAACGCGCTCCTGGGGAAGATATCAACAGGGTGTGAAACCGATTGGCCTACCACCGTGGGCGTTAAATAAAGGGGTGAATCATGAGTAACGAAAATAATAATCCAGTTGAAGTTGTCCGCAGAGAATTTGCATCGATGTTACCGAGGTTCAAGGCATCGCTCCCACCGCATATTGCGCCCGAGAAATTCCTGTCCGTAATGATGACTTGCATTGAAAGCAATTCAGCACTTCTGACCGCAAACCGTTCGTCTCTCTTTAGTGCTGCAAAGAAATGTGCGGGTGACGGACTTCTACCTGATAGCCGTGAAGCTGCGATTTTAATTTACAAGAGCAAGACAGGTCCCATCGCTCAGTACCAGCCGATGATCGGAGGCATCTATAAGAAAATTAGAAACTCCGGTCAAATCGCCAGCATTGATTCTGAGATCGTGTGCAAGAACGATAAGTTCAGGATGTGGACCGATCGCACAGGGAAACAGATTGAGCACGAACCGGAATGTTTTGGTGAGCGTGGTGAACCGATTGGAGCGTTTGCAATCGCGATCACGAAAGAGGGCGTCTCGTACATTGAAGTGATGAGCAAGTCTCAGATCATGTCAGTCAAGAACGTCTCTAAGTCGAAAGATAGTGGGCCGTGGTCTGGGCCGTTCGAAAGTGAGATGTGGCGCAAGACTGTTGTGAAACGACTAGCGAAACGTTTGCCTCTCTCGACTGACGTTCTTGAATTCCTCAAGCGTGACGATGAAGAGAACTATCAGTTCGAAAAGCCGAAGGCACCGTCACAAACGAAGGCGGAGGAGTTGACCGTGAAGCTCGAAGCTTATGAAGAAGCTGAGGTGATGCCTCAGCACGAGGATTTCGATGATAGGATTGAAGGGGTTCCTGCGATTCATGATCCGAAGATAGTCAAGTAATTGCTTGGTTGGGCCTGGCGAAATACCAGGCCCTTTCAAGGCAGCAGAGGAATGTTATTCTTATGGTAGATAAACCCACAGAAATAGCAAGAGGAGAAAATTCACGGCATAAAGCGAGGTGCCGTAGGGGTCACTTGTTTACCGAACTGAATACCTATGTTGACAAACGAGGTTGCCAGCACTGCAAGAGATGTAAAAACATCCGAGAAAAATCCCGACCATGACTTTCTTCGAAGCCGTTGAATCAATTGAGAAGATCGTTTTAAAATTGAACGTCAAATACAAGGACGGCACACCCATACCGTCGGTTGTCGTGATGGGAATTGTCGGTAGATATCAGTCAACGCGATTTGATTTCGTTACTGATTCTCTTGAAAACGGAACGATGTCTGCTGATGATTACTACCTGGAATGGATGAAAATGATTCACGAATTTAGAACGAGACCGCGAGAGTTAGAGTAAATTAAACTTGTAATAATTTGCAAATTATACTGCAAAAACAGCATCAACATTATATATTCCCAATTTTCAAAACCAATTAAAAAAAGTCCATGGAACTGGGCCGTAGAAATAAAAGGGAGTAGCCCAGCGATGGGAGTTTATAAAGAGGAATTCCCTTCGGGGATCGCCTCTTTTTTTTTAGAAAGGAATGCAAAATGTCTGAGGTGTTAGTTGAGCTGTCAATAAAATGTCGTTCGAAAATTGAGATCTCTGAAAAGCCGATCGAAATTAGTTACGATGAAAAGGGTAAGTTCATCACAACGAAAGTAGTTTATTACCACGCGAAAGAAGAAGGAGATAACGACATGAAAGATACTGAATAGGTATTGGGTGACTTGAAAAATAGAGTAAAAGCGATTAAAACTGTTTAGCCCTTAAAAGGGGAAAGCCCCCGGCAGTAGATATACCGGAGGCTTTGTGACTTGATTACGTTGAAAATCTTATAGCGCATCACGCTTATCACATCAACGTAAAAATGTAGTAGAATCAGAATTTATCTTAGTAAATTCTAGCAACTAGAACGGTTAAGGGGATCATGGGGATGGTTGACTTTTACGCTATAGCAGAACGTGCACAGCAAAATGCTTGCACCGAAAAAAAATGTGATGAACAAGTTGCCGTTGATAATAAAAAGAAAGTTAAGCCAAAGGAGGATTTAAGCAAGGTGGGATTTGTAGCAAAACCCTTAGTACTATGTTCGATACCGAACACTAAGCCAACAGTAAGCCGATACTTCAGAAATAACGGTACGGGTTGCTTAGAGTTAAGAGCGACAGCGCCAGAAGAATACGGTTTACCGTATGGCAGAGATCGCAAGTTGTTATTTTGGATAAAGAAGCAGGTGACGCTGCTAAAGAGCGATACGATCTATTTCAGAGATGGTTCTCAAATTTTGAGAGATATTGGATACGATCCGAACAGCGGTGACAATATCGAATGGCTGAAGCAAGCCCTGTTAAGATGTCACAATACGCTGATCTATTTCGTGCATGGCGATCCGATGAAGGGTGGCGGCACGATGGGTGAACTCATTATCAGTAAGATCAACGGATTTGTGAATGATCGCTCGGATGCAAATGGGCGTTCATTCATTCGCGTCAGCCAGCATTTTT
>C688J18823_10000152_pt1 | contig 37312 bp, 29 predicted proteins | sample HopSoiMetagenom1_FD_18823 | JGI IMG/M metagenome (IMG submission 18823) | reverse complement strand
CGGATGAGGCCGAGCGCATCGCTGCGTATCGCCGGCTGGCGAGCGAAGTGCGTGCCGCGTACGACAACCTGATCGCCGAGCCGGTCCCGGAGCGCCTTGCGCGCGCCGCGGCGCCGCGCATGCCGGTCCGGCGCGTTGCCGCCGTGGTCGCTTGGATCGTGCTCGGCATCGCGATTGGCGCGCCGCTCGGCTGGCAGCTACGACCGGGGCGCATGTTGGCGCAACCAGCCCTGGACACTTCGCTGATCGCGCGGCGGGCGGCCGTCGCGCACGCCACGTACTCGCCCGAAGTGCGGCATCCGGTCGAGGTCGGCGCCGAAGACGAGCAGCATCTGATCACCTGGCTCTCGAAGCGCCTCGGCACCAAGGTGAAGGCGCCGAAGCTCGACGAGGCCGGCATGGGCCTTGTCGGCGGTCGCCTGCTGCCCGGCGAGAATGGGCCGGTGGCGCTGTTCATGTACCAGAACCAGAACGGGCGCCGCCTGACCCTCTACGTGCGCACCGAGGCGACAAGGAATCGCGAGACCGCTTTCCGCTACGCGCGCGAAAATAACGTCGGTGTGTTCTACTGGATCGATCGCGAGGTGGGCTACGCGCTCGCCTCGGCGGACCTCAGCAAGGACGAGCTCCTCAAGCTCGCCAATCTGGTCTACAAGCAGCTAGAGCAGTAAGGTCAATTTCGCGCGAAGGCCGTACGTCGGCCTTCGTTACCTGCGCCATGTGCTTGAGCGCGTAGCGGTCATTCTCCTCGGTGATCGACGCGATGCAATCGCGAGGCACGATGATGCCGTAGTCGCGCATGTATGCGTCATGGGCGGTGAAGAGCACGCAGAAATTGCCGGCAACGCCGGTGAGGATCAGCGTTTTTGCGCCGAGGTGCTCGAGCAGCACATCGAGGGTGGTGAACTGGAATCCCGAGTGCTTGGGCTTGAGCACGAAATAGTCGTCGCGTTGCGGCTCGAGCAGCGTGGCGATCTCGCGGCCCGGCGAATCGAGCACATGCTCGAGGAGCTGATGGAAGTCTGACCGCCAGCGGCCAAAATTGTCGTTCACGTAGACCGTGGGCACGCCCGCCTGGCGCGCGCGCTCCTTCAATCGGCGAATGGACTTTGCGGCCTCAAGCGCGCGCGGCAGTATCTGATCCGCGTCGTTGAAATCGAACGCGTTGATCATGTCAATGATCAACAACGCGACCGGCGAATCGTCCGGTGCGCTGCCGTGGAGATCACCGGCCATGTCCCGCCAACAGCAACTGCCGTTCCTACGCCGCGGCCTTGCGCAGGGCCTTGAGCACGGCCACGAGCGCGGCCATCTGGTAGTTGGCATTTAGGCCGCTGGGACTAGGCAGTACCCACACGCGCGCGCCCTCGAAGCGTTCCCGCTGCTCGCCGAGTGTCGCCTTCGGCGTGGCGAATGCGTGCCGATAGGCACCTATGCCGAGAAAAGCCACGATGCGCGGGCGGTAGCGTCGTACTTTGGCGGCGAGCCGCCGCCGCCCTGCGATGAACTCCGCCGGGTCGAGCTCGTCGGCACTGGCGCTCGCGCGACGAACCAGGTTGGTGAGCCCGTAGCCCGAAGCCAGGAGGAGATGCTTCTCCCAAGGCCACAAGCGCCGCACCGTGAAGCCGGCGGCGTGTAAGGCGGGCCAGAAGCGGTTGCCCGGGCGCGCGAAATGGTTGCCGGTCGCGGCCGAGTAAAGGCCTGGATTGATGCCGCAGAAGAGCACCTTGAGCTCTGGCGCGATTAGGTCGCGCAGCGTCTTCGCGCGCGCTGAATCTAGCTCGGCGGCGGTCGGCTTAAGCTGGCCGGACGAGGTAGCCGCCGGACTTTTCGTCCGGCTGAAGCTTGATGAGGCCTTTCTTCTCGGCATCTTCCAGGAGGTCGGAGAAAGCGCGGAAGCCGTAGTACGACTCGTTGAAGCCGGGTTTGCGGCGCTTGAGCGCCTGCTTGATCATCGAGCCCCAGATGTCCTCGCCCGCGCCGCGCTCGGCGGTGAGCGCCTGCAAGGTCTCGATCAACAGATCGAACGCTTCCTGCTTCTTGTCCTCGCCGGCTGGGGCGGATTCGCGGCGCTTCTTGGCCGCGCGGCGCTTCTGCTCGTCGGCGCGCACCAGATCGTCGTAATAGATGAATTCGTCGCAGTTGCCGACCAGGAGGTCGGAGCTCGAGTTCTTCACTCCCACGCCGATCACGGTCTTCGCGTTCTCGCGCAGCTTGGAGACGAGGGGAGAAAAGTCCGAGTCACCGCTCACGATGACGAAGGTGTCGACGTGCGACTTGGTATAGCAGAGGTCGAGCGCGTCGACCACCATGCGGATGTCGGCGGAGTTCTTGCCCGATTGGCGCACGTGCGGGATCTCGATCAGCTCGAACGAGGCGGCGTGCATCGAGTTCTTGAATTCCTTGTAGCGCTCCCAATCGCAGTAGGCCTTCTTGACCACGATCGAGCCCTTGAGGAGGAGCCGCTCGAGCACCTTATCCATGTCGAACTGCGAATACTTCGCCTCGCGCACGCCGAGCGCGACGTTCTCGAAATCGCAAAACACGGCGAGGCTACGCGCTTCTTGGATGACCGGCATCGAGCGGTGTCTCCTGGGGTTTGGAGCGGTTGAGCCAGGTCTGGACGCGCTCGAAGTAGAGGTAGATCACCGGCGTGATGTAGAGGGTAAGGACTTGCGACAGGAGCAGCCCGCCGACCACGGCGAGACCAAGCGGCATGCGGGCGCCGCCGCCGGCGCCGAAGCCGATGGCGATCGGCAGGCTGCCCATGAGGGCCGCCATGGTGGTCATCATGATCGGCCGGAAGCGGATCAGCCCCGCCTGATGGATCGCCTGCTCGGGGGGCATGCCCCCGCTGCGCCGCGCCTCGATGGCGAAGTCGATCATCATGATGGCGTTTTTCTTCACGATGCCGACCAGCATGATGATGCCGACGAACGCGTACATGTTGAGCTCGATGCCGAAGGCCATCAGCGTGAGCAGCGCGCCTAGACCGGCAGTGGGCAGGCCCGACAGGATGGTGAGAGGGTGGATGAAGCTTTCGTACAGGATACCGAGCACCAGGTAAATCACCAGGATCGACAGCAGCAGCAGGATGCCCATGCCCTGCAGCGAGCTTTGGTAGGCCTGCGCCGTGCCCGAGAACGTCCCGGTCAGCGTCGCCGGCACCTGCAGCTCGCGCATACCGCGCTCGATCTCGACGATCGCCTGCGAGAGCGCCACGCCGGGGCGCAAGTCGAAAGAGAAAGTGACCGAAGTAAGCTGCCCCAGGTGGGTGATCTGCAAGGGGCCGACGCCGGGCTTGAGTCGCGCGACGGCGCTGAGCGGAACCAGCGCGCCGCTGGAGGCGCGCACGTACAGCATGGGCAAGAGCGATGGGTCGGTCTGATAGCGCTGGTCTAGCTCGAGGATCACCCAGAACTGGTTCGTTGCCGTGTAGATGGTCGATACCTGACGCGCGCCGTAGGCGTTATTGAGCGCCATTTCGATGGATTGCGCCGAGACGCCGAGCGCGGAAGCCTTCTCGCGCTCGATCTCGACGGTTACCTGCGGCCGCGTGATCTGCAGGTCGCTCGTCACGTCTACGAGTCCGGGCAGCGAGCGCAGCTTTTCCTCCACCGTCGGCGCCCAGTGATACAGCTCGTCGATGGTGGCGCTGCGCATCACGTACTGGTAAGGACTCTTGGTGAGGTTGCCGCCAATGCGGATCGCCGGCACGTTCTGGATGAACACCTTCGCGCCGAGCACGTTGGCGAGCTTGGGCCGAAGTCCGCGCAGCACCTCGTCGGCGGGCTTGCGCTCCTTGAATGGCTTAAGCGTGATGGTCATGCGGCCAACGTTGAGCGACGGCTGGAAGCCGCTCGCGCCGACGAAGGACATCGCCGCCTCGACGTTCGGATCCTGGGCGATGATGTTGGCGACCCGCTGCTGCAGCTCGATCATCGCCTCGAAGGAAATGTCCTGCGGCCCCTCGACGAAGCAGAAGAGCTGGCCTGAATCCTCGCTCGGCAGGAAGCCTTTTGGCGCGCGGGAGAAGAGCACCCCCGTCAGCACGCACACCGCGAGGAAGGCAACGAGCACGATGCGCTGGTGGCGCAACGTCCAGGACAGCGTCACATCGTAGCCGTCGCGCACGGCGTCGAAGGCGTGCTCGAATGCCATGTATACCCGCCCATGCCGCTCGTCCTTGCGGTGCGGGCGCAGGATGCGACTGCACATCATCGGCGTCAGCGTGAGCGAGACCAAGCCCGAGATCAGCACCGCCGCCATGATGGTCACCGCAAATTCGTGCAGCAGGCGGCCGAGAATGCCGCCCATGAAGAGCACCGGGATGAACACTGCCGCGAGGGAAATCGTCATCGAGATGATGGTGAACACGATCTCGCGCGATCCCTCGAGCGTCGCCTGCAGCACGCTCTTGCCCATTTCGATGTGGCGGGTGATGTTCTCCAGCATGACGATGGCATCGTCGACCACGAAGCCCACGCAGAGCGTTAGCGCCATCAGGGAGATGTTGTCGAGGCTATAGCCGAAGGCGTACATCACCGCAAACGTGCCGATGATCGACATCGGCAGCGCAATAGATGGAATGATGGTTGCGGGGATGTTGCGCAGGAAAATGAAGATGACCATCACCACCAGCGCGAGCGCGAGGTACAGCGTGAACTGCACCTCCTCCACCGAAGCGCGGATCGTGACCGAGCGGTCGTACAGCGTCTCGATCTCCACCGCCGGAGGGACCTCGGCGCGGAAGGTGGGCAGCAAGCGCTTGATGTTGTCGACCACCTCGATGGTGTTGGTGCCGGGCTGGCGCTGGATGGCAAGGACGATGCCGCGCTTGCCCTTGAACCAGGCGGCGAGCTTGTCGTTCTGCACGCTGTCGACGACGCGGCCGAGCTCCTGCAGGCGCACCGGCGCGCCGTTGCGGTAGGCGACGATGACGGGCCGGAAGGCGACGGCATCGTTCAGTTGTCCGGTCGCCTGCACGGCGAACATGCGGTCCTTGCCGTAAAGCGTGCCGGTGGGCAGGTTGACGTTCGCTTGCGCAACCGCCTGCTCGACCTCGTTGATCCCCACGCCTCGCGCGGCGAGGGCATTGGGATCGAGCTGCACGCGCACGGCATACTTCTGCTGACCGAATACCTGCACCTGGGCCACGCCGTTGACGGTCGAGATGCGTTGTGCGAGATAGGTCTCGGCGTATTCGTTCACCGCGGAGAGCGGCAGCGTTTGGGACGTCAGAGCGAGGTAGTAGATCGGCGAGTCGCCGGGGTTCACCTTGCGGAAGGACGGCGGCGCCGGCATGGTGGAAGGCAGCTGGCGGGCGGCCGAGGCAATAGCCGAGTTGACGTCCTGTGCCGCGGCGTCGATGTCGCGATCGAGGTTGAACTGGATAACGATTCGCGTAATCCCCTGCCCGCTGATCGACGTCATCTCGTCGATGCCGGCGATAGTCGAGAACTGGCGCTCGAGCACCGTGGCGACTGCGGAAGCCATGGTCTCGGGGCTCGCCCCGGGAAGCTCGCCGGTAACTTGGATCGTCGGGAAGTCGACGTTCGGCAGAGTCGACACCGGCAGCAGCCGGTACGCGGCGAGTCCGAAGATCAGGATGCCGGCCATGAGCAGCACCGTCATCACCGGGCGGCGGACGAAGGGCTCGCAGAAGTTCACGAAGCCTCGGCAGCGGGTTTGGCGATTTGCACCCGCGTCTTCGGTCCGAGTCGGAGCTGGCCGCGCGTGACCACGCGCTCGCCTTTCTTCACGCCCGAGACGATCGCGCGTTCACCGTCGGAGCGCTCGACGCCGACTTTGCGCACCTCGGCGAGCAAGTCTTCGCCGATGACATACACGTACTGGCCCTCGGGACCGGTCTGCAACGCCTGCGACGGCACCACGATGGCATCGCGCTTCTCGTACAGCTGCATGCTCACATTCACGAACTGCCCCGGCCACAAGACCGCGTTCTCGTTCGCGAACTGGGCGCGCAGGCGGATGGTCCCAGTGCTAGGGTCGACCGCGTTGTCGATGAAGATGAGCTCGCCGCCGACGCGGGGCATGCTGGGGTCCGTCGGCACGACGGCGACCGGTAGCGGCGCCTGCGCCTGGTACTGGCGCACTACCGGCAGGCTCTGCTCCGGCACGGCGAAGTTCACGTAGATCGGCCGCACCTGGTTGATGACGACCAGCGGGTTCACATCGTTTGCGCGCACCATGTTGCCTGCCTGCAGCAAAACCTTGCCGACGTAGCCATCGAGCGGGGAGAGGATCGTGCAGTACTCGAGGTTTAGGCGTGCATTCTCGAGGGCCGCCTGGCTTGCCTTCGCGGTCGCTTCGGCGGTCTCGGCATTGGTGCGGATCTGCGCGTAGGCCTCCTTCGAGATGAAATTCTTCTGCAGGAGCTCCTGATAGCGCTTCTCCTGCGAGCGGGCCTGCTCGCGCGCTGCCCGGTCGCGCAAGGCATTCGCCTCCGCTTGGCGCAGCGCCGCCTCGTACGGCCGTGGATCGATGCGGAAGAGGACGTCCTTCTTCTTCACCGCCTGGCCTTCTTTGAAGTTGACCGCCACGATCTGGCCGTCGACGCGCGCCTTAAGGGCGACCGTCTGGTAGGCCTCGACGTTGCCGATCGCCTGCAAACGAATGGGAATCGATTCCTGCGTCACTGGAGCCACGGACACCGGCACCGCGGGGAGGGATTTGCCCGCGCCTTTGCGTGACTCTTTCGCCCGGCTATCGGTGCTGAAGTAATAAGCCGCGACGCCGCCGCCGACGAGAGCGACGAGAAGTCCGCTGGCGAGCAGGCGGCGGCCGGTGCGGGTCACAGGTTGGGCGTCAGTCACGCAAGGTGGCGATTGTCGTCTGGCGCCTTTAATCCGGCAATTGCTCGGCCCGAAAGAGCTCGTCGACCGATTCGCGGCGCCGCACTAGCCGCGCTTCCGAGCCGGCGACGAGGACCTCGGCGGCGCGCGGCCGGGAGTTGTAATTGGAGCTCATCGACATGCCGTACGCCCCAGCCGACAGGATGGCGAGGAGCGCGCCCGGTGCCGCGGCCAGACGCCGCTCCCGCGCCAGGAAGTCGGCGCTCTCGCAGATCGGCCCCACCACGTCGTAAACAGCTTCCGCCGCACGGCCGTCGCCTTCCCGTACCGTGCGCACGTCGTGCCAGGCGTCGTATAACGGAGGCCGAATAAGGTCATTCATCGCGGCATCGACGACGAGGAAATTGCGCGCCTCGCCGGGCTTGATGTACTCGATGCGCGTCAGCAGTACGCCCGCGTTGCCGACGATGGCGCGGCCCGGATCGAAGATCACCGTGTGATGGCGCTCACCAAGCGCTTCGATCGTGCCGTGCACGAAGGCCGCGATGGGTTCGGGCGTCTCGTCTTTGTAACGGATGCCGATGCCGCCGCCGACGTCGATGTGCCGCAGCTGGATTCCCGCCGCCTCCAGCCGATCCACCAGTGCGATGAGCTTCTGCGCGGCCACGATGAAAGGCGCGGCGTCGGCGAGGAGCGAGCCGATGTGGCATCCAATGCCCACCACTTCGAGCTCCGGCATGCGTGCCGCGCGCAGGTAAAGACGCTCGGCGTCGGCATAAGCGATGCCGAACTTATTTTCCCGCAGCCCGGTGGAGATGTACGGATGCGTGCGTGCATCGATGTCCGGATTCACCCGCAAGGCGATCGGCGCCGGCTTCGTCGCGCGGCGCGCGATCGATGCAACGCGCTCGAGCTCGGCTTCCGACTCGACGTTCAGGCAGCCGATGTCTTTCGCCAAGGCAAGGCGGATCTCGGCTTCGCTCTTACCCACCCCCGAAAAAAGCGTCTTGCGCGGGTTACCCCCGGCGGCGAGTACCCGCGCGAGCTCGCCACCCGAGACGATGTCGAAACCGGCGCCAAGGCGGGAGAGAAGCTGCAGGATGGAGAGGTTGGAATTCGCTTTGACCGAATAGCACACCAGGCCCGGACGTCCGCCGAGGGCTCGGACGAACTCTCCATACGCGCCTTCGATCGCCGCACGCGAATAGACATAGCAGGGAGTGCCAAAGCGCTCCGCGATGGACTCCAGCGGGACGTTCTCGGCACAGAGCACGCCGTTGCGGTAGGCGAACGACACGGCCTACTTCGCTTCTTCTTCGTCCGGCGGCTGCGGGTACGGAACCGGCTTGTAGGTGTCGCGCTTTTCCGGCTTGACGCCGGGCGGCGGTTTGTCCCGCAGATAGAGCGGCCCCCTCTGGCCGCATGCGGCTGCGGCCAGCGCCAGAGCGGCGATGATCAGCAGCGAGCGCATAAAATGAGGATGTTATCCCATGCAAGAGACCGAATTTGCCGCCGCCGCGGAGCGCGCGCTCGAGCGCATAGAGCGCGCGATCGAGGAAAGCGGCATCGACGCCGACACAGAACTCAAGGAAGGCGGCGTGCTGGAAATCGAGTTTGGCGACGGCTCACGCATGGTGATCAACCGGCATGCCGCCGCGCGCGAGATCTGGGTCGCCGCGCCAAGCGGCGGCTTCCATTTCCGCTGGGACGGAGCGGTCTGGCGCGATACGCGCGATGGCAGCGAGCTCTTTGCCGCGCTTTCCCGCCTGGTTTCCGCGCAAAGCGGCCAGCCGGTGTTGTTGCGCCCTTAGGCCGGCGGGGTCGGGATCGGCGCTGGCGGTTGTACGGGCGCTGAAGCGGGCGGCACGGGTTGTGCCGGGTTGGACGCCGCAGGTGGCGAGCCCGGCGCGGGCGTCGGCGCTTCGACCGGTAGCGGTGGATGCAGAACTTCGGGCGGCGGTACCGCTTCCCGGAAGAAGAACTCGTTGACGACACGATTTTCGCCGGCCGCGGTCGGGTAGGGCCCGGTCGGCAGCACGACGATGCCGGGCGGCATCTCGCGCGGCATCTCAGGCACTTCTTTCAGCACGCGCTCCATGTACGAAAGCCAGATGGGCAGCGCAACGACGCCACCCGTCTGGTTCTTGCCGAGCGTCTTGGGTTGATCGAAGCCGACCCATGAAATGCCAACCAGCGACGGCTGATAGCCGGCGAACCAAGCATCGACGAACTCGTTCGTAGTGCCGGTCTTGCCCGCGAGGTCCGAGCGGCCGAGGCGGGCGGCGCGCGCTGCGGTTCCCAGCCGCGTCACGTCCTGCATCATGTTATCCATGATGAAGGCGTTGCGAGGGTCGATAACCCGTAGCGACTCGTCGCCGGCGCGACGCGGCTCGGCGAGGGCGAGCACGTTGCCACGGTCGTCCACGATCTTGTGGATGAAGTAGGGTTGAACCATATAACCGCCATTAGCGAAGACGGAGTAGGCCCGCGCCATCTGCCAAGCGGTAACCGAGCCCGCGCCCAGAGCCATGGTGAGGTACGGCGGATGCCGTTCCGCGTCGAAGCCGAAGCGCGTCACATAGTCCTGCGCGTATTTCGCGCCAATCGCGTCGAGCACGCGGATCGACACCATGTTCTTGGATTTGGCGAGCGCGGTACGAAGGCGCATCGGCCCCTCGAACTTGCCGTCATAGTTCTTCGGTTCCCAGCGCTGACTGCCAGTCTCCTCCGCTTCCAGGACAACCGGCTCGTCCGGCACTACGGTGGCCGGCGTAAAGCCTTTTTCGAGGGCGGCGGAATAGATGAATGGCTTGAACGACGAACCGGGCTGCCGCCAGGCCTGCGTCACGTGATTGAACTTCGCGCGACTGAAATCGAAGCCGCCGACCAGCGAACGGATGGCGCCGTCTTGCGGATCGAGCGAAATGAAGGCCGCCTCGACTTCCGGCATCTGCGCGATTTGCCAGTTCTTGCCTTCGCGCTGAACGCGGATGATGGAGCCGCGCCGGATGCGCTTCTGCGTGGCGGCCTTTGGATCGAGCGAGCGGGCGGCGAAGCGCAGGCCTTCGCCGGTGATCACGATCTTCTCCGCGGTACGCAGGGCGACCTCTACTTGCTTCGGCTCTGCTGAGAGCACTACCGCGGCGAGCAGATCGTCGCTGTCCGGGTGGTCGACGAGCGCGTCGTCGTATTCGTCCTCGCCCGCATTGGGGCGCAACTCCGAGAAACCTTCCGGACCGCGATAGCCGGCGCGCCGATCGTATTCGAGGACGCCCTTGCGCAAGCCTTCGTAAGCCGTCTCCTGGTCGACTTGGCGCAGCGTGGTGTACACCCGGAAGCCGCGCGTGTAGACGTCTTCGGGGTAGTGCTCGGCGAGCGCCTGGCGGACCATTTCCGCGGCGTACTCGGCGTGAAGCGAGTACTCAGTTACCTCGCGCCGGGCCCGTAATGGCGCTTTGAGTGCCTCGTCAAACTGCGCGGACGTGATGTGGCCGAGTTCCGTCATGCGCCGCAATACGTATTGCTGGCGCTGCTTAGCCCGCTGGGGGTTCGCGATAGGGTTGTAGAGGGATGGCGCCTTCGGCAAGCCCGCCAGCATGGCAATTTCGCCGAGGCTTAACTGCTCCAGCGCCTTGCCGAAATAGATCTGGGACGCGGCGCCGAAGCCATAAGCGCGCTGACCCAAATAAATCTGGTTTACGTACAGCTCGAGGATTTGCTCCTTGGTGAGACTGTGTTCGATTTTGAAGGCGAGGAGCGCCTCGTACAGCTTGCGAGTGAGCGTCTTTTCGGAGGAGAGAAAGAAGTTGCGCGCCACCTGCATGGTGATGGTGCTCGCGCCCTGGCGCTTCCCCCCGGCTACGAGGTTTGCATACGCGGCACGCAGGACGCCGATGTAGTCGATTCCCGGGTGCTGATAAAACCGCTCGTCCTCGGCCGCGATGATCGCCTGCTTGAGTTGCGCCGGGACGTCGGCGATCGAGACCACGGCCCGGCGTTCTTCACCGAACTCGCCGATCAGGACACCCTCGGCCGTGTAGATGCGCAGGGGCACTTTAGGCTGGTACGCGGTGAGCGCATTCAGTTCAGGCAGGTTCGGATAGGCCAGCACCACGAGCAGCGCCAAGATGAGGAAGGCGGCCGCCAGCAGGCCTGAAGCGACGGCCAACGGGAAGGCGATAAAACGTAGCCACATCGGGGTGTTAGACCTTCGGGAGGGCGCTATTTCGTGCGCTGAATCGATCGTCGCATCATACCCGCTCGTCCTCGCGCGGATAATTAACTAGACACTCGTGAGGGTTGTTGCTAGGATTTAAGGAGAATTCTACGTATCGCCGCTAACTCGCGATACGCAAAGGGGAAAATAACTAGAGGCTCAGCCCGATGGCTTTCGACCTGTTCACCCCCAAAGCGCCCCCGCTCTTCGGGCTCGACATCAGTTCGTCGTCCGTGAAGATGCTCGAGATCGTCGATGCCGGCAAGGGCACCTATCGCGTCGAGCGCTACGCGATCGAGCCGCTCGCCCGCGACGCGGTGGTCGACGGCAACATCAATAACCTCGAAGCGGTGACCGACGCCGTACGCCGCGCGCACAAGCGGCTCGGCACGCGGACCAAGCATGTAGCTATGGCCGTGCCGACCGGCGCCGTCATCACGAAAAAGATCGTCGTCCCCGCAACGCTGCGCGAAGAAGAGCTCGAAGTACAGGTCGAAAGCGAGGCTAATCAGTACATCCCCTTCGCCCTCGAGGAAGTGAATCTCGACTTCCAGATTCTGGGGCCGTCGGCCGTCACGCCGGAGGAGCAGGAGGTGCTGATCGCCGCGACGCGGAAAGAAAAGGTTGAGGACCGCGTCGCCGTGGCGGACTCCGCCGGCCTAAAGGCGCTCGTCATGGACGTCGAGTCGTTCGCGCAGCAGAACGCACTCGGGCTCGTCGTACAGGCGCTGCCGAACGGTGGCAAGGAACAGAACATCGCGGTGGTCGACGTCGGCGCCAACGTAATGAATGTCACGGTGCTCCGCAACGACCAGTCCATTTACGCGCGCGAGCAGGCGTTCGGCGGCAATCAGCTCACGCAGGAAATCGTGACGCGCTACGGGATGAGCCCGGAAGAGGCGGAGAACGCCAAGCGCACCGGCGGCTTGCCGGATGATTTCGAGGCGGAGGTTCTGAAGCCTTTCATGGAGAACCTGTCGGGCGAGATCCAGCGCGCGCTGCAATTTTTCTTCACGTCCACGCAGTACCACACGGTTGAGCACATCCTGCTCGCGGGCGGCTCTGCGGTCATTCCTGGGCTCGACGAAGTCGTCAATACGCGCGCCCAGGTCCCGACCAGCGTCGCCAACCCGTTCGCGCAGATGCAGACCTCGCCGCGCGTGCAGCTCAAGCGGCTGATCGTGGACGCGCCTTCGCTCATCGTGGCCTGCGGCCTCGCCATGAGGAGATTCGATCCGCAATGAGTATCGCGCGCGTAAACCTGCTGCCGCACCGCGCGGAGCGGCGCAAGCGTGCCAAGCAGCACTTCTTCATCGTTTCCGGTGGCACGGCTATCGTCGGCGTGCTGATCGTCGGCCTCATGCACAGCTATTACGCCGAGCGCATCAGCATGCAGGAGGGACGCAATGCCTTCCTCAAAAGCGAGATCGGCAAGCTCGACAAGGAAATAGCGGAGATCAACAAGCTGCGCGACGAGATCCAGGCCCTGCTCGCGCGCAAGCAGGTGATTGAGACACTGCAAGCCGACCGGGCACAGACCGTCCACCTGCTCGATGAGTTGGTGAAGCAGATGCCCGAGGGCGTGTTCCTGAAATCGGTCAAGCAGACCGGCAATCGCATACAGCTTCTCGGCTATGCGCAGTCGAACGCGCGCGTGTCCACATTGATGCGCAATATCGAGGCGTCGAAGTGGCTGGGCAGTCCCGAGTTGATCGAGGTGCGCGCGGCGCCGCTCGATAAGCGCAAGGTTTCCGAATTCACCATGTTCATGTCGCTCAAACGCGAGGCAGTGCCGGCGCCGACGCCGGCGGCGCCCGCGAAGCCGCCGGCCGCGGCGCAGAAGAAGGGCTAGCGAATGGCCGTCAACATCAACTTCAACGCGATCGCGGATGAGTTCAAGCGGACCAACTGGAAGGATCCCGGGACCTGGCACGCCGCGCCGAAGCTCGTCGTACTGCTGCTCATTCTGGTTGCCATTCCTGTGGCCGGCTTTTTCGCCGACACCCAGGGCCAGATCGACGAGCTCGAGCGCATGCAGGGCGAAGAAGCGAAGCTGAAGGAGCAATATCTCGACAAGAAGAAGCAGGCGGTAAATCTCGACCTGCACCGTCAGCAGCTGCGAGAGATCGACACGCAGTTCGGCGCGCTGCTTCGCCAGCTGCCGAACCGTTCGCAGATGGACGCCCTGCTCGTGGACATCAATCAGGCCGGCCTTGGCCGTGGGCTGCAGTTCGAGCTCTTCCGGCCGGCGCCGGGCGAGATCACCCGCGAGTTCTATGCCGAGCGACCGATCACACTCAAGGTGACGGGCAACTACCACGACATGGGCGCTTTCGCGAGCGACGTCGGCCAGCTGCCACGCATCGTGACGTTGAACGACGTCGCGATCACAGCCGGCACTGCCAAAGACTCTCAGGTCCTGACGATGGACGTGACGGCGCGCACGTTCCGTTACCTCGACGACGACGAAGTCGCGGCGCAGCGGCGCGCGGCTTCGAAGAAGGGTGCGGCGAAGAAATGAGGCGCCGCCTCGTCCTGGCGCTCGCCGCCGCGGCGCTTCTCGCCGGCTGCAGCGGCGAGGAGCATGGCGATCTCAAGCAGGAGCTCGCCGAGCTCACTAAGGACTACCGCGGCCAGGTGCCGCCCCTGCCGCAGGTCCGCCCCTACGAGCCGGTGCCGTACACGAGCGAAGGCCAGGTCGACCCCTTCCGGCCCGACCGAATCGAGGTCGTCCAGGCGGGCGAGAGGGGTGCCAAGGTGCCCGAAGCACTCGCCATGCATGAGAAGCGCGTCAAAGAGCCACTCGAGGCTTTCCCGCTCGAGTCGATCCAGATGCTCGGCACCATCACGCAGGAAAAGGAGACGTTCGCGCTCGTGAAGGCCGGCCCCAACCTGTACCGCGTGAAGAAGGGCAACTACATGGGGCAGAACTTTGGCGTCATCACCGGCATCGACGAAGGCGGCATCAAGCTTAAAGAGCTGGTGCAGGACTCTAGCGGCGAATGGGTAGAGCGCTCGAGCGGCCTGCAATTGGTGGAGGGACAAAAATGAAAATCAACAAGCTTCTCTACGTGCTCGGCCTCTGGTGGCTACTTTGGGGGGTGGCGGCCGCGCAGTCGAACAGCATTGAATCGTTCGACGTGGCACAGCAGGGCGGCAAGGTCGTGGTCCGCATTACCACCAAGGAACCGCTGCGCAACGTGCCAGCGAACTTCGCGGTCACCAATCCGGCACGCATCGCCTTCGACTTCCCGGATACTGTTAACGGCCTCGGCCGTTCCAGCCAAGAGATCAGCGAGGGGGAGCTTCGCAGCATCAACGTCGTGCAAGGCTCCGACCGTACGCGCCTGGTCCTGAATCTGCGCCGCCCGGTTTCGCACGAAGCGACGATCGACGGGCGCAGCCTGATCGTTACGCTTTCAGAGCCTGCCGTGGCGCAGACGGCGCCCGGCGGCCAGGTGGCCCACTTCGCCGAGGGCAAGGCGGACGCAAAGCATGCGATTCGCGACGTCGACTTCCGCCGCGGCCGGGCAGGGGAAGCGCGCGTGGTGGTCGACCTCTCCGACAGCACGACCGGGATCGATATCCGCACCCAGGGACAGAACATCGTGGTCGAGTTCCTGAAGACCTCGCTCCCCGACAACCTGCGCCGGCGGCTCGATGTGGTCGATTTCGGCACGCCGGTCAACATCGTGAGCACGTTCCAGCAGGGCGACAACGTGCGGATGGTGATCGAGCCCAAGGGCCAGTGGGAGCACAACGCGTATCAGTCGGATACGCAGTTCGTGCTCGAGGTGAAACCCGTCGTCGCCGACCCGTCGCGCGTGTCGCAGCGCGGCCGCTATACCGGCGAGAAACTGTCGCTCAACTTCCAGAACGTGGAAGTGCGCGCGGTGCTAAACGTGATCGCGGACTTCACCGATCTCAACATCATCACCAGCGACACCGTCACCGGCAACATCACGCTGCGGCTGAAGGATGTGCCGTGGGACCAAGCCTTGGAAATCATTTTGCAGACGCGCGGCCTCGATAGTCGCCGCAGCGGCAACGTCATCTGGATCGCGCCGCGCGACGAGCTAGCCACGCGCGAGAAGCTGGCGCTCGAGGCGCAGCAACAGATCTCGGATCTCGAGCAGACGCGCACCGAGTCGTTCCAGATGAACTACCAGAAGGCGGTAGACGTCCAGAAGCTCCTTTCCGACCCGAACCAGCGCATCCTCTCCAAGCGCGGTAGCGCCGTCGTCGACGCACGCACCAATACGCTCTTCGTGCAGGACACGCCGAGCCGCCTGGAAGAGGTGCGGCGCCTTCTCGCCAAGATCGACGTTGCCGTACGCCAGGTGATGATCGAGGCGCGCATCGTAGAAGCGAACGAGACCTTCAGCCGAAACATCGGCTCGCGCATCGGCGTCCACCAGACCGACAGCACGGGCTTTCCCGCTGGCCAAGGCGCGCGCTTTAGCGTCGGTGGAGGCTTGGAAGACACGGGGTTCCACACGGGACAATCGGCAAGCACGCCGGACTTCATCGGCAACTCCCTTTCCAGCAACATGCGCGGCGCCGGCCTTAACGGCTTCAATGCCGGGCAGTTCTCGTTCATCCTGTTCAACCAGTCGCTCACGCGCTTCCTCAACCTGGAGTTGACGGCGCTGGAGGCCGACGGCAAGGGCAAGATCATCGCCAGCCCGCGCGTCCTCACCGCCGACCAGGTGGAAGCGATCATCGAGCAGGGCACGGAAATCCCATACCAGCAGGCCACGTCGTCCGGTGCCACGGCTCTTGCCTTCCGCAAGGCCAACCTCGCGCTCAAGGTGAAGCCGCAAATCACCCCCGAGGGCAACATCATCATGACGCTCGACGTGAACAAGGATCAACCCGGACCGATTACGACCTTCGGCGTACAGATCAACACGAAGCACGTGAAGACCGAAGTGTTGGTCGAGAATGGCGGCACCGTGGTCATCGGCGGGATCTATGAGGAGAACAGCCGCGTCGACGTCACGAAGATCCCATTGCTAGGCGACCTGCCGGTGGTCGGCTGGCTCTTCAAGAATAGCGCGACGGCGACGGGGAAAACCGAGCTTCTCATCTTCATCACCCCGCGCATCGTGAACGAGCGCCTGACCATCAGGTAGCCCGCTGATCCTTCGCTTCGCCGCACCACGGCCGGGTCTCCCGGCCGTTTTTCTTTCTACAATGCCGTCATGAAGCGCGCGGGCAATCTCTATCTCGTCGGCATGATGGGCGCTGGCAAGACCACCGTCGGCCGGCTGCTCGCTCGGCGGCTGAAGCTGCGCTTCGTCGATTCCGACCATGAGATCGAGCATCGTTGCGGAGTCAAGGTGCCGCTCATATTCGACATCGAGGGGGAAGCCGGCTTCCGCGCGCGCGAGACGCAGACGCTCGCCGAGCTGACGTCGGCCGAGGGCATCGTGCTCGCCACGGGCGGCGGCACCGTGCTCGCGGACGAGAATCGCCGTCGCCTCGCGGCACGCGGCACCGTTATCTATCTGCGTGCAACACCGGAGGATCTTTACGAGCGTGTACGCCAGGACCGCAATCGGCCCCTGCTCGCTACGCCCGACCCGCTGGGACGCCTGCGTGAGCTCTATGTGCAGCGCGATCCCCTCTACCACGAGGTAGCCGACGTCGTCATCGATACGGGCCGGCAGACCGTTCAGGCGCTGGCGCGCACGCTCGCCGATCAGCTCGGAGATCTGTGGAAAGTCTCCGCGTAGCGCTCGCCTCCCGCTCGTATCCGATCCACATCGGCGCAGGTGTTCTCGATCGTGCGGAGCTCTTTACGCCGCATCTGCGCGGCTCGGCCGCCATCGTGACCAATGAAGTCGTCGCGCCCCTGTATCTCGAACGCGTACGAGCGGCGCTCCGATCGACCGGTGCGCGCGTCGTTGAGGTCGTGGTCCCCGACGGCGAGAAAGCGAAAGGCTGGGAAACCCTGAATCGGGTTTTCGACCACCTGCTGCAAAACCGCCTCGGCCGCGACGCACTGATCGTTGCGCTAGGCGGTGGGGTGGTGGGCGACTTGGCTGGCTTCGCGGCGGCCACCTATCAGCGCGGCGTCGACTTTATCCAGATTCCCACCACGCTTCTCGCCCAGGTTGACTCCTCGGTCGGCGGCAAGACCGCGATCAACCACCCGCTCGGCAAGAACATGATCGGGGCCTTCCACCAGCCGCGGGCCGTCGTCTCGGACGTGGAGACGCTCGACACACTGCCCGATCGCGAGCTGCGCGCCGGCCTAGCCGAGGTGATCAAGCACGGCGTCGCGCTCGACGCGCCGTTCGTTGACTGGCTCGAGACCAATATGGCCCGGCTGCTGGCGCGTGACCGTGAGGCGCTGATCTATGCGGTGCGCCGCTCCTGCGAGCTCAAAGCGGCCATCGTGGCCGCGGACGAACGCGAAGCAAGCGTGCGCGCCCATCTCAACTACGGCCATACCTTTGGCCATGCCATCGAGGCGGCGACGGGGTTCGGCCCTTGGCTCCATGGCGAGGCGGTGGCCACCGGCATGGTGATCGCGGCCGAGCTCTCGGTGCGCGCCAGGCTGCTCAAGCCAGCCGACGCCACGCGCATTCGTGCGCTGGTGGCCAAGGCCGGCCTCCCGGTTCGTCCGCCAACGCTGGCGCGAGACCGGTGGCACGAGCTCATGTCGCACGACAAAAAAGCCGCCGGTGGCAGGACGCGGTTCATCGTGCTCGAAGGGCTTGGGCGGGCAAAACAGATGGCGCTCGAGGCTGCCTTGGTCGACGAAGCCATCGACGCTGCAGCGCAGTAACTCTTGTAGCCTCCGTACTACAAAGGTATATTCAGCAGTTCGTCCGTCCTTTTTGTGCAGCGCAGTGAGTGCGCTGCTTACGCCTATGGCCTTCGCCCCCCAGGGGCTGTACCACCCCGATCACGAGCACGACGCCTGCGGCGTCGGCTTCGTCGCCAATATCAAGGGCAAGAAGTCGCACACCATTGTCGAGCAGGGGCTCACGGTGCTGCGCAACCTCACGCACCGCGGCGCGGTGGGCTGGGACCCGAAGCTTTCCGACGGCGCGGGCATCCTGATCCAGATCCCGGATCGCTTCCTGCGCGAGGAGATGGCCAAGCAAGGCGTGAAGCTTCCGCCCGCGGGACAGTACGGCGTTGGCATGGTGTTCCTGCCGCGCGATCCCGCCTCGCGCATCGCCTGCGAGTACGAGATCGAGCGCGCGATCAAGGACGAAGGCCAGGCGCTGCTCGGCTGGCGCGACGTGCCCTGCGACAACTCAGATCTGGCCCAGCCGGCGATCCAGCTCGAGCCGGTGATCCGGCAGGTGTTCATCGGACGTGGGCGTCGCGTAACCGTCACGGATGCGCTCGAGCGCAAGCTGTACATCATCCGCAAGAGCTCCGGCCACGCCATCCAGGCGTTGAAGTTGAAGCACGGCAAGGAGTTCTACGTGCCGTCGATGTCCGCGCGCACGATCGTCTACAAGGGGATGCTGCTCGCCAACCAGGTGGGTGAGTACTACCTCGATCTCAAGGACGCGCGCGTCGAGTCGGCGATCGCGATGGTCCACCAGCGCTTTTCCACTAACACTTTCCCGTCGTGGGATCTCGCGCATCCGTTCCGCCTGATCAGCCACAACGGCGAGATCAATACGCTGCGCGGCAACGTGAACTGGATCCGGGCGCGGCAGGGCGCGATTGCCTCGCCGATCCTGGGCGATGATCTGAAGAAGATCTGGCCGCTGATCTACGACGGCCAGTCCGACTCCGCCTCGTTCGATAACGCGCTCGAGCTCCTCGTCATGGGCGGGTACTCGGTCGCGCACGCCATGATGATGATGATTCCGGAGGCGTGGGAGCAGCACACGCTGATGGACCCGCAACGGCGCGCGTTCTACGAGTACCACGCGGCGATGATGGAGCCATGGGACGGCCCGGCATCGATCGCCTTCACCGATGGCCGCCAAATCGGCGCCACGCTGGATCGCAATGGCCTGCGTCCCTCGCGCTACATCGTCACCGATGACGATCTCGTCATCATGGGCTCGGAGTGCGGCTGCCTGCCCGTGCCGGAGGAGCGCATCGTCAAGAAGTGGCGCCTGCAGCCGGGCAAGATGTTCCTCGTCGACCTCGAGAAGGGCCGTATCGTCGACGACAAAGAGCTGAAGGATTCGCTCGCCAGCGCCAAGCCTTACGCCGAGTGGATCGAGCGCATCCGCGTCAAGCTCGACGAGGTCGAAACCGAGAAGCCGCAGCCTTACAAGTCGAAGGTGCCGTTGCTGGATCGCCAGCAGGCCTTCGCCTATACGCAAGAAGACCTCAAGTTCATCCTGCAGCCGATGAGCGCGAACGGCGAAGAGCCGATCGGCTCGATGGGCAACGATTCGCCGCTCGCGGTGCTGTCGAACAAGAACAAGACGCTGTATCACTATTTCAAGCAGCTCTTTGCCCAGGTGACGAATCCGGCGATCGACCCGATCCGCGAAGAGCTGGTGATGTCGCTCGTTTCCTTCATCGGACCGAAGCCGAACCTGCTGGGCATCGACGAGCTCAATCCGCCGCTGCGCCTCGAAGTGTCGCAACCGGTGCTCGACTTCTACGAGATGGAGAAGATCCGGCACATCGAGCGCTACACGGGCGGCAAGTTCAAGAGCTGCGAGCTGGATGTCACCTATCCCATCGGCTGGGGAAAGGACGCCGTCGAAGCGCGTCTAGCCTCGCTCGCCGCGCAGGCGGAAGACGCGGTCCGGTCGGGCTACTCGATCATCGTGATCTCCGATCGGCTGGTGGATCGCGAGCGCGTGGCGATTCCTGCGCTCTTGGCGCTCTCCGGCATTCACCAACACCTCGTCGGTAAAGGCTTGCGCACCAGCACCGGTCTAGTGGTCGAGACGGGTAGCGCGCGCGAAGTGCACCACTTCGCTCTTCTCGGCGCGTATGGCGCGGAGGCTGTGCATCCCTACCTCGCGCTCGAGACGGTGGTGGCGCTGAACGCCGGCAATGCATCCAAGGCGATCAAGAGCTACGTCAAAGCCATCGGCAAGGGACTGAAGAANGTCATGTCCAAGATGGGCATTTCGACCTACATGTCTTACACCGGATCGCAGCAGTTCGAGGCTGTCGGCCTCGCGCGCTCGCTGGTCGAGAAGTATTTCGCCGGCACGGCGTCGAACATCGAGGGCATCGACCTTTTCCAAGTGGCCGAGGAAGCGATTCGGGTCCACAAGGCCGCCTTCGACGAACGCGACCCGGTGCTCGCCAACATGCTCGAGGCGGGCGGCGAGTACGCCTGGCGCGTGCGAGGCGAGGACCATACGTGGACGCCGGACGCCATCGCCAAGCTTCAGCAGGCGTCGCGCTCCAATTCGGTCCAGACATACAAGGAATACGCCGCTCTCATCAACGATCAATCGCGGCGTCACATGACCTTCCGCGGCCTGTTCGAGTTCCGCTTCGGCAAGCCCGTGCCCTTGGACGAAGTGGAGCCCGCGGCAGAAATCGTCAAGCGGTTCTCGACCGGCGCGATGTCTCTCGGCTCGATCTCGACCGAGGCGCACACCACGCTCGCGATTGCCATGAACCGCATCGGCGGCAAGTCGAATACCGGCGAAGGCGGCGAGGACTACCGACGTTACGCGCCGATCAAGGCGGGCGAGTCGCTTCAGTCGCGCCTAGGCAAGAGCCGAATCGAAGTCGATATCCCGCTGCGCGAAGGCGATTCGCTCAAATCCAAGATCAAGCAGGTCGCCTCCGGTCGCTTCGGTGTCACTGCCGAGTACTTGGCGAGCGCCGAGATGCTGCAGATCAAGATCTCGCAAGGCGCCAAACCGGGTGAAGGCGGCCAGTTGCCCGGCAAGAAGGTCTCCGAATACATTGCGGAGCTGCGCTACTCGACGCCGGGCGTGGAGCTCATCTCGCCGCCGCCGCACCACGACATCTACTCGATCGAGGACTTGGCGCAGCTGATCCACGATCTGAAGAACAGTAATCCGCAGGCGCTGATCTCCGTCAAGCTGGTGTCCGAAGTCGGCGTTGGCACCATTGCCGCGGGCGTAGCCAAGGGCAAGTCCGACCACGTCACCATTGCCGGCCACGACGGCGGCACGGGGGCAAGCCCGTGGTCGTCGATCAAGCACGCCGGCACGCCTTGGGAGCTCGGCCTCGCCGAGACGCAGCAGACCTTGGTCCTCAATCGCCTGCGCGGCCGCATCGCAGTGCAAGTGGACGGCCAGATGAAGACGGGCCGCGACGTGGTGATCGGCGCGATTCTCGGCGCCGACGAGTTTGGCTTTGCCACCGCGCCGCTCGTGGTTGAAGGTTGCATCATGATGCGCAAGTGCCACCTCAATACCTGCCCCGTGGGCGTGGCGACGCAGGATCCGGTGCTGCGCAAGAAGTTCGAGGGCAAGCCCGAGCACGTGGTGAACTACTTCTTCTTCGTCGCCGAGGAAGCGCGCGAGCTCATGGCGCAGCTCGGCGTGCGCAAGCTCGACGAGCTGATCGGTCATACCGAGCTCCTCGACATGAAGAAGGGCATCGAGCACTGGAAGGCGCAGGGGCTCGACTTTTCGCGCGTCTTCGCCATGCCGAAGATGCCGGCCGAAGTCGCCGTGCGCCATACCGAGTCGCAGCAGCACGGGCTGGAGAAAGCCCTCGACAACCGCCTGATCGAGCTTGCCAAGGCCGCCCTCGAGCGGCGCGAGAAAGTAACGGTCGAGATGCCGATCCGCAACATCAACCGCACCGTCGGCACCATGCTGTCGTGGGAGATCGCCAAGCGATATGGCCACGATGGCCTCGCCGACGACACGATCCATGTCCGGCTCGCCGGCTCGGCGGGCCAGAGCTTCGGCGCGTTTCTGGCCCACGGCGTGACGCTGGACCTCGTCGGCGATACCAACGACTACTGCGGCAAGGGCCTGTCCGGCGGCCGTATCAGCGTGCAGCCGTCGCCGAAGTTCCGCGGCGATCCGGCGGACAACATCATCACGGGCAACGTCGTGTTGTATGGCGCGATCGGCGGCGAAGCGTATTTCCGCGGCGTCGCGGGCGAGCGCTTCGCGGTGCGTAACTCCGGCGCACGCGCCGTCGTGGAAGGTGTTGGCGACCACGGCTGCGAGTACATGACCGGCGGCACGGTCGTGGTGCTGGGCTCGACCGGACGCAACTTTGCGGCCGGCATGTCGGGCGGCATCGCCTATGTGCTCGACCTCGACCGCGAGTTCCACAAGCGCTGCAACACGGCGATGGTGGACCTCGAGCCTCTGCTGCCCGAATCCGAGCAGCAGGCGAAGCTCGCGCGCGAGCTCTGGCACGACAAGAGGTCCGATGAGGCGGTCCTGAAGAGCCTGATTGAGAACCATGCCCGCTACACGGGCTCGCGGCGCGCAGCCGACATCCTCGCCAACTGGGGAAGCCATCGCGCCAAGTTCATCAAGGTGTTTCCGAAGGAATACCGCCGCGCGCTCGGCGAGCTGGCCGCGGCGCATAAGAAAGTCGCAGCGTAATGGGCAAGATCACCGGGTTCCTCGAGCACGAGAGGCTCGAGGAGCCGCACGAAGCGCCCGAGGCGCGCAAGAAGCACTATCGCGAGTTCTATGCACGCCTCGCCGACGATGCCGCCGGCATCCAGGGCGCGCGCTGCATGGATTGCGGCATTCCGTTTTGCCAGAGCGGCTGTCCGGTCAACAACATCATTCCGGACTTCAACGACCTCGTTTACCGCCAGGATTGGAAGCGCGCGATCGAGGTGCTGCACTCGACGAACAACTTTCCCGAGTTCACCGGTCGCATCTGTCCCGCGCCGTGCGAAGAAGCGTGCGTGCTGCGCATCAACGAAGACCCGGTGGGCATCAAGTCGATCGAGCACGCGATCGCCGACAAAGCATGGGAAGAAGGCTGGGTGCGGCCGCAGCGCGCGCCGCATCCCACCGGCCGCCGCGTCGCCGTCATCGGCTCGGGCCCGGCGGGACTCGCGTGCGCGCAGCAGCTGGCGCGCGCCGGACACGATGTCACCGTATTCGAGAAGAGCGACCGCGTCGGCGGGCTGCTGCGCTATGGCATTCCGGACTTCAAGCTCGACAAGGGCGTCATCGACCGGCGCCTGGACCAGCTGCGGGCGGAGGGCGTCAAGTTCAGAACCAGTGTATTCGTCGGCTCGAACCCGCCACCGAAAGGCGTCGGCAGCGATGCACGGGAGACGATCAAGCCCGAGCAGCTGCAAAGCCAGTTCGATGCCATCGTGCTCGCGGGCGGCGCGGAGATACCGCGCGACCTGCCGATCCCCGGCCGTGAGCTCGCCGGTGTGCATTTCGCGATGGAATTCCTGCCGCTGCAGAACAAGCGCGTCGCGGGCGACGGTCACGTGCCCGATTTGTGGGCCACGGACAAGCACGTCGTCATCATCGGCGGCGGCGATACGGGCTCGGACTGCGTCGGCACCTCCAATCGGCACGGCGCGAAATCAGTGACGCAGTTCGAGGTCTTGCCGATGCCGCCGGATGTCGAGCGCAACCCGGTATGGCCTTACTGGCCGACGCGGCTACGGACCTCCTCTTCGCACGAGGAAGGGGTCCAGCGCGACTGGTCGATCGCCACGAAGCAATTCGTTGGCGACAACGGACGAGTGAAGGCGCTGAAAGCCGTGCGCCTGCAGTGGAAGGACGGCAAGCCGCAGGAACTATCCGGCTCGGAATTCGAGCTGCCCGCCGATCTCGTCCTGTTCGCCATGGGCTTCGTGTCGCCGTTGCAGTCCTTGCTCGAGGAGTTCGGCGTGCAGAAGGACGCCCGCGGCAACGCCAAGGCCGACACGGACGGCAGCGGCGCGTATCACACCTCGGTGCCGAAGATTTTCGCCGCCGGCGACATGCGGCGCGGCCAGTCCCTCGTCGTTTGGGCGATCCGCGAAGGCCGCCAGGCCGCGCGCGCCGTCGACGAGTTTCTGATGGGCTTCTCCGAGCTGCCGCGGTAATACAAGGCGGAAACAAACCGTTGCCGCTCTGAAAAAGAGCGGAAACCGTCGGTCGCTAGCCTGCTCGCTTCACATCCAGGGAGCGACCATGAAATTCCCAGCAAGCGCAGCAATCTTATTCCCGCTCTTCCTCAGCGTGGCGCAGGTGCGCGCCGGCGAGGTCGAGAGCTGGAACCGCGTCGCGACCGACGCGGCTGCCGCACAGCAGACCGACCCGCTCAACGAATCGCGCATGCTCGCCATCGTGCATGCGTCGATCCACGACGCGCTGAATGCCATCCAGCCGCAATACGAGTCCTACCAACCGCGCAAAGCCTCGCCTCCGGACGCCTCGAGCGAGGCGGCGATCGCAGGCGCCGCGCACGCGTCACTCTGGAAGCTGCTTCCGGCCAGCAAGCCGGCGTTCGACGAGGCGCTCGCCGGCGCCCTCGAGCGCATCGAGGACCGTCGCGCCGCTTTCGCAGGCCTGCAGGCGGGACGCGAAGCAGCCCGCGCGGTGCTCGCGGCGCGGGCCGAAGATGGTGCGAGCCGTTCGGTAGCGTACGCGCCGGGCAAGAAAGCCGGGCAATACCGGCCGACTCCGCCCGATTTCACGCCGGCCTTCGCCGCGCAATGGGGCGCCATCCGTCCCTTCGCGCTCGCCGTCGCGTCGCAATACCGGCCTGGGCCGCCGCCCGCGGTGAAAAGCCTTCGGGCACGACAAGACATCGAAGAAGTGCGCGCCTATGGCGGCAGCGAATCGTCGCAGCGAAGCGCGGAGCAGAGCGAGATTGCCCGCTACTGGTACGAAAACTCACCCCAAGGCTGGAACCGGATCGCGCGCGAAGTCGCTGCTGGCCGCAACCTGGACGAGTGGGCGAGCGCGCGCCTCTTTGCGCTGCTGAATTTCGCGCTCGCCGACGGCTACATCGCCGGCTTCGCGGCGAAATATCACTATCGCTACTGGCGTCCGGCAACCGCCATCCGGGAAGCCGGCGATGCGTCGTGGCTGAGCTTCCTCGACACGCCGCCGCTGCCGGACTATCCGTCCAACCACACCGTCGAAGGCGCGGCCGCAGCGACGGTGCTCGCGCGCTTCTATGGCACCGATTTTGTGTCCTTCTCGATGACGAGCGGAGCTCCCTATCCCGGCCTCACCCGCCGCTTTTGGAGCTTTTCGGAGGCGGCCCGCGAAAATGGCGCGTCACGTGTGCTTGCCGGCATCCACTTCGCTTCGGCCGTAGAGGCAGGCTATCTGCAGGGCGAAAGAATTGGCGCCTGGACCTTCGAGCACGCGCTGCGCCCGCTGAAAGTCGACCACGCGAGCATCAAGTAAGCGCGAGCACGGCGAACGACGCGAGCCAGTGCTCGCCCGCGTAATCGCCGCCCGCGACGTGAGGCAGCGCCGCCTCGACCAGGGACTGCGCTGCCTCTTCATTTCCCAGGCGATGGAAGCACCAGGCTCGCGACAGGCACAGTCCATCGAGGTGGCTTTGCTTCGGATCGGCGTGATCGAGCACGGTTGGCGGTTCGGCGAGCGCGGCGAATCCGTCGGGCGCGAAGCGCTGCAGCCAGCCGAAAAATTCGCTTTCCTCCATCACCTCTCGCATCAGCGCGGCTTCGACCAGGGTCGGCGAGAGGAAATCGTCGAGCGAGGGCTCGTACGCGATCGGCGCCGCCTTGTCCGATCCGTACCAGCGCCGAGCGCTTTTGCGGATTTCGAATTCGAGCGCGGTGTCCTGAGCCGTTCTCGAGTAGTCGAGCGCGAGAAGGCACGCAAAGGCGCTGTTGCCGTGCGCCCCGCTTCGCACCGGATACGGTGAGAGCCGCAGGTAATCGGCCGACCGTGCGGCCAGCTCCTCCGCGAGCGGTTGCAACGTGCCAGACCAGCGCGACTTGAGCCGCAGTGCCTCGGCTTGGAGCTCGAGCAGCCACGCCCAGCCATAGGGGCGCTCGAAGGTTCGACCGGCCGGCGAGCGGAAATACGCTAATTCTTTCGCCAGGTGCTCGGACGTCAGCTGCTCATCCAATGCATCGGTTATTTGCGGCGCGACCCGAGCGACCGGGTACAGGCGAAGCACCCGCACGAGCAGCCAGTGCATGTGCACGGCGGAATGCCAGTCGTAGCTGCCATAGAACGCGGGATGCAGTTCACGCTGCGAGGGCAAGGGGCTCGCGTCCACCGCGAAATGCTGGATGTGTCGCGGGTACGCTCGGCCAATGTTCGACAGGGCGATGCGTGCGAACCGGGTGGCGAGCGCTTCGGTGAGCATCAAAGGATGCGCTTCCTGAATTGCGTCGTGGCGATCTCTGCGAGCAGCACCACCGCGAAGATGGCGACGAGAATCATCGCGGCCCGTTCCCACTGGAAGAGGTTGAGCGCCGTGTCGAGCGCCATGCCGATGCCGCCCGCGCCGACAAGCCCCAGCACCGCCGACTCGCGCACATTGATGTCCCAGCGGAAGAGCACGATGCCCCAGAATGCCGGGCGCACCTGCGGCCAGTAGCCCTTTAGCGCGATGGAGAGCCATGGCGCGCCGCTCGCCTCCAGGGCTTCGATGCTGCCGCGGTTCGCCTCCTCGAGGGCTTCACCGAGCAGCTTGCCGGTGAAGCCGATCGAGTGGAATGCGATCGCCAGCGTGCCGGCGAGCGCGCCCGGGCCGAATACGGCGACGAAGAAGAGCGCCCAGATGAGCGTATTCACCGAGCGCGCGCACACCAGGATCAGCCTGGCGAGGTAATTCAGCCAGGCGTTGCGCGTCACATTCTTCGCCGCGAGGAACGCAATCGGCACCGCCATGAGCACGGCGAGGACGGTGCCGAGGCTAGCGATATGCAGCGAATCGACGAGCGCGCCTTGCACGCCTTCCGGATAAAAGCCCCAGGCGATCGGCCACATCCGGCCGACCAGGTCGGCGACCTGCTCGGGCGCGTCGTAGATGAATTCCGGGATGACCTGGACCGTCTGGAGCGATGCGACGATGGCGAGCACGATGCCGAAGTACACCGTGAAGCGCGCCATGCGCTCGATCGGCGTGAAGCGGTCCCAGGTCTTCACGCGGCGAACACCTTTTTGATGCGCACCGTCAGGATCTCGCCCGCCATGATCAGCGCAATGATGGTGAGCACGATCGCGCAGACGAAGTCGTAGTCGAAGCGCTGGAAGGCCGCGAACAGCGTGCCGCCGATGCCGCCGGCGCCGACTATGCCCACCATCGTCGAATTGCGCAGGTTGGCATCGGTCTCGTAAGAAATGAAGCCGACGAAGCGCGAGAAGACCTGCGGGGCGACGGCGTAGGTCACGACCGACATGAACGGCGCCCCCGTAGCGCGCACCGCCTCTACCTGTTTGAGGGAGATTTCCTCGATGGCTTCGGTCATCAATTTACCGAGGAAGCCCACCGACGCGACGGTAAGGGCAAGGATGCCGGCGAGCGCCCCAAAGCCCACCGCCTTCACGAACAGGATGGCGACGATCACCGGATGGAACGTGCGACATAGAACCATGACAGCGCGCGCCGGCCACGTCGCCCAGGCCGGCATCAGGTTGCGCGCCGCGAGGAGCGAGAGCGGGGCGGCGATCAGCACGCCGGCCGCGGATGCGAGCACGGCGATCTGCAGGCTCTCCACCATCCCCTTCAGGAGGAGCTCCCAGCGATGGAAGTCGGGCGGGAAGAGGCGGGTAATGAAGTTCGCGCCGTGCTCGAGCCCGGCCACGAACCGCGCTGGCGTCAGCTCGAGCTGCGATGCTGCATAGAGGAGATAAACGGCGAACGCGGCCCAGGCGGCGCGGGCGGCCCAGTTAGGTGAAAAGGCCCGGCGACTAATGGAGCCAGTCCTCGCCGCCATAGATGGTCTTCAGGTGCTCATCGGTGATCGCGCTCGGCGCACCGTCGAATACCACGCGGCCCTCCGTCATGCCGACGATGCGGTCGGCGAAGCGGCGAGCGAGCTCCACGTTGTGGATGTTGACGATCACCGGGAAGCCGTGCGTGCGGGAGAGGGACTGCATGAGCGCCATGATCTCGACGGACGTCTTCGGGTCGAGTGACGAGGTCGGCTCGTCCGCAAGCAGGAGCCTCGGTTCTTGCATCATCGCGCGTGCGATGCCGACGCGCTGGCGCTGGCCGCCCGACAGGCTGTCGGCCCGCGCGTGCGCGTGCACGGCGAGACCGACGGTCTCCAGGAGATCGAAAGCGCGGTCGATATCGCGCTGCGGATAGCGTCGCAGCCAGGCCTTGAAGGGCGACACGTAGCCGAGCCGCCCGCAGAGGAGGTTCTCCATGACCGTGAGCCGCTCGACCAGGTTGTACTCCTGGAACACCATGCCGATGCGCCGGCGCGCGAAACGCAGCTTCGCGCGCGACAGTGACGTGATGTTCTCGTTCTCGAACAAGATCTCGCCCGATGTGGGCTCGACCAGCCGGTTGATGCAGCGGATGAGGGTCGACTTGCCGGTGCCCGACGGACCAATGACGGCGGTGACGCCCCTCGCGGCGAATTCCAGATCGATGCCGCGCAGGACGGGCTGGCCGGGAACGTACGCCTTCGTCAGCCGGCGGATCGCCAGCACTACTTCTTCGGCGCCTTCTTCGCCGCCTCGGCTTCCTTCTTCGCGAGCTCGTCGTACGCCGCCTTGTTGAACTTCTCGCCGCTGCCTTCCGCGACCTGGCGCACCACGGCCCAGTGCTCCTTGTAGGTGATCGGGAAGAAGCGGTCGGCACCGTCGAATGCTTTCTGCATCTCCGGCGGGAAGCGATAGTCGTAGAAGCACTTCAGCATCGTGTCGCGCAGCTTGGGCTCTAGGTCGTGGGCATACGAGAACGACGAAGTCGGAAAGGTCTGGCTGCGATAGATGACGCGGAAGTCCTCGGCCTTGACCTGGCCGCGCTCGACCATGCGCTTGAAAACATCGGAGGCCACCGGGCCGCCGTCGAAGTCGCCGGACAGCACGCCCATCACGGTCTGATCATGCTTGCCTGAATAGAGAACCTTGTAGTCCTTGTCCGGCACCAGGCCTTCTTTCGGGAACAGCACGCGCGGCGCGAGGTTTCCGGAATTGGAAGAAGGCTGCACATGCGCCACCTTCTTGCCCTTCAGGTCGGCGAGCTTCTGGTAAGGGCTGTCCTTCTTCACCAGGAAAATGAGCTGATAGCCCTGCCACTCTTTTGCGTTTCCCTTTACCGCGAAAGGAACTGCGCCCGCCAGATTGACCGCGTAGTTGGTCGGGCCGGTCGAGAACCCGCCGACATGCAGCCGGCCCGAGCGCATCGCCTCGATCTCGGCTGCGTTCGACTGCACCTGGTAGAACACGACGCGCTTCGCTGTGCATTTCGACAGGTAGTCGGTGAACGGTTTGAACGCGTTCTCGTATACCGCAGGATCTTCCACCGGCGTGTAGGTGAAGACGAGCGTCGAGGGATTCTTGAACTTGCGCGGATCCTTGGGCGGGTCGGCGACGAGGTCGCGGTTCTCGTCGCAGTAGAGCGCATCGAGCTCGCCGCGGTTGGCGCAGCTCTCCTGGGCCAGGGCCGACGCGGCGCCGAAGGCGGCCGCCACCGTGAACAATGCGATACGAATCATGGCGTTCCCCCTCGGACGAAACAATATTAGCCTAGAATCCGGCGGATGCCGCTCGATGTAGTCGTGCTCGCCGCCGGTCAGGGCAAGCGCATGCGCTCCGATCTTCCCAAAGTCCTGCATCCGCTCGCCGGCCGCGCGCTCCTCGCTCACGTGATTGACACGGCGCGCGCTCTTTCGCCGCGCAAGACCATCGTCGTCCACGGCCATGGCGCCGACCAGGTACGCGCCGCGTTTCCCGAAGGCGATCTCGAATGGGTGCTGCAGGCCGAGCAGCTCGGCACCGGCCATGCGGTCCAGCAGGCGATGCCGAAGGTCGATGCGAAGAGCATGGTCGTCATCCTCTACGGCGACGTGCCGCTGGTGCGCGCCGAAAGCCTGAAGCGCCTGATCGATGCCGCCGGTGATGGCGTTGCGGTGATGACGACCGAGCTCGACGATCCCAAGGGCTATGGCCGCATCGTGCGCCAGCCCTCCGGGCGCGTGGAGCGCATCGTCGAAGACAAGGACGCCTCCGATAAGGAGCGGGCCATCCGCGAGATCAACGCCGGCTTCATGGCGCTGAGCGCCGCGCGGCTGGGCGCATGGCTGAAGAAGATCGGCAATAAGAATGCCCAAGGCGAGTACTACCTGACCGATGTCGTCACCCTTGCCGTGGGCGAAGGCGTCCCGGTGCATGCGGTAAAGATCGCCGATGCCGACGAAGTGGCGGGCGTGAACTCCAAGCGCGAGCTCGCCGCGCTCGAGCGCGCCTACCAGCGCCGCCAGGCGGCGAAGCTTCTCGAAGCCGGCGTGACGATCGCCGATCCGGCGCGCATCGACATCCGCGGCTCGCTCGAATGCGGACGCGACGTAGCCATCGACGTGAATTGCGTCTTCGAAGGCAAGGTGTCGCTCGGCGACGGCGTGCGCGTCGGGCCGAATTGCGTGCTGCGCAACGTGTCCATCGGCGCGGCCAGCGAGGTGTTCGCCTTCTCGCATCTCGAGGACTCGCAAGTCGGCGCCAAGTGCCGGCTCGGACCCTATGCGCGGTTGCGCCCGGGGTCCACCCTTGCCGAGGATGTCCACATCGGTAATTTCGTCGAAGTGAAGGCGAGCCGCCTCGGCAAATCGTCGAAGGCAAACCATCTCACGTACATCGGCGATGCGGAGGTCGGCGAGCGCGTCAACGTCGGCGCCGGCACCATCACCTGCAACTATGACGGCGCCGCAAAGCACAAGACCATCATCGAGGACGAGTGCTTCATCGGCTCCGACGCGACGCTGGTCGCCCCGGTGCGTATCGCGCGCGGTTCCTACATCGGCGCAGGCTCCACCATCAACAAGGACACGCCGGCCGGCCAGCTCACCGTGGCTCGGGCGCGCCAGGTTGCCATCCCCGGCTGGAAGCCGCCGAAGAAGACCAAGGCCTAGCCATGTGCGGCATAGTGGCCGCCGCTTCGCGGCGCGACATCGTTCCGATCCTCGTCGAAGGACTGCGTAGGCTCGAGTACCGCGGCTACGATTCCGCCGGCATTGCCGTGATCAACGGCGCCTCCGTGAAGCGAGTACGCTCGGCGGGGCGCGTTGCCGAGCTCGCGGCGCAGACCGATGCGCAGCACGTCGGCGGCGCCACCGGCATCGCGCACACCCGCTGGGCCACGCACGGCGCACCGACCGAACGCAATGCCCATCCGCACGTGTCCGGCGACTTGGCGATCGTGCACAACGGCATCGTGGAGAACCACGAGGCGATCCGCGCGCGGCTGAAGAAGGCGGGCTACGAATTCACTTCCGACACGGACACCGAGGTCGCGGGGCACCTCATTGCCGAGCATCGCAAGTCCAGCGATTCTCTTTTTACGGCCACCACTCGCGCCGCAGCGGAGCTGGAAGGCGCCTTTGCCTTTGCCGTCGTCTCGGCGAAGGATCCGGAGGCGGTCGTGGTCGCGCGCCGCGGCCCGCCGCTCCTCCTTGGCGTGGGCGATGGCGAGACCTTTGCCGCCTCCGACGTCTCGGCGCTCCTCTCCGTCACGCGGCGGGTCGTCTACCTGGAAGACGGCGATTGCGCCGAGATCCGTCCGAGCGGATACAAGGTGGTCGACGCGAAGGGAAAGTCGGCCGACCGACCGGTGCACATCTCCGAGGTCAGCGACGAAGCCGTGGCGCTCGGACCGCACCGGCACTACATGCAGAAGGAGATCCACGAGCAGCCGGGCGCGTTGGCCAATACGCTCGAGGTGATCACCGGCGCGAATTCGCTGCACCCCGGCCTGTTCGGCGCCGACGCCGAGGCGCTTCTGCGCGCGGCGAGCTCCGTCCATATCGTCGCCTGCGGCACCAGCTATCACGCCGGCCTGATCGCGCGCTACTGGCTGGAGGACATCGCCGGCATCCCCACCCGCGCCGAGATCGCAAGCGAATATCGCTATCGCCGCTCGGTTCCGGACAAGGAGGGACTTTTCGTCACCATCTCGCAGTCCGGAGAAACGGCCGACACGCTGGCCGCGCTCGAGCACGCCAAGGCGCTCGGCTACTCGGCGACCCTTTCCATCTGCAACGTGCCGGAGAGCTCTCTCATCCGGGCGTCCAAGCTCCGTTTCCTGACGCGCGCAGGACCCGAGATTGGTGTCGCTTCGACGAAAGCTTTCACTACGCAACTCGGGGCCTTATTCCTGCTGACGCTCGTCATCGCCCGCCTGCGCGGGCACCTCGACGCCGATGCGGAGCGCGCGCACCTGAAAGCGCTACGTCACCTACCAACGGCGGTGGGGACCGCGCTCGCAACCGAGTCGAAAGTGGCAAGCTGGGCGGCGCGCTTTGCCACCAAGGAGCACGCGCTTTTCCTCGGCCGCGGCATCCACTGGCCGATCGCCATGGAAGGCGCGCTCAAGCTGAAGGAAATCTCCTACATCCACGCCGAGGCTTACGCGGCGGGTGAGCTCAAGCACGGGCCGCTCGCGCTCGTCGACAAGAACATGCCGGTGGTGGCCGTTGCGCCGACCGATACGCTGATCGAGAAGCTCAAGTCCAACCTGCAGGAAGTGCGCGCGCGAGGCGGCGAGCTCTATGTGTTCGCCGACCAAGGCGCGGGCTTCGCCGAAGCGGAGGGCTTGCACGTGATCGAGCTCGGCTCGCATGCCGGCGCGCTTTCCCCGATCCTGCACGTGGTTCCGCTGCAGCTGCTGGCGTATCACACGGCGCTCGCGCGCGGCACCGACGTCGACAAACCCAGAAACCTGGCGAAGTCCGTCACAGTCGAATAAGCGGTGTTGAAGACGACGCCGTTCCATGCGCGCACCGCGCCGCTCTGCGTCAGCGATGCCTGGCGGCGCTGGGCCGGCCACGTGGTAGCGAGCTCCTACGAGCTCACGCACGAGCGCGAGTACCACGTCATTCGCGTCGCCGCCGGACTGCTCGACGTCTCCCCGCTCTACAAATACTGGGTGCGTGGCCGCGACGCCGCGCGCTTGCTGGATCTCGTCGTCACGCGCGATGTGAGGAAGGCCGCGGTGGGCCAGGTCCTCTATACGCCGTGGTGCGACCATGCCGGCAAGGTCATCGACGACGGCACCATCGCTCGATTGGACGAGCAATCGTTCCGCATGACCTCTGCCGAGCCGGGCCTGCGCTGGTTGCAGGACAACGCGGTCGGCCTGCAAGTGGAGATCACCGACGTATCCGATAGCACCGCCGCCCTGTCGTTGCAGGGCCCGATGTCGTGGCCGATCCTCGAATCGATGGGCGCGCCGCCGCTCAAGTATTTCCGTCTCGCCAGCGCAACCTTGCATGGCATACCGGTCACCATCTCCCGCACCGGCTATACGGGGGACCTCGGCTTCGAGATCTGGGTCGACGCCGCGCAAGCCATCCCATTGTGGGACGCGCTGATCGACGCCGGACGCCCATTCGGCGTCATGCCGACCGGCCTGCTCGCACTCGACATGGCGCGCATCGAAGCCGGCCTCATGCTGATCGATGTGGACTATGTGCCGGCGCGCAAGGCGCTGATCGCGAGCCAGCTCTCGTCGCCGTTCGAGCTCGACCTTGCCTGGACGGTGAACCTCAACAAGGAACGGTTCATCGGCCGGGCGGCTCTGGCCGAGGAGAAGGCACGCGGGCCGCAATGGCTTTTCGTCGGCGTTGAAGTGGACTGGAACTCGCTCGAGCGGCTCTACGCCGAATGGGGTCTCGCGACGCGCGTTCCGGGCGCGGCGTGGCGCATGAGCGTTCCAATCTACGCACGCGGCGAGCAGGTCGGCTACGCCACGAGCGGTGCTTGGTCGCCACTGCTCAAAAAGTACATCGCGCTCGCGCACCTGCGCGCGCAATGGGCGAAGCCCGGCACGCCGCTCGAGATGGAGATCACGGTCGAGCACCGGCGCAAGCGTGCCGCCATCACGGTGGTGAAGAAACCCTTCTTCGATCCGCCGAGAAAGCGCGCATGAAGCGGCACGACGCCATCATCGTCGGCGGCGGACACAACGGCCTTACGTGCGCGGCGTACCTCGCCCGCGCGGGCAAGAAAGTGCTGGTCCTCGAGCGGCGCGAGCGGATCGGCGGCGCGGCGTTCAGCGACGAGGTGTTTCCGGGATTCCGCTTCTCCGTCTTCTCTTATGTCGTGAGCCTGCTGAGGCCGGAAATCATCCGCGAGCTCGAGCTGGCGCGGCATGGCCTGCAGATCCTGCCGCTCGAGAGCACGCTGACGCCGCTCGCCAACGGCGATCGCCTGGTGCAATGGTCCGATCACGACCAGAACCGCGCCGAGCTGGCCCGCCATTCGCCGCGCGATGCCGAGGCATACGACGAGTTCGGCGTTCTGCTTCACCGCATGGCGCGAGCGGTGAAGCCGCTGCTGCGAATGGCGCCGCCGGATCCGGCGTCGCTACATCCCGCCGAGCTTCTGGACATGCTGCGCGTCGGCCGCTATTTCCGCGAGCTGCCACAGAAAGATCTGCACGCCCTTTGGAAGCTGCTCACGATGAGCGCCGCCGACTACCTCGACGAATGGTTCGAGAGCGAGGCGCTGAAGGGCACGAAGTCGGCGAGCGGCATCATCGGCACCCTGCTCGGCCCGCGTTCGCCGGGCACGGCATATGTGCTGCTGCATCACTACATGGGCGAGCTCGACGGCGTGTTCCGTGCGTGGGGCTTCGCCAAGGGCGGTAACGGCTCCGTCAGCGCCGCCATTGCGGCAGCTGCGCAGGCGCATGGTGTCGAAATCCGTACCAATGCTTCCGTGTCGCGCATTCAGGTGAAAAGCGGACGAGCGGCGAGCGTCGTCCTGGAGAACGGCGACGAGCTGGTGGCCGGCACCATCGTTTCCGGCGCCGATCCGCGGCGTACCTTCCTCGGCCTCGTGCGCGAGGAGAACCTGCCGGAAGACTTCGCCGCCGCCATCAAGCGTTATAAGTTCCGCGGCGCATCGGCCAAAGTGAATCTCGCGCTCGGCGAGCTGCCGCGGTTCACCTGCCTGCCCGAACCGGGCCCGCATATGCGCGGCGCGATTTCGATCAGCCCGAGCGTGGATTACCTGGAGCGCGCGTACGACCAAGCGAAGTACGGCGAATTCTCGAAGCGGCCGTACATGGACATCGTCATGCCGTCGATGCTGGACCCTTCGATGGCGCCGCCGGGCAAGCACGTGATGTCGATATTCGTCCAGTACGCCCCCTATCACCTGAACGGCGGCTGGACGGATGAAAAGCGTGAAGCGTTCGGCGATACCGTGGTGAACACGCTCGCCGAGTACGCACCGAATCTGAAGAGCGCGATCCTGCACCGGCAGGTGGTCACGCCGGCCGATATCGAGCGCATCGTCGGCCTCTCGGAGGGGAACATCTTCCAAGGCGAGCTTTCGCTGCAGCAGATGTTCTTCCTGCGCCCGGCGCCGGCGTGGGCGCGCTACCGCACGCCGATCCATGGCCTGTTCCAATGCGGCTCCGGAACGCATCCGGGCGGCGGCGTGATGGGCGCCTCGGGCCGCAACGCAGCGATGGAAATCCTCGGGGTGCGCGCTTGAGCGAAGTCGTCGTCCTCGGCGCCGGCCCGGATGAGCTGGTCGCCGCACGCGTTCTGCAACAAGCGGGGCGGCGCGTGATCGTCGTGCAGGAGCATGCGGTGCCGGAGCGCGTCGTCGGCTGGGCTCCTGCCCAGATCGGCCGCTTGGAAGCGACGCGGCCGGACCCATGGCTGCGCACCGCGGATGGCGTCGAGCTCTTCGCTGACGTGAAGCGCAGCGCTAAAAGTCTGGGTCCGCGCGATGCGGAACGATGGCCGCAATTCTGCGATCGCATGGCGCGGCTCGCCGCGTTGCTGCAGGAAATCTATCTGCAGCCGCCGCCGAGCCTCATAGACATGCGCTTCGCCCTGAAGGTGCGGCGCCTGGGTCGCGCCGGCATGGAAGACCTGATGCGCTTGCTGCCGATGCCGGCCGCCGAGCTGCTCGACGAGTGGTTCGAGAGCCACACGCTGAAAGGCGCGCTCTGTGCGCTCGCCGTGCGCGATATCCAGCAGGGTCCGCGCTCCGCCGGCACGGCGTTCCGGCTGCTGCACTCGCACCTCGGCAGTCCTCGCGGCGTTTTTCGGCCCGCGACGGTGAACGTCGCGCCGTTGCGTTCGGGGCTGACCATCCGCGAGTCGCCAGTTGCGCGGATCGACGTAAGCGCGGGCGCCGTCACTGGCGTGACCCTGGCGAGCGGAGAGACGCTATCCGCGACGCTCGTAGTGGCGGGGGCAGACCCTGCGCGAGTGCTGGGCGAGCTCGTCGAGCCCGGCTGGCTGGATCCCGACCTATTGCGTGCGACACGCCACGTCCGTAGTCGAGGCGTCGCGGCGCGCGTGCGCCTCGAGCTCGACCGTGCTCCGGAATGGCCAACTCTCACCCTCGCCGGCACGGCGGACGACGTCGAGCGCGCCTACGATGCAGTGAAATATGGCCGCGTCTCCGACCGCCTCATCATCGACGCAGTGGCCGACGGCCCGGCAGTCGACGTGCACGTGCAATACCTGCCGCATACAGCGGTGGACACCGCCGACATCCAGGCGCGCGTGGTGAAGCAGCTGCAATCGCATCTGCCGGCTATTCGCTCGAGTACCGTGGAATCGCCGGTCGATCTCGAGCGTATCTACGGCTGGCCGGAGGGACAGCCGCATCACGCGGAGCTGTCGCTCGACCAGGCCTTGTGGATGCGGCCGTTGCCGGAGCTTTCCGGGTACAGGACACCGCTTCGCGGACTGTGGCTCTGCGGGCCGGCGATGCATCCGGGCGCCGGAGTGATCGGTGCTGCGGGCCATAACTGCGCTCGCGCCATGCTGGGTTCGCCATGAGGCGCGGCCAGGTCATCGCCGCCTTCGCCGGCGTGGCGCTCGCTGCCGTGGCGGCCGGCTTCTATGCTTACGAGTGGAGCGTGCGGCACAGCCCGATTCCCTTCGCGCGCGCCGGCAACCCGAAGCCAGTGCCATCGCTCGAGATGCAGGATGCCAACGGCCAGCGGCGCAAGCTCGACGACTTTCGCGGCAAGGTTGTGCTGCTAAACATATGGGCCACTTGGTGCGCGCCTTGCCGGGAGGAGATGCCGGCCCTAGACCGATTGCAGGCGGAACTCGGCGGACCGGCGTTTCAGGTCGTGGCGCTATCGGTCGACCAGCAGGGAGCTGACATCGCACAGCGTTTTTTCCGGGAGATCGGGGTCAAATCGCTCGACTTCTACATCGACCCCTCCGCGCGGGCCGCCTTCCGGCTCGACGCGCCGGGCCTGCCGGTGTCGCTCCTCC